>Ga0247730_1000755_pt1 | contig 20996 bp, 21 predicted proteins | sample UWRJL073202C2_FD_180959 | JGI IMG/M metagenome (GOLD analysis project Ga0247730, IMG submission 180959) | Plant litter microbial communities from Arlington Agricultural Research Station in Wisconsin, United States - UWRJ-L073-202C-2 | ecosystem: Environmental > Terrestrial > Plant litter >... | reverse complement strand
TCAGTGGTGAGCTGGGCAACGCCGTTCTCATAGTCGATGATACCGACCTGGGAGCCGCCGTACAGCAGCTTGCTGCCGGAGTCCGTGACGCTCACACCGCTGCGCGCGATGGTCAGGGTGCCGGGCTTGACCGATCCGCCCAAGAACAAGTTCTTGGTTGGCGCGAAGGCGGCAGAGACGCTGCGAGTGACGGAACCCCCGCCCGACACGACACCGACCAGCAGCTGATTGGTCCGCGCGTCTGCCACCGGGGTTTCGATCTGCGCAGACGGCACCAGCTGGCTGAAGATGCCCTCCGCCTTGATGCTGAAGTCGCCAATGACTGCGGCCTCCGTGGTCTTGACCACGCCGTAATACTTGGCCGCGTCCGCCACCACAACGTCGCTGATCTTCGTGGACAGCGCCAGCTGCTCCTTCGTCGGGTCGATGCGGCGCGCGTCGAAGCCGGGGAAGTCCTGGCGCAGCGGGTCGCTGAGCTTCAGCGCGAGCGTATAGCGCTGGAAGTCGCCTGTCTCATCCGTGAAGGTCCGCAGGGTTGCTGAGGCTTCGATGATCCGCACGTACTGGATGAACTCGTTGGAGTAGCCCTGGCGGTGCGTGAGCGCCAAGGTGCCCCCGATGGGCGGCAGGTCGGCCGTGCGCTGGATGACGCTGATGACGGCCTGACCTTCGATGTGGTCGCCGTACAGAAACCCCGCGTAGTTGGCGCCCCGGTTCAGGTACGACTCGATGCGGCTGATGGCGGCTGAGCGCCGGTCAAACACCTCGTTGGTCGTGAACAGGGTGATCGACACGTTGGGGTCGTTGGGAGGCTCCGCCACGATGACGTTGGGTCCCAAGTACGTTGCGGTGTCCGGGGACTGAACCCAGACGTGGACCTTGCGCGCGGAGACGCGGCCGGCAGCGCGGTCCGACTCCGACACGTCAGGGAAGATGGCGTTGCTCACGCCGTCCGCGATCACGTTGGCCGTAGGGGCGCCGCCGCCTTCTTCGACATCGTCCATGACTTCGGACTTGACCAGCTTTACGTCGCCTTTTTGAATGGGCATATCAGACCTCCAGGAATTTCAGTTTGATTCGGAAGGAGTCCCCCGGCTCCGGCTTCTTGCCGGGCTGGAGGGCATCCGCCTCGATGGATTGGCCGTCAACATCGTTGAAGATGACGTTGAAGGTGCGGCCGTCGCCGAAGGTCAGGGTGACCAGTTCAGGCTTCGTGTTGCGGAGCGCCACAAGAGCGTCCAACTGGGCTCGCGTGACCCACGCGGTGTCGTCTCCCGATTCGAGGTTGATGCGGCGACCGGCGATGCGCTTGCCGCGTTGGATGATTGCTGCGCCCGTGATTGAGATAGCCTCGTTGGCCGTGATGGGCGACCATGAGAACTCGTTGGACCAGTACAGGTCCGGGCGCAGCGCAATGGCGTTGACGTTGAGGGTTGGCATGATTTACTTCTTGGTGATGGCGGTCGCGCCCGACTGCCGCAACACATTAATCACGTCTTCTACTGAACTTCCAGGTGCTGTAGTTACGCTGGCCGCTTGGCCTGCCGCATTCTTGAACGTGATGGTGACCGCGTTGGTGCTGCTGCCCGATGCTCCGACCGCTTGCCCCGTGGCAGCTGCGCCTCCTGAGCTGGGCGGGTTCTTCATCAGGTACTCCTGCGCCGCGCGCTGGACGGCCAGTGACAGCGTCTCGCTGTTGCCGTACTTCTTCTGCCCCGGGTTGTTGAAGTACTGGACGTTGCCCTTGGAGTCGGTGAACTCGCTGGCGATCTTGCGCGCCATTGCGTCGTCGTCCACGCCGTAACCCTTGAGCGTGTTCAGGATGCTCATCCACGTCTCTTGGACGGCGCTCACCGTCTGCCCGGTCGTGTCGGTCGAGAAGCCCTTGGCGTCGCGGCCCAAGCGCTTGTCCTCCAGCGCCTTCTGGTCCTCCTTCAGCTTGTTGATCCGCTGCTGGGCGGCAACCTGGGCTTCGGCCGCTGCGATGATGGCGTCAGCCGCTCGCGTCGCTGCGGTCCCCAAGTCGTTGTAGCTCTGGGAGGTGCCGGCCACTGCGGTGTCCAGCTTGCCGTGAGCCGCGACGGCGGTGCCTCCGATCTTGTCCACGATCACCTTGCCGGTTTCGTCCACCTTCACCGACAGCCCCTGAGCTGCCGCCTGACCCTGGAGGAACCCGGAGGCAACGCCCTTGTTAGCATCGACCGCCGCTTGCGCATAGGTGGTGAAGGCGGTGCGCAGCTCGGCAGTGGTCGATTGGCCGCTGTCCTTCATGACCTTGAAGGCTTCTTGGTACTTGGCGGCAGTGGCGGTCGCCTCCTCCCGGCTCTTCATGCCGAAGGTCTTGAAGGCTTCAGCCAACGAGTTGATGCCGGGCGTGAGCTCATCCAGCTTCGCCTTGGCCTTGGTGATGCCCTCCGTCATTGCGTCGCCGCTGATCTTGCCCTCCTTGCCGAGCTGTTGGAAGGACGCAATCAGCGCGTTCAGCTCTGCCGGGTTGTTCGCCTTGGCCAGCATCGCTTCGAGGGACTGCTGAATGAGCAGGCTGGCGTTGACCCCGCTCGCCTTGAGGCGGTCGAAGTCCTTCACGAACGCATCGAGCGTGACCCGGTTGTCGTTGAACGCCTGCGACGTGCGCGTGAGGGAGGCGGTCAGGTCTACCCCAAGCGCCTTCGCGCCGGCCGAAGCGATGTCCAGCAGCGCCTTCTGGACGTACTCCGCCGAAGCACCCGCCTTGGTCAGCCCGCCGATGAAGGCTGTCTGGAACTGTTGGAGCTCAGGACCGTTCAGCTTGCCGATGGCCTCCGGCAGCTCCTTGGCGATGAGCGCCGCAGTCGCCTTGCTCTTGACCGCGATCTCGCCGAACACCGCGCCCAACTGGGCGACCGTCTTGATGGACGGCGGCAGGGACACGCCGATGTCCTTGCTCAAGTTCGTGAACACGTCGCGGACCTCGTTGCCCGCCTTGGCCAGCCCCAGCGTCGCCTCTGCGCCTTGGACCGTGCTCAGCTTGATGATGTTGCCTGCGGCGGTCGCTGCGGCTTCGATCTGCTGGAACGTCATCTTGACGTCTGAGCCGACCTTCCCGAAGGCTGAGTTGGTTACGCCTGCCGCAGCGGTCGCGGCTGCACCCACCCTTGCACTTCCCGATTCGCCTGCCTCCGCCGCACGATCTAGTGCCGCGACGGCTGCGGAACGGAAGGAAAGCGCCTGATCCTCCGCCTTCTTGAACGAATCGGTGGCCGATCGCTGCAAGTCGGTGCCGAGCTGCTGCAGGTCTTTGCTGAGCTGCCCGAAGGTGAGCTTGCTCAGGGCGAGCGCCAAACCGCCGATCCACTGCTGGGAAATGCCTGCGACGACCGTGAAAGCGATGGACAGGGCGCTGATACCGTCCTGAATCGTGCCCAGGATGATGCCTACGCCTTGCAGGACACGCGTCAGGAAGCTCACCTTGTCAGACGCTGTGTCGATGCCGGTGAACGCGCCTACGATGCCGACTACACCGTCAGCCAGCGTGTCGAGTACCCGGGCGGCGTCCGCGATGGCCGACATGAGCCCGCCGAAGGTCGTGGTGATCACGCCATACAGCTGCTCGAACACCAGCTTGACCGCGTCCACCGTGGAGGGGTCCAGGTTGTTGACGGCGAGCTGGATGGTGCCGACGCCCATGGCCACGTCCTGGAGGACAGTTGCGACGCCTTGCCCGATGCCGCCCTTGCCGAGATTGATCAGCAGCTCGCTGAAGGTGTTCTTCAGGTTGTTGATCGAGCCCTGGAGGCTCTGTGCGTTCTTGGAGGCGGTCGGCCCGAAGGCTTCGACCATCGCCGGACCGAATGCCTTGAGGAACGTGACGCTGTCCAGGCCGTTCTCAACCAGCTTGCCCAGCTCCGCGACCGTGACGCCCATCGACTTGGCTGCGATGGCCATGGCTGGCGGCAAGCGCTCGCCCAGCTGTTGGCGCAATTCTTCCATCGACACCACGCCCTTGGACGCGATCTGCGCGATGGCCAGCATGACGCCGTTGGTGTCGTCCACGGACAGGCCCAGGGAGGCCGCTGCGCTCGCCACGCCCAGGAAGACCTGCCGGGTGGCCTCGCCTTCGAGGGCGGTGCCCTTCGTGGCTGACGTCAGCTTGGCGTAGCTGTTGGCGCTGGACAGCAACTCCAGGCCCAAGTCCTTCGCCACCTTGCGCACGAAGTCGAATTCAACCCCGGCGCGCTCTGCGGAGCCCGTGGCGAACTCCAGCTGCTTCATGACGGCTTCAAACTTGATCGTGGTGTCCACCACGGCCTGGATGCCCTCCTTGATCGCAGCGAAGCCGGCTGTGATGCCGGCGAATCCGATTGCTGCCTTGCCGATGCTCGCCAGGGAGGTGGCGGCGTTGTCGGCGGCAGGCTTGATCCCGCCCATCTCACCGCGCAGCTCTGCGATGCGAGCCTTGGCGGCAGTCGTGACGCGCTGAAGCTCCTCAGCCGGCGCCTTGGCGTTGGCTTGGAAGGTCGCCAGCTGCGTCGTGATCGCGGCAATCTCGCTCTTGAGCGAGCCACCGGACTTCATGTTCAGCGTCTCATAGATCGCGCTGCCCGCCTTCTTGGCGCTCGCCGTCGCGGTGTCGGTGTCGGCTGCGGCGCGTCGCATGGCCGTGCTCGCTGCGGTCTGAAAGCGGCCGAACTCTGCCTGAGCGTTGGCCACTTCGGTCTTCAGCGCCGTGACCTTGGCCTTGGCGGCGTCCAGGTCGGCCGGGGTCGCCTTCGAGGCGGCGAGCAGCTTCAGCTCGGCTTGGGCCGTCTTGAGCTCACCGTTCAGGATGCCGACCGACTGCTTGGCGGCTTGGCCGATCTTGCCCAGCTCTTGGCCGGTGAGCGTCGCGCCCTGCTTCGTGTTGTTCAGTTCCTTGGTGGCGCCTTGGAGGGCGGTCGTCACGCCCTTCGCGTCCGTGGCGGTGAACACCTTGTCCAGCGCAGCGCCGACAGCCTCCGTTGTGCGGGCCATCTTGTTCGAGTCGTTGACGATGCTCGTGGTGGTGGACGTGTAGTTGTCCTTGGAGTCCTTGACAGCCTTGTTGAAAGCGGCCGTGACCGCCTCCAGCACGACTGAGAATTTAAGGTTTGACACTGCTCAAGTCCTTCCAGAGTTTCTTGGCCCGGTCGTCGTTGTCCGACGCTCCGACCCGGATGATGTTCAGCAGCGTCTTCAGCCGGTTGGTCTCGTGGCGGTCAGCCGCCTTGCCGAAGCCCATGAACACGCTGTATGGGTAGTCCATCACTGCTGGGTAGGAGTGGCCTGCAGCGATGAGGCGTTGTGTAAAGTCATACCAATCTGGGACATCGCCAGCGCGAACCGGATCAGCTGCGGTGCGAGCCTTCGGACGAAAAAAGCCCCGTTGACCTCCAGCACCTTGGCTGCGACCCGGAAGAAGTCGTCAGGCAGCATGCGCTCATAGAACTCCTTGGGCGCGTTGGTCACCAGAGCCGCTGCGACCATCATGGCGTCTGAGTGATCGCTGATGAGCTTGAGCAGCGCGAACTCGTCAGGTGGCAGCTCGGCACCGTCCACGATCCGGTTGGCCATCGGCCCCTTGTCCTCGAAGGCGCTCAGGAAGGGCGCGCACGCGCGAGTGAAGCCCTGGAGGTGCTTCATGGTGACCTCCTGAACAACGATCTTGGTGGCCCCGACCGTGACCGTGCGGGCGTCCTCTTCAGGTGCCAGCTGTTCCAGTGATTTGTCCGTCATTTCCAAACTCCAGATACAAAAAGAGCGGCCTGACAGCCGCCCTTCTTAGGTTGTTGAGGGCGCAGCCCTGATCAGAGGTACACGAGCCGGCCGAACTTGCCGAACAGCACGTCATCCGGGCGGGAGGCGTCTGCCAGGCAGGAGCCTTCGAGGACGAACTGGCCCAGCTCCTCCGTGATCAGGCCCAGCTCGGCAGTCGGGTCCAGCGCGACCTTGTAGATTTCAGCCAGCACCTTCTTGTTGCCGTCCGCCGTGTTGATGCCCTCAAAGCGCACTGCGACTTCCTGGACACCCTTCGTGAAGAAGGCGACCACGTCAGCTGCGGCGGTCGTGTACGCGGCCTTGAGGGGCAGCGTCAGACCATCGAGACCATCGGCCTTGAACACCACCGTGCCGTAGTCCGGGTCCAGCGTGTACTTGCTGGCGTTGACGGTCGCTGGGCCCACGCTGGAGTCGGTGATGACCAGCGAGCTGACCTTCACGCCCTTGAGTGCCCAGATGTCGCCTTCAGCCAGCTCTGCCGGGGACAGCTCGCCGGTGACGTTGCCAGCAGCGGTCTTGCCCACGGTGCCGCGCACGGCCAGCGCCAGGTTTTCCGGCGACCAGTCTTCCAGCGTGGCGCTGATGGTGGACTTGTTTTCCGTGGTGATGGACTTGTCGAGCAGGCGCTGGCCGCTCCACGACTCCTTGTGCTCCAGCTTGCTGGTGTCGAACTTGGGCGAGAAGTCGGGGACGTTGCCGACCCAACGGAACTGACCCGTGACGCCGTCCTCGATGGGAGCGACGAAAACCTTGCCTTGACCGGACATGTACATGATTGATTCCTTGGTTTACGTGACGATGCGACCTTCAAACATGAAGGGAAAATAGGCGAACGAAGATGAGTAGCCCGCTGCCGGACCGCCCACACGGCTGAGAGGCCGCATCCACTCCACAGGAGCCCAACCCTGTAGAGCGTCGAGCACCTTGGGGATGATGACCCCCGCCTTGCTGCGAATTTCTGCGGTGTCCTGGAGCTGCGCCTTGGCGGAGCGAACTGCCAGGATGATCAGCCAGCGCTGATCAATTGGTTGGCGCGTCTGACCGGGGCGACGCTCGCCCGGTGCTGCGTTGCCTGCGTTGGCGACGATGTCGCCCGCGTAGATGACGTGGAGCGACGGCGAAGGCTGCGAGGACTCCATCATGTCAGCTACGCTGAACGGCGTCATCACGTGAGCCGGCTTGACCTCCGTGACCAGCTCCTTGAGCCGTGCCAGGATGGCCTCTTCAGCGCCAAAGTAATCGGTGATGTTGTTCATGGTGCGAGGAAAGCCGTGATGATGTCGACAATTTCTTCTTCGTCGTCTTCGCTGATGCCGAGCCACGGGCGAGCCGGCAGCGTGACCTCGCGCTTGGACGCCCAGGCGCCGCCTGGAACGCGGAAACGCAAATACTCGCCGTTCTTGGCCTGGATGACGGCGCCGAAGTGGAGCCATGGACCGTATGGGATGTTGGTGCCGACCTCAACGAAGTCGGTGCCCACGAAGTGGCTGATGCTGTTCATCAGGGCGCCGGTGTCGCGCATTGTCTCACCGCCCTGCAGCTTCGCGCGCAGCGACTGCACCCAGGCCTCGCCGTCCGGCGAAACACCGTCAGAGAAGCGCAGGCGCGTGTTCTCGGCCAGCCCAATGCCGATCTGGTCCAGCAGGTCGCGCTTGTCCCCGGGCGCAAGGCCCAGTTTGGTCATGGCTTCGAGCACCGTGCCCGGCTTGACGATGGCGCGAACTGCGATAGACATCAGATGTCCCAGACACTGCGGCGACGGTACGACACGAACTCACTGACGGTCGGCTGGAGTTCAAAAACCCGGTCAGAGAAGACCCCGCACACGGCTTGAGCGCCAACAGCGGCAGGCTCCAACGGCACGGTGATGACGGGCTCCTCCGGGGGAGGGTCGAAGGTCAAGCGCGCCTTGCCGGTGCTCACCAGCAGCAGCCACTTGACGGCCTGCTCATAGCGGTACTTGACATTCTCAGTCGGGCGGTCCTTGTAGAGACGGAACCGCGCGATGTCGCACACCGCTGACGTCAGCGGGCGCGGGATGTTGGGGAAGGGCGGCGTGTACACCATGGTGATGTAGCTCGCGGCCTCTTCAGATGCGTCCTTCAGGGCGCGCTCAATGGCTGCGTCCTGCGCCGCAGGGTCGCCCTCCAACAGTGAGTCCAGTTCCTCGTTGCCGAAGCTGGCCACCATTGCGGCTTTGTCTGCGTACAGGGTCGTTTCCATCAAGCGCTCCTTGGGGCTCGGCTGATCAGGCCGTGAGTTCGATGATCAGGTGCGGGCGCGTCACCATGGGCAGCTGGTTGGACTGCACGTGGAGGTCGATACCACGGTTGTAGTCCTTGTTCTGCTGGCGGGCGTAGTAGGGGATGGCGATGGTGTTCACCGTCTCCATGAAGTCGGCCGGGGCGCCGTACATGCTGAACGTGCTGTTCGTGCCTTGCGGGAAGGCGTGGCCCTTGCCTTCCGCGATGAAGCGGTGGCCGTCCACGGTCGCGCGGTACTCCTCGAAGGTCACGCCGCCCCAGGTGAAGCCCTTGCGCAGATCGCCGCCCAGTGCGTTCTTGGCTTCGGCCCAGCCCAGGTACGCTTCACGCACCGACTTGTGGTTGATCAGCAGGTCGAAGAATTCGCCGCTGACCAGCGCGTGCACGCCGGTGATGACTTCGCCCTGGGCGTTGTCTTCCATGTAGCGGATGATCTCGACGCACTTGCCGCGCACATCGGTGTTGGCGTTGTCCAGCTCGAAGTCGATGACCTTCTTGGTGACGCCGAAGGCTGCGAAGTAGTCTTCGATGGGCGACAGGTCGGCGTCCAGCACGATGCCTTGCAGCGCCGTGAACTTGCGGAACTCCATCGTTTGGTCGATTTTGTTCTTCATTTCCTGGAGCTTGTCGTTCACCCGGGTGGTGACGGCTTCCAGCGCGTTGTCGGTGCCGAAGGAGCGGACGCCCATCACGTCAGCCGCCATCACCACGTCTTCCAGTGGCATGTGCGGGATGGTGAAGGTGCGCACATTGCGCTTGCCGCTCTGGTTCTTGGGCGCGACACCGCCCCACGGGGTGGTCGGCACGAGCGTGAGCACGCCGTTCTTCATTTCGATGGCGACAGACTGGTTGGTCTGGCCACGGAAGTTGAACAGGCCCAGGTTCGTGACGCGGTCGTACACGTTGGGCAGGACGTTGATGGCCTGGCTCAGTTGGACCAGGGAGAAGCCATCCTTGAACGGATCGAGAATCATGGTGTTGCTTTCGGAGTTGCGAGGTGCTGAGGGTGCGTGGTCGATCAGACCTCGCGGACGGTGAGAATGCCTTGCAGCTTGAGGGCTGCGAGGGCTGCGGCCTTGTCGGCGTCGCTGATGCCTTCCTTGAAGACCAGACCGCCCGGGGCGATGTGGGCGTGGCGCACCACGGCAGCGGCGGGGACATCGGCAGCGCCGCGTGCGTCCAGGTCCACAGCCAGGATGCCAGCCGCCACGTCCTCGCCAGCTGCGCCGGCCGGGTTGTGGGGGACGTACTTGCCGGTGCCGGGCTCGACAGCGATGGTGGCGCGGTCGCCAGCCACGAACGGGGTTGCGCCTGCGGTGATCGTGAACGCCACGCCCTTCTTGTTGAACGCTTGGCCGACCGTGCCGGTGCCGATGTTGACGCCAGCCGGGTCTTCGACATCGAACTTGGTGGCTGCGGTGAAGATGACGTTGTACACGCCAGCTTGTGCGCCCTTGCCGATCACGGGGACGCTGGAGGTGCCGTTGCCAGCGGTGCCGGCCGACAGGGAGAAGGCGCCGACGCCCAGTGCGACCAGGCCCAGGACGGTGCCCGTGCGCAGGAGGCCGGACAGACCCTTGACCACGATGTTGTCGCGGCTGTAGCGTTGGTCCTCTTCAAACTTGAGCCAATCGCCTTGGACGGAGAGATTGACCAGCGGTGCGGTGTGCATGTTGCGTATCCTTCAGGTAGTTGCGGGGTTGCTTCGCCAGTGCTGGTCTCAGCGCTTGGAGAATTGGGCGTGCTGGTCCTTGCGGGCCTGCGCGTTGGCCAGCAGCGGGTTCGCTGGCGCTTGTTCGGGTTCCTTGCCGGTCTGCGCGATGTGCGAGAACAGCGTGGAGGGGACTTGCTGGGTGGGCGCCGGCTTCTTGGCTTCGCGCATCTGCTTGGCGGAGAAGTCGAAGGCGCCTTGCGGCAGGGACTTGAGCATCACGGCGTCTGCGTCGTCGGCCTTGTACTCGCGGCCGGTGTCGCTGAAGAGCGTCTTGATGTCGGCTTCGCGGCGGTCGGCGCTGAACTTGTTCAGTTCCGTGACGGCTGCGTCGCGCTCGCCGGTGAGGGCGGTGTTGGCTGCGGTGAGGCGGGCGTTTTCCGCCTGCATTGCTGCGATCTGTTCCGGGGTCATAGAAAATTCTCCAGTGGAGGGTTGCTGAGGTTGCCCGCCACTGGGCCGCGACATTGCGGTGGCGGAGGTGTTCGAGTCGTGGCCGGTCGCTGTGAACGACACCTCCACGATCCTCGAATTGCGAAACACCGTCAGCGGCCCAGGCAGGGACTTGCCATTGACGGTGGTGGAGGTGCCGGCCTTGATCTCCTCGATGCTGCCGGGCTCGATGTGGACGCTCATCTGCCAGGGAAAGCCGTCATCCGACTCCTGGGCGACTGCGACACCAGCGGGGTTCGACATCAGGACGCCTTCGACCTTGAAGCCTTCGGCGTCGCTGATGGAGTGGTCGGTCACGTAGCCGGCGCGTTGGCTGCGGTCGTGGTCGATGAGGGCTGGCAGGGAGGGGTTGACCGCCATCGTGTGGAGGTCAAAGATCACGTTGTCCCAGTACCAATGACCGGGGATGACCTCGCCGCTGTAGCCCACGCCAGCGAACTTGCGCTTGGTCTTGGTGCCTTCGCCCTCCTGGGTCATCTGCGGCTGCGTCAGAAACTGAAAAACCCGGTTGTCCGGGGCGAGTTGGCGAGCAGTAGCAGAGGGCATGTGTTTTCCTGGGGTGGTTGAAGAGCTTGTGGTGGAGCCCCACCTGAGAGAACCACGCTTATACCGGAAATGAATTCCAAGGCAAGCGTCTCAGCAAATTCCTGCACCTAGAAGCCCCCGCGTGCGGGGTAGTGCAGGCCGGGGCTCCGAAAAGTGGCAGCGCGTGCGATTTACTGGTCAGCTTCGCGTTCCGGGGCGCCATCCCTGTTCGATCCGGCGCGGTCCGAAGCCTCCCTGATGTCCTTCTTTTTGGCCTTCATGGCTGCTGCGAGGCGTGGCTTGTCAGGAATATCGAACACCGTCAGTGCGTCTTTTGCGCCTTGGACGTACTCCGCGCCTGGGTTGTAGTCCCATCCGTCATCAGGATCAGCCACGGGAGGCAGCACCGTGATGCCGCGTTTCTGGGCTTGCTTCTCACTGAGGCTGATGACCGTGCAGCGGCAGCGGTATCCGTTGGGTGGGTAGTGCGTTTTCCAGAACGGGTCGTCACGGTGGAGGATCGTGTTGTCCATCGCACTGTGCGCGGCCCGGGTACGGCTGTCATTGATCGCATCGTACATCAGGTATGGGCGAGTGCTCATGACCCGACCCTGCTGGTCCCAGCGCCCACGCGCGTAGCTCGCCTGCATGTTGGTGCGGAAGATGTTGTCCAGGCGATGCTTGGGCAGCTTGATGCCCATGTCGCCCTTCTTCACCGCCTCTTGGAAGCTGGCGAACGTGCCGCCGTCCTTCAGCACCTTGCTCACGGCGTCGATCACGAACTTGATCTGCTCCAGGCTGGCGAGCCCGGCAATCGTCGTGGCCTGGGAGCGCTGGACGCCCACCAGCTTGCCGTAATACTCGTCAGGGAGGACGACATCACGCTCAACGGCGTACTTGACAGCCTCCTTGAAGCTGAGATTCTTCTTGACAAGGGCTTCAGCTGCCATAGCGGGGCTCCGGTGAGCGCGGCACGAACCACTTGGCATCGTGGCCGCACGCCAGCTTGATGTCGCGGACCCCTTCGCACGGCGTCATCGTGTTCTGATGGCCGTTGGACATGTCAAGCACCTCAGCGAGCTGGGGCGCTGTACACCATTGCTCACGCGGCTTGACCACGTGCTGGCAACCTGAGCAGCTGGGCCGCATGTCACACCTTCCCTTCGGCGTGGACGTAGCCCAGCACGTCTGCTGCGAACAGCGCGCGCTCCAACACCTCCACGAAGTCCTCCTGGGCTACTTGGTCGCCGATGAGGGCAAACAAGCGGTCCTCCAGGTCTTCAGGTGACGTGGCGGCAGTGATGGCGGTGCGGATCGCGTCCAGGTCCAGGGGCAACCCAGCCTCCTCCAGCCCCGCGTCAGCCTGGTCCTCCACCTGCTGTTGCTGCTTGGTGAACTTCTTGCGTCCACCTGGCAGCTGGGAGAAAAGATGCCCCGGGAGTTGGCTTGCCTTGACCGCACTGTCCTTCTTCGCACCACTCTTGGCAGGAGGCTGGCCGACCTTGGCCCCCTTAGCTGGTGCGCCCGGGAGGGCTGGCGGAGTTTCGCCTTCAGGTGCGGCTTCGCTTGCCATCTCAAAGTCCGTGGCACGTAAATCGTAGTTGTCTTGGTAGTAGTCCGGTGTGAAGCGCACCCCTTGGGTGTACAGCTTGCTGTCACGCTCAGCCCGGTCGCTCTCCAGCCCCTGGTCGTCTGCGAACCAGACCTTCACGGGAGCCCAGCTGTTCACCTTACACAGAGCGTCGACAACCCGCTGGAGGGTCGCCGTGGCCATCATGATGTCGGCGTTGCGCTTGTCCATGCGTACCAGCTCGTGTACCTGCCCCAGGGCGCGGTTGCCTGAGCCGCCGTCCGTGCCACTCGTCAGGGTCTGGCCCAGCACGACTTTCTGGATGCGCCGCAGCGATGCGGCCTCGAAGTCAGCGAACACAGTGCCTGCGCCCTGAGCGGCGCCAACTGCTGCGACCTTGTCGTCAGGTCCGATGCCCACGACTGCGTTGCTGTGCGCCATGAGCAGCGCCTTGACCATGGCGGTCGGGTCGGAGGAGTTGCCCACCAACAGCGGAGTGCCGAAGCGCTCCAGGAACTTGCCCCAGAACTTCCAGCCATTGGTGCGAAAGAACCAGGGCCAGTACAGCTTGGCCAAGATCGCCTCGCCGTAGGGCATCTCATACGTGGGCATGTTGCGGGTGCAGAAAAACTTGTACTCCTGGTCCACCTCCAGGCCGTACCCTGAGCTGCGGCCATCGTTGGGGTAGAATATCAGCTTGCCGTCGCTCTTGGGCTCGAACCACTGCATGGGCTTCTCACCCAGGAAGGCGAAGCCAATGTCGCCCTTGTCGGTCTGGGCATACACGGCTTCAATGACGCTGTAGCCGAACAGCCGCGCCTTGAACACCGTGGCCACGAGGCCCGCCATGTGCGGCTGAAGCAGCTCCATGAGGCGCTTCGACTGCTCCGTATCCCCGGGCTCCAAGTGAACGGGGGTGGCCAGCAGCGCGTCCCGGCGCGTCTCGCACACTTGGCTGATTTCGTCGTCAGTGAGCAAGACCCTGAGCTTGTAGCGCTGGATGCCCGCTTGGCGCAGCGTGTCCTCCAGGTCAGGCATCTTGGTGAGCATCTGGACCAAGAGGTCAGTGGCCTGCTCATCGTAGAGCTGCGCTGCCAAGGGCGTGCTGAGCGACCCCGGGTTGGCGAGCGGCTGGCCGACCGCAACAGAAGTGTTCTTGGGCGCACCGAAGTCCCGGAGGAACGTGGTGACACCGTTGGCGATGTGTGAGAGCTTCATTGCGATCCTGAGTTACATTGTTCGCCCGCCACCGGAGGCAGGAGTTGGGGACTTGGGTTTGTCGTTTTCACGGGTCTGGAACCAATTGACACCTTGCGTCCAGGCATCCACGTCATCGTCGTGGGGTACGCCTGGGAACTTGGTGAACACGTCCACGAAGTCGATCACCCACTCATACCCTGGAAGGGTGGGGCTGGGCAAGTAGAAGTTTCCGGCCTCGTGTTGGGGCTGGACAGCGTTGGCGCGCACCACCTTGCCGCCCTGTGGCGTGATCGGGGTGAGCGCAGCCACTTCGTGCTCCAAGGCGTCGATGACGGCTGGGCCGTTGGCCTTGTCCTCGATGAGCACTGCGATCAGCTTGCGCTTGAATGGCAGCATGGCTGCTGAGTTCTGGATGGCGGTCTTGGTCTTGCTGAAGCCCATGGTGTCGTTGACCCGGGCAAGCAGGTATTTGTCGGCACCGCGCCGGCCGATACAAAGCCCGCTCACCGGGTCGTTGCCCAAGCCGTCCTTGAACGAGCAGTCCCAGCTCCAAATGATCTCCTCCATCTGGCTGAAGAGCTGAGCAGGCGGGGCATGGTAGTAGCGCCAGTCCTTGGCCTTGAACAGCGTGCCCTCCCGGCTTCCTGGGTTCTGTTGGAGCTGAGCGGCTGTGTGGTACTTGCCCAAGCGGTTTTCCATCTCAACCACGGTGGGCTCAGACAGCCGGGCAGGCGACAGCAGCTCGCCTTGCTTCTTGCGAGGGTCCACGAAGCCCAGTGACGTGGTCTTCGTGAGTGCCTTGTCGTAGCGCATGGGCAGCACGAGGTGTTCCCAGCCCATCGATGCGCCCATCTCATGCTCAAGGATGTAGCCTGTGAGGTCGCCTTGAGCCAAGCGCTGATGGACCACCACGATGGCGTCGCTTTCTGGGTTGTTCAGGCGCGTGGATGCCGTGCCCTTCCACCACTCGATGGACGTGGCCAGCTTGACAACTGAGTCGGCCTCCAGGGCTGACACAGGATCGTCCACCACGATGCGGTTGCCACCGAAGCCCGTGCCCGCTGCGTCCGTGGCGGTGACGATCCGGGAGCCCTTGTGGTTGTTCTCATACCGGGTCTTGACGTTCTGGTCTGACGTCATGCGGTACTTGTCACCCCAGCAGCGCTGATAGGCTTCGCTCTCGATGATGCGCCGGGAGTCCACAGCATCCCGGGTGGCCACGTCCTTGGCGTAGGAGGCGGTCAGGTACTGGAGTGACGGGCGCTCGATCCACTCCCAGGCAGGCCACGCCTGCGAAATGATGGTGGACTTCAACATGCGGAAGGGCAGGTTGATGAGCAGGCGCTTGATCTGACCCAGGCTCACAGCCTCCAAGTGCTCGCAGATAGCGTGGACATGCCAGTTGTCCACGTACTGAGTGCCTGGCTGAAGGACAGGCCAAGCGAAGTCAGTGAAGAAGCGGTGTAGTGAGCGCTTGGCTTGCTCCGCCTTGACGCCTTCGAGGCGTTGGAGGAGCTGGGCGGGGTTGAGCGGCACGGTGGCGACATCCGCCTTGCGACCGCCCCTCATGTCATCGCTCCCTTGCGCTCTTGCTCATCCATCTTGCGTGGAAGCTCAGAGTGCCAGCCTTCGTCCCACTCAGAGGCGCGTCGCTCCCAGTCGAAGGCGCTGCCTGTCTGGCGATCTGGGTGCTTGTATGGCGAAGCGCTCTTGGGCAAGCCCTTACGGCGTGCTGCGCGGCCACGGTCGAATGGTGCTGCGCTCATTTGGGCTTGATCTCCACGACACCACGCACGTACTCCACGCGGGGAGGACGCCAAGAGGCCGGGATGCCGGTGCGCACGTAGCGTCGGACAAACCCGGCCTTCACGTCTGCCACGAGACACTTGGTCTGTAGCACGCCGTCCAAGTAGACATCGAACTGACGCAGCACTTCCACGGGGTCAACCCCGACCTCCAGGCGCGTCCTCACTTAGCAACCCCGCTGGCGACGGCCAGAGCCTGCTTCAGCAAGGCTTCGTACTCATCGAGCTTCGCCTTGGGCAAGCCTTCGAGGCCCATGTTGATAGGTGGCGCACCATCGACGCCCTGGATGGCGACCCGCTTGGCGTGGCGATACGGCGCAGCCTTGTTGGCGGCATCCATCCGCACGTGCATCGGATAGCGAGGATCACGGGCGACACCTTCGAGGATGTCCAGCGGCGTGTCAGCGGACTTGCCCAGCACCTCAGTGAAGCGGGCATCGTCCTTCTGCTTGATCGACTTGAAGCTGAGGGCCACGCCGTTCTCATCGACCGTCAGGCCGGCGCGGTTCTTGTAGACGCCAGGAACGTCCGTGGCCTTCAGCGAGCTGCGTGGAGCGCGCGGAAGGGCTGACCTGGAGGGAGGTTTGCTTGCCATAGTGCGCGCGATTCTATCGGCTGGCTCCTGAGCCACGCAGCGACCAAGCAAACTGAGCGTCCTGGCAGGTGAAATTGGCGACAGCAGCGAAGGGTACAGGCGCTCAGCTTCTGCGTGTTCTAGGCTGAGTTACGTTTGGATAAGGTTAGTTCTCCATTCGGTGAAAAACGCTCTCAACGCCGGGAAATCAAGAATTGCTCAGGATCGTGGCCCCGTCACACCTCCGGCAAGGTACAGCAAAAGTGCTCATATGAGCGATGGGGCTTAGTTCTCGATAAATACCAAGGAGTTCTTCATTATTTAAAAATGGGGAACTGCTGTAAACTGTGGCGGGTACACGCTCTCCGCACTCAGTTCTTTAGTTCCTCTTTTCCCCTTTGTTTAGGGAAGAAAAGTTAGTAATAGATAGTGGGGAGAAAGGTGCGCGAGCGTGAAGAACTAGAAGAACCGAGAACTGACCCTGCCGGAAGGCCAGTCGGGCCACGATTCTCAACGTCAAATTCAGTTCTAGACAGCTCCTCAGTTCTCCTTTGAGAGCTCACTTTTCTTAACTCTCAGCAGATCGTTGAGAGAAAGTCACCCGCCACTACAGCATACACTTGTAGCAGTTCCCGCCATTTCTCAGCACCGAAGACACGAAGGAGCCCAGAGACGCAGAAGGCTCAGGAACGGGGCGGGCCGACATCGCTCAGCAAGCCCAGACACGGGGCGAGCGGGTGGCGGTCAATCTGTACAACGGCGTACACCGTGGCGCAACCGTTGAGTGGTCTCAAATTTTCCGGTCCCTCGATGCTACGCAATCAAAGGTGTAGTATCAAGAGCGGCCGTTGACTGCCGGCGAAGGCGGCTGACACCTTAAAGCAACACAAAAGCGGTCGTATATAGTTCGGTCCGCGTCGCGCCCCGGGCTTCAGGCACCTGAGTTACGGCGGGCGAGGTGGTCGTGGTTTGCTTGTCGGCTCCATCACACCACTCTGCCTGCAGCCCGGGGTTAGCGACCTTGTCAAGCTGGTGCGTAACGCCAGATGACTCGTACACATCTATGGAGCGACAATGGCCACGGCCCCGACATCGAAGACAAAGACCCCCATGACGTCCGCGCAAGTGCGTGAGGCGATGATCCGCAAGTTAGAAGGCAGTGCGCTGGACCTGAAGGACGCCAAGGCGTTACAGACCAGACCCTACACGGCTGAAGAGGCCAAGGCACTCAAACTCCCCGCCACCAAGGCGGGGTTTCTCATTCCATACTTCGACCTGAAGGGCAAGCCGCTCAGGTTCTTCCGTTTCCGCTACATGGAGGACACCCGCAAGGGCTTCCAAGCGGCGGCGAAGGTGAAGGCGCTCAGGTACGCGCAGCCCAAGGACTCCACCGTGGAGCTGTACCTGCCGCCACTGGTGAAGTGGGAAGGCATCGCGGCCGACCCGGAGGTGCCGGTGCTCATCACGGAAGGCGAGCTGAAGGCGGCGTGCGCCACCAAGCACGGCATCCCGACTATCGGCCTGGGCGGTGTCTGGTCGTTCCAGAGCAAGCCCAGAGGCGAGGCAATCGTGAAGGGCTTCGCAGACTTCGACTGGGAGGGGCGCACCGTCTTCATCTGTTACGACAGCGACGGCGCGACGAACCCGGACGTGGTGAATGCAGAGTCCCGGCTTGCTCAACGCCTTGTGGAGAAGGGCGCGGTGGTCTTCATCTGCCGCATCCCCGTACCGGACCACAGCGCCAGCGAGGAGGGCGAGGAGTCCTTGGCGCCCAAGGTCGGGCTGGACGACTACATCGTGGCTCACGGCGTGGACTCCCTCCGCTCGCAGGTGCTGGACACTGCCTTCGAGTACGACGCAAGCGCAGCTCTCCACAAGCTAAATGAGCGCGTGTTGTACGTGCGCGACCCCGGCCTGATCTGGGATCACTCCACACGCATGCGCATGGCGCCGTCCGCGTTCAAGGAGCACGCCTTCAGCAACCTCCACTACTTCGAGAAGCGCGTGGACAAGAAGGGCAACGAGACGCTCACCAAGGTCTCAGCGGCCAAGGCGTGGCTGGAGTGGGAGCACCGGGCGGAAGTCCCCGGCGTGTCGTTCGCTCCCGGCCAGGACCGTATCACGGAGCTGGGCAAGCTCAACAGCTGGACAGGCTGGGGAGTCCCGGAGCCGGAGGAGGGCAACATTGACCCGTGGGTGAGCCTGCTGGACCACATCTTTGCCGACGACCACGCCGCGCGCAGGTACTTCGAGCAGTGGGCCGCTTGGCCGCTACAGAACCCAGGCGGCAAGATGCACGTGGCGTGTGCGATCTGGGGGCCGGTCCACGGCTCCGGGAAGACGCTGATGGGCGCTATGCTGCGGCGCATCTACGGCAACAAGCACTCCACGGAGCTGAAGGACGCGGACCTGGAGGACGCGCGCTTTGAGTGGGCGGAGAATCAGCAGTTCGTGCTGGCCGACGACATCACGGCGCGAGGCGACCGCAAGTTCATGCGGAAGCTGATGACGATGATCACTCAGTACTCGATGCGGATGAACCCCAAGTACATCCCCAGCTACGTGATTGAGGATTGTATCAACTACTACTACACGTCCAACGACCCGGACGCCCTGTTCATGGACGATGAGGACAGGCGGTTCTTTGTCCACGAGGTCCGCGCCGGCAAGCTCAAGAACACCGGCTGGTACGTGGACTGGATGAAGAGCGCGAGCGGGACGGCCGCACTGTGGCACCACCTCCTCCACATCGACATGACGGGCTTCGACCCGCACGCCCCGGCCCCCTCCACGGTCGGCAAGCAGCAGATGATCGAGCTGGGCAAGAGCGAGCTGGGCGCTTGGGTCCACGAGCTGAAGACGAACACCGACCAGATTCTGGCCAAGGGCAAGATGAAGGGCGACATCTTCAGCATCGCTGAGCTCCACATGCTGTTCGATCCGCACGGCGACAAGCGAGCCTCAGCCAACGCACTCGCGCGGGAGCTGAAGCGCGCCGGATTCTCGTCACCAGCGACCGGCAACAAGCTGCGTATGCCAGACGGCAAACAGATCACCGCGTACTCCGTGCGCAACACCGACAAGTGGGACCACTGCGCCTGGAAAGAGGCTTGTGACCACTACATCGAGCATCACCCCGACCTTACCGCCAAGCCTGTAGGTAAGAAGTTTTGACATCAGGCGTAACACTTGGAGCACCGACAATGACCGACACGAAACAAGACCTGAAACTGGCGAACCTCAAGCACCTCACGGCGCAGATGGTCCTCAACCAGCGCGAGAAGCCGACGATGAACGCAACCCCGCTTGACGGGGTGATCGACTACGCCGTGGGCGGGTCCGCGATGGACCTGGCGACCTCCGCCTTGGATGAGGCTATCCCCAACGGGCAGCGTCTGCGCGTTCAGTTCGCCGCAGCGCTCGCCAGTGAAGGCTGGATGATCCAGTTGGCCTGGCTCCGCGCCAAGGGCTACAACGTGGACAACCTCGTGACCATGCGCCCCTTCGAGAAGCCGACTGAGTATGAGGCCGGCATCTTCGCTGAAGCGCTGGAGGGCTGCTACATCAACGTGATCGAGGACACGAAGTGCCCTCACTGCGGCGAGGAGACGAAGCCGACCGCAGGCTTGGAGTGGAACACCCAGGCGCTGGCGCAGCTAATGGAGACGTGCGTGGAGGCTCACCAGTCGAGCATGCCGGTGATCGGGCTGACTCCGGCCGAAGTCCAGAGCGGCCACGACCGCGTCAAGTGGGCTGAGGGTCTCATCCGTCAGCTCCCCCGCACGCACGAAGGCCGCAACAGCTGGCTCATGAACTTTGGCGAGGGTCCGGCCGACGCCTTGACGTATGTCTTCACCGGCGTGGAGGAGCAGACTGGGCCTGAAGACCGCGCCACCAGCACCCTCACCATGGCCGAGCCGGAGGACGGCACCCTCAACGATGTTGGCGAGCGCAACCACTTCGACTACAACCAGCGAGCCATCAAGCTGGATCGGGAGTACGGCCCAGAGCCGGGGCAGTGCGGCGTCAGCAAGACACCCATCGGCTGGAGCTGCACGCGCGCCAAGGGCCACGAAGGTCCGTGCGCAGCAGTCGTGATTGCCTACGATCCGCGCAGTGAGATCGAAGACACCGCGCGCCTTCAGTGGATCGTTGAACAGCTCTCTCCAGACCAGCTGGCGAGCATCGGCATGTTCCCGTTCACGGATGAGAAGGACTTGGAGCACCTGCGTCAAGTGACCGACGATGCCCGCCGCGCCCAGCCGGCCACGCGCAGCTACCGACACGGTGAGCTGGAAGTCCAACAGGACTCCGCCAGCGTGGACCGCTTCGCAGCGGCGATCAAAGCGCGCATGCGGGCCAAGGGCGAGCTGGGCTACAAGGGCTGGCGCGAGGCCGACGCCTACGACCTGGTGAACCGCTACCACCGCCACAGCGTGGGCGGCAACATCATCGATGCCGGCGCGTACCTGATGATGTGCTGGGAGAAGGACGTGGAAAACCTCCCGCTGCTCTCCCCGACCGCGATGCGCTACCGCTTCGAGGACGATCTGCTGAACCTCACCCAGAAGGCCCAGAGCGCGCTGGACAACGGCGATGCCCGCCACCAGTGGGTGAGCGCCATGGAGCGCTGCCGCACCACCTTCAACATCGGCATCCTGACTTCGTGCGAGCTGCGGCGCCGGACGCGCGGCTGGTTCGGTCGGTTCCTGGCGAAACTCCAAGGAGAATGAGATGAGCGTCAAAGTACACCCGCTGCTGATCGCGGACAACACCCACATGGCCGACAAGGTGTTGCACTTCGTCCCGGACGGCCAGGAGGTTTGCGAGGTCTGCCGGCTCAGCAAGCACCGCATGCGCTTCTTCTACACCAACGAACCGGAGTTCTGGGCGCTCGCTCTGACGCAGACGCATCTGGGCATGGTCAACCCCAGCACGGAGTGCGTGGAGCCGTTCGTGCCGTGCCGGCCCCCGGGCGAGCCCCGCCGCGACCCGCACATGTTTGCGGCCAACATCATTGCGGGGAATTTCGGTGGCCCTCTCCAGTAACGATCTGCGCAGCGCAGCCAAGCGGACACGCGAAGCTGCAACGCATTACGAAGCGCTGGGGGTAGCCGTGGGC
>Ga0247730_1000754_pt1 | contig 21031 bp, 17 predicted proteins | sample UWRJL073202C2_FD_180959 | JGI IMG/M metagenome (GOLD analysis project Ga0247730, IMG submission 180959) | Plant litter microbial communities from Arlington Agricultural Research Station in Wisconsin, United States - UWRJ-L073-202C-2 | ecosystem: Environmental > Terrestrial > Plant litter >... | reverse complement strand
CGTCGAGGATTTTTTCGACAGACTGTCCGGCCGATAGAGTGGCGCCCGTGACCCCCGACCATGATCTTGTCCTTGTCGTCGACTTCGGGGCGCAGTACGCCCAGCTCATCGCCCGTCGGGTGCGGGAGGCGCGTGTCTACTCCGAGATCGTCCCGCACACGATGCCGGTCGAGGAGATGCTGGCCAAGAACCCCGCGGCGATCATCCTCTCGGGCGGGCCGTCGTCGGTGTACGCCGAGGGCGCACCGCAGCTCGACGCGACGCTGTTCGACGCCGAGACTCCCGTCTTCGGGATCTGCTACGGCTTCATGGCGATGGCGCAGGCCCTGGGCGGCACCGTGGCGCACACGGGGCAGCGGGAGTACGGACGCACGGCCGTCAGCGTGCTCGAGCCCGGCACCTTGCTGGCCGATCTTCCCGAGACCCTGACGTCGTGGATGTCGCACGGGGACGAAGTCGTCGCCGCGCCCGAGGGCTTCTTGGTCAACGCCAGGTCACCGCGTGCCACCGTGGCGGCGTTCGAGGACACCGACCGTCGTCTGGCCGGCGTTCAGTGGCACCCCGAGGTGCTGCACAGCGAGCACGGTCAGCGGGTCCTCGAGCAGTTCCTGGTCGAGATCGCCGGTTGCCGGCAGACCTGGACCAGCAGCAACATCGTCGAGGAGCAGGTCGAGCTCATCCGTCAGCAGGTCGGTGACGCCCGCGTCATCTCCGCACTGTCCGGCGGAGTCGACTCGGCGGTCTCGACCGCGTTGGTGCAGCGCGCGATCGGCGACCAGCTGACCGCGGTGTTCGTCGACCACGGTCTCCTGCGCCAGGGCGAGGCCGAGCAGGTCGAGAAGGACTACGTGAAGGCCACGGGCGTCGACCTCAAGGTCGTCGATGCCAAGGACCAGTTCCTCGGGTTCCTGGCCGGCGTCTCGGACCCCGAGGAGAAGCGCAAGATCATCGGCCGCGAGTTCATCCGCGTCTTCGAGGCCGCCGAGCGCGAGGTGCTGGCGACGCCTGGCCCGCCCGTGAAGTTCCTCGTGCAGGGCACGCTCTACCCGGACGTCGTCGAGTCCGGCGGGGGAGCGGGGGCCTCGAACATCAAGAGCCACCACAACGTGGGCGGGCTCCCGGACGACCTGGTGTTCGGCCTGATCGAGCCGCTGCGGACGCTGTTCAAGGACGAGGTCCGTGATGTCGGCCGCCAGCTCGGCATCCCCGAGGCGATCGTCGGACGTCACCCGTTCCCCGGCCCGGGCCTGGCCATTCGCATCGTCGGGGCAGTCGACGAGGAGCGTCTGGAGATCCTGCGCCGGGCCGATGCCATCGTCCGCGAGGAGACCACGGCCGCGGGTCTGGACGGCGAGATCTGGCAGTTCCCGGTCGTGCTGCTGGCCGACGTCCGGTCGGTCGGCGTGCAGGGCGACGGTCGTACCTACGGGCATCCCATCGTGCTGCGCCCGGTCTCGAGCGAGGACGCCATGACGGCCGACTGGAGCCGCCTGCCCTACGACGTGCTCGAGCGGATCTCGACGCGCATCACCAACGAGGTCGACGAGGTCAACCGAGTCGTCCTCGACATCACGAGCAAGCCGCCGGGAACCATCGAGTGGGAGTGACCCGAGCGGTCCGACCTCCACACCCGTGGGGCCGCGGTTGTTAGGGTCGGTCGGAGTCCACCGGAAGGCACCACCGTGAGTCAGTCCGCATCCCCGCGGCGCAAGCCCGTCCTGATCGGCGCGGCCCTGCTCGTCGTGCTCGCCGTCATCGCGGTCGCGGTGTGGCGTCTGGGCGGCGACGACGCCTCCGAGCCGGTCGCGTCGGCGACGCAGGAGACCTCGTCGGTGCCGAGCGCGACTCCGCCCCCTGTCGAGACGACGACGCCCTCGGCGTCCCCGACGCCGACTCCCACCCCGTCGAGCACGGCCTCCTGCGAAGGACCCGACACGCTGTTCAACGAGGAGGGCATCGAGCAGGACTCGCTGCTGCCCGACTGCGGTGTCGCACCGGTGACGGAGCCCCAGCAGGAGAAGTCGGGCCTCAGCCTGGCGTGCGGTGGCTCCTTCCCCGTCATCCTCTACAAGACCACCACGAGCGGCGCGAGGACGTCGATCTGCGGTCGGGACGCCTCCGGCGAGAGCTTCCGGTTCGTGACGCAGGCCAAGGGCGGCGACGTCCTGGACCTGGAGGGTCAGTACGACGGTCAGCTCGATGCGTTCACGGCCAAGGACGGCAGCACGTCGTACCTGGTGCAGGCGTACGACGGCACGCTCGTGGTCGATCAGGACGGCAGGAAGACGAAGCAGAAGTCGACCGACTGGATCTCGCTCGACAACGAGCCCGACGGCGACTGAGCGGGGCGACGTGTCGCCTGCGCGCTGAGGGGTACTCCGATGGCTGAACTCCATCGGAAGGAACACTGTGGACCTCGGCATCTCGGGACGTACGGCACTGATCACGGGCGGAGACTCCGGCATCGGCTGGAACACCGCCAAGATCCTCCTCGAGGAGGGCGCGACCGTCGTCCTCTCCGACCGCGACCAGGAGTCGCTCGACGCGGCAGCGGCGAAGCTGAAGGCACCCAAGACCCGCCTGCACGCGATCGCCGCCGACCTCGACTCGATCGAGTCGATCGTGCAGCTGCGCGAAGCCGTCACGGAGGCGGTCGGTGACATCGACATCCTCGTGAACTCGGCGGGCGTCACCGGCGCACAGGGTCTCTTCCACGAGATCGACGACGCCGGCTGGGTCGACACGCTGACCACCGACCTGCTCGCGCCGATCCGGCTGACCCGCGTCTTCCTCGAGTCGCTCCGCACGGGCGGCTGGGGCCGCATCGTCTACCTCGCGTCGGAGGACGCCGTGCAGCCCTACGACGACGAGCTGCCGTACTGCGCCGCGAAGGCCGGAGTGCTGGCGTTCGCCAAGGGGTTGTCGCGGACGTACGCGACCGAGGGGCTGCTCGTGAACTGCGTCTCGCCCGCGTTCATCAGCACGCCGATGACCGACGCCATGATGGAGAAGCGATCGAAGGAGCTCGGCACGGACGTCGACTCCGCGATCGAGAGCTTCCTCGACGAGGAGCGGCCGTACATGGAGCTCAAGCGCCGCGGTGAGCCCGAGGAGGTCGCTGCGGTCGTGGCGTTCCTGTGCTCCGACCGTGCGAGCTTCGTCAACGGCTCGAACTACCGGGTCGACTCCGGCTCGGTCGCCACGATCTAGGCGTGGTGCTCCACCACGTCGACCACGGCGGCGACGGGCCGGCGGTCGTCCTGCTGCACGCGTTCCCGCTCGACTTGGGGATGTTCGACCGACTCGTCCCGCTGCTCGAGCCGTTCCGGGTCGTGACGGTCGACCTCCCGGGTCTCGGGCGCAGTGCCGTGCCGTCGAGCAGGCCGGCGATGGGCCACGTCGCCGCCGAGGTCGTCGCCGTGATGGACGAGACCGGCATCGAGCGAGCGATCGTGCTCGGCATCTCGACCGGCGGGTACGTCGCGCTCCGGATGGCCGCCGACGTCCCGGAGCGGCTGTCGGCCCTCGTGCTCGGCAGCACCACGCCGCACCGCATCGAGCCGGACGTGCCGGACGAGCGGCTCGCCGTCGCGGCGGAGATCGAGCGCACGGCATCGACGGAGCCGGTCGCCGGCAGCGCCGACGAGGGTCTCGGCGAGACGGCCCACCGCGAGCAGCCCGAGCTCGTCGACCGGCTGCGCCGCACGATCGCGGAGGCGGACCCCGGTGGCGTGGCCTGGATGGCGCGCGCGATCGCCGGACGCTCCGACACGGCCGACGCGCTGGCATCGTTCGCCGGCCCGGTCGTGCTGCTGTTCGGGTCGGAGGACGACGGCACCCCGCCGTCTCGTGGCGAGGAGATGCTCGCCCTGCGCGGCGAGGCACCCACGACGCTGCACGTCCTGGCCGCCACGGGCCACCTCACGGCGCTGGAGTCGCCGGAGGAGGTCGCGGGCGTGCTGGCGGAGCTGCTGCCCCAGGTCTAGATCAGGTCGTCGTAGGAGTCGGGGATCGTGTGGGCCGCCAGGACCTCACGGGCGGCGTCCAGGCCGTCCGCGAACTTCCAGAGCAGCACGCCGACGACCTCGTCGTCACCGACGTAGTAGACGATCCGTCCGCCGTCCGCCTTCTCGACCACCACGGTCTCGAGGCCGGCGTCGAGCGTGCCGACCGCCTCGTACCAGGCGTCGAACAGGTCGGAGTAGAAGTACGGCGTGTGGTCGTACGTCTCGTCGGAGCCCGCGAGGATGCGGCCCGCGGCGGCGCCCATCTCGTTGGCGTTGTCGACGTGCTCGACGCGGCGACGGCCCAGGATGCGGTCGGGGTACTCCGCGACGTCACCGGCGGCCAGCACCGACGGATCGGACGTGGTCAGGTGCTCGTCGACGACGATGCCGCCGTCGGACGAGGTCTCCAGCCCGGAACGACGCGCGAGCACGCCGGCCGGTTCGATGCCCAGGCCGATCACGACGTAGTCGGCCGTGACGCGGGTGCCGTCGCTGAGGTCGAGCGTGACCCCGTGGCCCGTCGACGTGCCTCCCTCGACCTTCGCGCCGGCGTGCAGCTCGACGCCCGCGTCCGCGAACATCGCGTCGACCTCGTCGGCGATGACCTTCGGGAACGTGTGCGAGCCCAGGACGTCGTCGGGGTGGATCAGCGTCACGGTGCTGCCGTTCTGCACCAGGGCGGCCGCGATCTCGGTGCCGATGTAGCCGCCGCCGACGACTGCGACGTGCGGGTGGTCGGCGACGGTCGCCCGCAGGCGGTGGTAGTGGGCGAGGGTCCGGTAGTAGATGACCCGGTCGCTCGGCGGGAGGCTCGGGATCTGCCTGGGGTGCCCGCCGGTCGCGATCAGCAGCTTGTCGTAGCCGTAGGAGTCGCCCGTGCTGGTCGTGACGACCTTGGCCTCGCGGTCGATCGTGTCGGCGCGGGCACCGAGGTGCAGCTCTGCGCCGGTCTCGTCGGCGGTGTCCAGCGCGGCGTCGTCCTCGGAGAAGTCGTCGTCGGTCCACAGCTTCTTCGACAGGGCGGGCCGCGGGAACGGCGCGTTCGACTCCTCGCCGAGGATGCCGATGGTGCCGTCGGAGTCCCTCTCGCGGATGCCCTTGGCGGCGGTGTCGGCGGCCATGCCGCCCCCGATGATCAGGTAGTCGTAGTCATGACTCATGCGGGCGGGGTACCCGACTCGTGGGACGGCATTCACTTCCCGTTGCGGGCTGGGTGCCGGTCCCTACGCTTGCAGGGTGGCCCATGACAGTGACACCTCACCGCACGAGACTCCCGCCCCGCACGTCTTCGTCCTCTTCGGGGCGACCGGCGACCTCGCCAAGCGCAAGCTCTTCCCCGGCATCTACCACCTCGCTGCGGCGTCCCGCCTGCCCGAGGACTACGCGATCATCGGATCGGGCCGGCACTCACCCGGCACCGACGAGGAGTTCCGCGACAAGATCCGCGACTCCCTGACGAAGTTCGTCGACGACCTCGACGACGAGATCGCCGACGACGTCCTGGGTCGCCTGACGTTCCAGACGTCCGACGCCGACGACGGCAAGGATCTGGCGAAGGCCGTGGAGAAGGCGCTGAAGGATCTCGGCGACGACGCCCAGAAGCTGATCTACCTGTCGGTGCCGCCGTCCGCGATGGAGCCGATGATCGGGATGCTCGGCCGCGAAGGCCTCGCGGACGACGCCCGCCTCGTGATCGAGAAGCCCTTCGGCACCGATCTGAGGACTGCCCGTGAGCTCGACGCGACGCTCAAGGAGGTCGTGACGGAGGACCAGGTCTTCCGCATCGACCACTTCCTGGGCAAGGAGGCCGTCCAGAACATCCTGGCGCTCCGCTTCGCCAACGGCCTGCTGGAGCCGTCGTGGAACCGCGACCACCTCGCCTCGGTGCAGATCGACATCCCTGAGGAGCTCACGGTCGAGGGCCGCGGCAGCTTCTACGAGTCCACCGGCGCGTTCCGCGACATGATCACGACCCACCTGTGCCAGATGCTGGGCTTCGTGGCGCTCGAGCCGCCGGTGCACCTCGACGCACTGTCGTTGCGCAACGAGAAGGCCAAGGTCTTCGAGGCGATGCGGCCCATGGACCCGAAGCGCGTCGTGTTCGGCCAGTACGAGGGCTACCTCGACGAGGACGACGTCGCCGACGACTCGACGGTCGAGACGTTCGTGGCGCTCGAGGTGTTCGTCGACACCGAGCGCTGGCAGGGTGTGCCGTTCTACCTGCGCACCGGCAAGGCGCTCGGCGCGGGACGCCGCACCATCACCTTGACGTTCCGCACGCCGCCGATGGGCCGCTTCGGCGACAACGGCTACGGCCCCAACGAGCTCGTCCTCGAGCTGACGGACTCCCCGAAGATCAGTGTCGACCTGTACGCGAAGCGTCCGGGCCCCACGATGGACCTCACGTCGTCGACGCTGCACCTCGACCTGGCCGAGGACGACCCCGACGACGCGCCGCTCGAGGCGTACGAGCGCCTGCTGCTCGACGTCATGCGCGGCGACCAGACCCTGTTCACCCGGTCCGACGAGGTCGACCGGCTGTGGCAGGTCTGCCAGCCCGTGCTCGACTCGCCGCCGCAGACCCAGACGTACGCCGTGGGATCGTGGGGTCCCGATGACGCGATCGCCCTGCCGGGCGAGCGCGGCTGGCGGCTCCCGGATGCCTGAGCAATCGGCTGACTGGCTGGCGATCGAGGACCACGGGCTGATCGGCGACCTGCGCACGGCCGCCCTGGTCGGGACGGACGGCACGATCGACTGGTTCTGCGCCCCGCGCTTCGACTCGCCCAGCATCTTCGGCGCGATCCTCGACCGCGACAACGGCGGCTCCTGGCAGATCTCGCCGAAGGACGGTGCGACCCGCACGCAGCAGTTCTACTTCCCCGACTCGGCGATGCTGGCGACCCGTTTCCTGACCGAGGACGGGGTCGTCGAGGTGCACGACTTCATGCCCGTCATGCAGGCCGGCGATCCGGACCACCGGCAGCGACTCGTCCGCCGGGTGGTCGCCGTGCGGGGGTCGTCGACGATCCGCATGCGGCTCGACGCACGTCCCGACTACGGACGGGCGGAGTGCACGGCCGAGCCTGTCGAGCACGGCGTGCTGCTGGAGGGCGACGGTGTGCGGATGGGACTCAGTGCATCGACCGACCTCGACATCGACGACGGTGTGGTGACGGCCGATCTGCAGCTCGAGACCGGTGACGTGGCCCTCTTCGTCCTCGAGGTGCTGGACGACGAGGAGGCCCTCCAGGAGGCCGATGTGGACGACACCTCGGCCTTGTTCGACGCGACGGCTGCCTTCTGGCGCAGCTGGCTGTCGCAGTCGACGTACACCGGACGGTGGCGCGAGATGGTCGACCGGTCCGCGATCACGCTGAAGCTGCTGACCCACGAGCCGACCGGCGCCATCATCGCGGCACCCACCACGAGCCTGCCCGAGCTGATCGGCGGCGACCGCAACTGGGACTACCGCTACGTGTGGATGCGCGATGCCGCGTTCAGCCTCTACGCGCTGCTCCGGCTCGGCTTCACCGAGGAGGCCCGGGCCTTCATCCAGTGGCTGTCGGAGCGCCTCGGCGAGGAGCGCGACGAGGACCACGGTCTCGGGCCGTTGCGCGTCCTGTACGACATCGACGGGAAGGTCCCCCAGGAGGAGTCCGTCCTCGACCACCTCTCGGGACACTGCGATTCCCGGCCCGTCCGCATCGGCAACGCCGCGGTCGACCAGCTGCAGCTCGACATCTACGGCGAGCTGATCGACTCGGTGTACCTGTTCAACAAGTACGGCGCCGGCATCAGCAGCGATGCGTGGGCCGACGTGACCCGGGTCGTCGACTGGGTGTGCGAGAACTGGGACCGCGAGGACGCCGGCATGTGGGAGATCCGCGGCGACCTGCGCAAGCACACGACGTCCCGTCTGATGTGCTGGGTCGCGATCGAGCGGACGATCCGGATCGCCCGGCAGCGCGGTCTGCCCGGCGACATCACGGCGTGGGCCGCGGTGCGCGACGAGATCTACCAACGCGTCATGGACGAGTCGTGGGACCACGAGGCGAAGGCGTTCACGCAGGTCGAGGGTGGGACGGCGCTCGACGCCGGGGTGCTGCTGATGCCGATGGTCAAGTTCCTGTCACCCGCCGATCCCCGCTTCCTGTCGACGCTCGAGGCGATCGAGGACCGGCTCGTCGTCGACAGCCTGGTCTTCCGGTACGACCCGGAGTCGAGCCCCGACGGGCTCGACGGCGAGGAGGGCACCTTCTCGCTGTGCTCGTTCTGGTACGTCGAGGCGCTGACCCGGGCGAACCGGCTGGAGGACGCACAGCTCGCGCTGGAGAAGATGTTCACGTACGCCAACCACGTCGGGCTCTACGCGGAGGAGGTCGGCGCGACGGGCGATCAGCTCGGCAACTTCCCGCAGGCGTTCACGCACCTGGCGCTGATCAGCGCGGCCATCAATCTCGACCGGGCTCTGGACGCCTGACGGGACGGTCGGTCCGGCGAAGGCTGGTGTCACCGTTCACGACGCTCTTCGCGACCGCGCCCAGCTCCTCCCCGCGCAGGAACGCGAGGGCACGCAGGACGGCGAGGGCGTCCTCGTACGGGATGCCGGCCTCGACCTCCAGCCTGCCGGTCGCCTGGTGCACGACGTCCCGGTCGGTGAGCACCTCGGCGAAGACGTGGCCCTGGGCCCCCAGGGCAGGGTCCTGCAGGACCGCGGTCCCGATGGCGCTGCCCAGGAAGCGGGCGTCCATCTGGTCCGTCTCGAGCGAGCCCTGTCCACGGTGCGCCAGCAGCACGCCGTGCAGCGACAGCTCCGACCGCAACGGGATGGCGATGAGCGTCCCGGCGAAGCCGATGTCGGCGAGTCGGCCGCGCAGCAGCGGCCACCGGTCGTCGGGCACGCCGAAGTCGCCCACCACGACCAGGCCGTCGCGCAGCGAATCGATCGACGGCCCCTCGCCCGCTGCCTCCTGCATCGTGACCAGCCTCCTCGACAGCAGCTGGGTGAAGCTCACGAGGACGGGTCCGTCGGGCACCGTCTCCGACGAGATGGCGACGCCGTCGGCGTCGAGCAGGATGCGGCTGGTCTCGCACAGACGTTCGCGGAGGGTGTCGAGCATGCTCACGGACGCGAGCGCGGCGGTGAATCGGGTCAGCACGTTCTCGGTCGTCGGCATCACCGAGGGTGCCCCCTCGGTGACTTCGCAAACCCCGGCGGGGGGCGACACGCCGCTCATCCCGGGGTCTTTCATCCACAGGGATAGCCACAGGCTGTGCGGATAGTCCCAAAGGACTAGTTACTCACCTGGCTCAGGACCTTCGGCCATACGCACTCAGGACTCGCGGAGAACCCGATGATGGCGGTTGCGGGCCCGCAGGACGACGGCGGCGGCTGCCGCCGACACGAGCGATCCGACCAGCACCCCGATCTTCACGTGCTCGTCGGCCTGGGTGCCCGGGCCGTACGCGAGCTCGCCGATCAGGAGCGACACCGTGAACCCCACCCCGGCCAGCAGCGCCAGGCCGAAGACGTCGATCCAGTCGAGGTCGTCGTCGAGGGCCGCACCCGTGAAGCGAGCCGCGAGCCACGTGGCCCCGAGGACGCCGATCGCCTTGCCGAGGCACAGCCCCAGCACGACCCCGATCGTGACGGGGTCGCCGAACGCGGAGCGGATGCCGTCGGTCCCGCCGATCGCGACACCTGCGGAGAAGAACGCGAACACCGGGACGGCCACGCCGGACGACAGTGGCCGGACCAGGTGCTCGAAGTGCTCCGCGAGCCCCGTCCCGTCCGAGCCGTCGCGGCGCAGCACCGGCACGGCGAAGCCGAGCAGCACCCCGGCGACCGTCGCGTGGACGCCGGAGGCGTGGACGAGCGCCCACGTGACGGCGGCCAGCGGCAGCAGCAGCCACCAGGCCGTGACGCCCCGGCGGAGCAGGAGGGCGAACGCGGCCAGCGGTGCGAGGGCCGCGAGGAGCCACACGACGTCCAGGTCGCTGGTGTAGAACAGCGCGATGATCGTGATCGCCAGCAGGTCGTCCACGACCGCGAGCGTCAGGAGGAAGGTCCGCAGCGCCGTCGGCAGGTGGCTGCTGATGACCGCGAGCACGGCGAGGGCGAACGCGATGTCGGTCGCGGTCGGGATGGCCCACCCGCGCAGCGACCCGCCGAGGTTGACCAGGGTGAAGATCAGCGCGGGAACGGCCATGCCGCCGACCGCCGCGATGACGGGGATGGCCGCCCGACGGGGATCACGCAGGTCGCCGGCGACGAGCTCGCGCTTGAGCTCGAGCCCCGCGACGAAGAAGAAGATCGCGAGCAGTCCATCGGCCGCCCAGGTGCCGAGGCTGAGATCGAGGTGCAGGGACGACGGGCCGATGACCGTGTCGCGCAGGTCGGCGTAGCCGTCGCCCACGTTGGCGGCGACCAGGGCCGCGACCGCCGCGACGATCAGGAGCGCGCCGCCGATCGTCTCGCGCCGGAGGATCTCCGCCAGGCGAGAGCTCTCCCCACTCGACCCGCCTCTGAACAATCCCGATCGGGCCACGTCCCGACCCTACCGGCGACCGGGCCGCGCCTGACGTTCCGGAGTAATCTGCCGGGATGCCCGATGTCGCGATCGCCGCCCCCAACGAAGCCGCCGCCGACGCCGGCGAGCAGGTGGCACGGGCGGGCGGCAACGCCGTCGACGCAGCCCTCGCGGCGGCACTCGTGACGATGGTCAACGAGGTCGGCCTCGTGTCGCTGAGCTCGGGTGGATTCGTCACGGTGCAGCCGCCCGACGGCGGCCCACCGCAGACCGTCGACGGCTGGATGGACATGCCCGGACGAGGCCGACCGCTCGGAGGCGGCACGTGGGACGTCGACACCGAGTACGGGGGCGGGGTCACCGTCACGATCGGCCCCGGCTCGGTCGCGACCCACGGATCGGTGGCGGCGTTCGAGGAGGCCCATCGTCGCTGGGGCAGCATCCCGTGGCGTGAGATCGTCACGCCCGCGATCGAGGTCGCACGCAGCGGCTTCCGCCTCAGCTCGGCATCGCGGTACTACCTCGACTACGTGCACGAGGACATCTTCGGCTGGGACGACCAGAGCGGCGCCGCGGTGCACGACGCCGACGGCGCGATCGAGACGGGGCTGATCGTCCTGCCCGATCTCGCGGTGTCCCTCGAGCTCATCGCCGCCGACGGCGCCGCGACCCTCCACACCGGCGAGCTGGCGCGGCTCATCAGCGACGACGTCCTCCGCCGGGGCGGCATCCTCGGGGCCGCGGACCTGGCCGACTACCGCCCGGTCGTGCGTCCCTCGCTGCTCAGCACGGTCGGCGGGTGGACGTTCGGGACGAATCCGCCGCCGTCGGTCGGCGGCGTGTGCGTCACGGCGATGCTGCGGCTGCTCGACGGCCGGCCGTTCGGCCCGTGGGACGCCGACGACGTGGACCACCTCGTCCGGGTCCAGCGGGCGGTGCTCGGCCACCGGCTCGACGTGCTCGACCACAGCGACGACCTCGCGCACGACGCCGGGGCGTTCCTCGCTCTCGTCGACCGCGACCACCTCGCGGTGCTCGAGTCCGGCTCGACGGCGCACGTCTCGGCGACCGACAGCGACGGCGCTGCCTGTTCGGTCACGGTCTCGTCGGGCTACAGCTCGGGCATGATCGCCGAGGGGACAGGCATCTGGCTCAACAACTGCCTCGGCGAGCAGGAGCTCAACGCCCGCGGGCTGCACGGTCTCGAACCGGGCACGCGCCTGCTGTCCAACATGGCACCGACGGTCGGGCGGCACGTGGACGGCGCCGCGCTGGCGATCGGCTCGCCGGGCGCGGACCGCATCACGACGGCGATCGTCCAGGCGCTGGCCGGGTTCGTCAACGGCGGCCTGGGCCTCCAGCAGGCGATCGACCACCCGCGCGTCCACGTGCACCGTGCCGGTCGCGCCGACGAGGTCGTCAAGACCGAGACCGACCTGACGATGTACTACGGGGGAGTCGCCGCGACCCTGCGGCGTCCGTCGTCGAGCTCGGGGAGCGAGGCGCAGATGGTGGCAGCGGCCGATCCGCGACGCGACGGTGCCGTACGTCTCGTCCACGGTCCGACACAGGGGCCGTCGACTGCGCTTTGATGGAGGTGTGTCCCCGGCGCCGCCCATCGTCATCGGTCACCGCGGCGTGCCGGGGGAACGACTCGAGCACACCCGGCCGTCCTACCTGCTCGCGATCGAGCAGGGCTGCGACTACATCGAGCCCGATGTCGTGGCGACCAAGGACGGCGTGCTGGTCGTCCGGCACGAGAACGAGATCGGCGGCACGACGGACGTCGCCGAGCGCCGCGAGTTCGCCCGCCTCAAGACCAGCAAGTTCATCGACGGCGTGCCGTACACGGGCTGGTTCACCGAGGACTTCACGCTCGAGGAGATCAAGACGCTCCGGGTGCGCGAGCGGCTCCCGCAGCTGCGTCCGCAGAACATCCCGCTGGCCCGCACCGAGCAGATCCTGACGTTCGACGAGGTGCTGGACATCGCCGAGGAGGCGAGCGTCGGTCGCGACGAGCCCGTCGGCGTCTACGTCGAGACCAAGCACCCGACGTACTTCACGACGATCGGGCTCGATCTCAACGACCTGCTGATCGGCGTCCTCGAACGCCGCGGGGTCAACCACGAGGGCACGAAGATCACGATCCAGTCGATGGAGACGGCCAACCTCAAGGCGCTGCGCGACCGGACGCCGCTGACGATCATCCAGCTCATGGACCGGCAGGGCGCGCCGTACGACTTCGTCGCGGCGCGCGACCCGCGCACCTACTGGGCCATGCGCAAACCCCCGGAGCTGCAGAAGATCGCGGCCTACGCCGACGGCATCGGGCCCAACAAGAGCCAGGTCATCAAGCGCGACATCCGCTTCCGGCTGGCCAAGACGACCAAGCTCGTGCGGCGGGCCCACGACCTGGGCCTGGTGGTGCACATCTGGACGATGCGCAACGAGAACAACTTCCTGCCGACCAACCTGCGCCTCGGCAGGGACAAGGCCGCCCACGGCGATGCCGTGGGCGAGTACCTTGCCTTCTTCGACGCGGGGGTCGACGGGGTGTTCTCCGACTTCACGCAGACGGCTGTGCAGGCTCGGGAGCTGTGGATGGCACGTCAGTCGTCCGAGCCCACACCGTCTCGTGACGAGGACGCTTCGGCATCAGGAACAGCGCCACGACATAGCCGATAATCAGCGAGCCGGCGCCGAGGACGGTGCAGATCGCGAGGACGAGTCGGATCAGGTTGGCGTCGATGCCGGTGTACTCGGAGACTCCTCCGCAGACACCTCCGATCCACCTGTCGTCAGGGCTGCGGGTCAGCTTCTTCATCATGGGTTCCTTCCGGAGTCGGTGTGTGCGTGGTCGGTACGGGGGTGGGACGGGCCTGCCAGATCGTCGCCGCGACGCCGATGACGCCGAGGAAGATCAGCACGCCCGAGGCCGTCAGGCTGAGCTCACGGGGAGTCAGGAAGTCCTGCTTCCACACGGCCCAGCTGCCGACGGCGGCGAGGAAGATCAGCCCGAAGGCGAGGTTCTCCCAGCGGAACGGGTGGCGGTTCATCGGCGGACCACCTCGATCTGGCCGAGCTTCTGGTCGATGTCGATCGTGAGCGAGGGCATGGTCGGCTGGTCGGCGGTGTCCGTCATCGTGACGTCGGTCCCGTCGTCGTCACGCCCGAAGAGCCTGATCTGGCCGGCCTGGACGTCGGCGCGGACGTCGAGGTTGAGGGCGTCCGGAACGATGATCGTCGTCTGGCCGATGCCGGCGTCGACGTCGATCGTCCGTCCCAGCAGGCGTTCGGGGTCGGACACCTGGCTCAGGTCGAGCTCGAGCTGACCGATGCCGTGCTCGTAGTGCGCCCGGACGTCGGCCGCCACCGCGGGCGTCGGCGACTGGGTGCCGATGCGACCGCTCGGGAACGCCGAGCCGATCGCGAGCGTGATCGCCAGCAGGACGCCGATGCCGATCAGCGTGCCGCCGTGGCCGAAGAACGTCCCGACCAGCAGGCCGATGCCGACGACGCCGAGGGCGACCGCGACGTAGGTCGTCCAGTGGACGTCCTCCTGCGTCTCGTCGTAGATCCAGGTGACGGCCAGCGCGATGGCGGCGACTGAGACCGTCAGGCCCAGCAGGGCCGGTGACCGCGGCTCGCGAGACTTCCTGGTCGTGCGCCCGGGGATGGTGGCGGCCCGGGTCTGGTCGACGTCGGCAGCCGTCGCGGGGTCCGGCACTGGTCGTTCCCGTTGCTCGCGTGCCTCGCGGCGCCGGCGGGGTCGCACCCAGAAGGCGTAGAACAGGAGCGCGAACGGCAGGAGCCACCACGGGGTGCCGCCCCACCAGGCCCAGCTGCTGTCGCCGACGATCGACAGCGCCGCGAGGATGACCGCGCCGACGAGGCCGGCGACCCGCACCTGCTCCTCGTTCTTGTCGAGCTTGAACCACTCGGCCGCGAGGCTCTTCTCGGCGTCGTCCGACGGCAGGAGGACCCACGCGGCGACGTAGAGGATGACGCCGGCGAAACCGGCGACCGTCAGGACCGCGAGCACGACGCGGACGATGATCGGGTCGATGTTGAGGTACTTCGCGGCTCCGGCGCAGACGCCGGCGACGATGCGGTCGTCGCTCGACCGCTCCATGTCGGTGATGCTGCGCAGGCGCTTCGGGTCGAACTCGTCGTCCGAGCCGGGAGGCGGGCCGCTCTGCGGTGCTTGCTGGGTGTCGTTCATGGCTCCATGGTTTCGGATCGACGGCCTCCGGCACATCGGGTACGACCCTGAAACACACCCGGGTCACCTCAGGGTGGGCGAGGGTCGATCCTGGTGGCGCCCGGACGCGCACCCGTGTGACGATCGAGGGGTGACCCCGAACCCCGCGAGCGCAGCACCCGCGAGTGCCCCGCCCGCGACGAGCTACCGGCGCGCGTACCGACCCGCCGACCGCCGACTCGTCGGTGGGGTCGCGACGGGCGTCGCCGAGCACTTCGGCGTCCCGGTGCTCTACGTCCGGCTCGTGCTCATCGTCGCCACCTGGTTCCAGGGGGTCGGCGTCATCGCCTACCTGCTGCTGTGGCGGTTCCTGCCGCTGCAGCGTCCCGACCTGTCGCCGGGCCTCGAGTCGGCCACCCGTCGCGGGCTGCGCAGCGGCCGGAGCACGGGACCGACCGAGATCGCCCAGACGGTGGCGCTCGGCGCGGTCGGCGTCGGCGTCCTGCTCCTGATCCAGTCGACCGGGCGCGGCATCAACGACGGGCTCTTCGGCCCGCTGCTGGTCGGTCTGGTCGGCATCGCGGTCGTCTGGCGCCAGGTCGACAACGTCGCCTGGAGCCGCTGGATGCGCGAGACACGGGGCTGGGCGTTCGCCTCCCGCATGGCCGCCGGCGCCGGTCTCGTCGCCGTCGCGGCGTTCTACTCCCTGACCAAGGAGGGCGGCTGGGGCGCCGCGGTGAACCTCGCCTCCGCCCTGGTGGTCGCGGTCCTCGGCCTCGGACTGATCCTCGGACCGTGGATCGCGCGCCTCTTGGGCGACCTCTCGGAGGAACGCCGCGAACGGGTGCGGTCGCAGGAACGGGCGGACGTCGCCGCGCACCTGCACGACTCGGTGCTCCAGACCCTCGCGCTGCTGCAGAAGAATGCCGGTGACTCCGCCGTCGTCGCGACGCTCGCCCGTCGCCAGGAGCGTGAGCTGCGCGACTGGCTGTACGGCAACGACGAACAGCCAGGCGACTCGTTCGTGGCGGCGCTGCGGGCGTCGGCGGCCGAGGTCGAGGACGCCCACCGCGTGCCGGTCGAGGTCATCGCGGTGGGTGACGCACCCCTCGACGCCGACGTCGCTGCTCTCGCGCGCGCGGCCCGCGAGGCCATGGTCAACGCCGCGAAGCACGCCGGCGTCGACCGCATCGACGTGTACGCCGAGACCGACGGCCAGAGCGCCCAGGTGTTCGTCCGCGACCGCGGTGTCGGCTTCGACCTCGCGACGATCGCCGAGGACCGCATGGGCGTCCGCGGCTCGATCGTCGACCGGGTCGAGCGTCACGGTGGCACGGCGACGATCCGCAGCCGCCCCGGCGAGGGCACCGAGGTCGCCCTGAGCGTCCCCATCCGCTCGACCGACACCGCCACGACAGAAGAGGCCCCCGAATGACCACGCTCCGCGTCGCGATCATCGACGACCACGCCATGTTCCGCACGGGGGTGCGGGCCGAGATCGACGGTCCCGTCTACATCGTCGGCGAGGCCGAGGACGTCGACTCCGCCGTCGCGGTGATCGTCGAGACGAAGCCCGACGTCGTCCTGCTCGACGTGCACATGCCGGGAGGTGGCGGGCTCGAGGTCATCCGCCGGCTCCACCTGCGCCATCCCGAGACGAAGTTCCTCGCGCTGTCGGTCAGCGACGCGGCCGAGGACGTCATCGGCATCATCCGAGCCGGGGCCCGGGGCTACGTCACCAAGAACATCTCCGGGCCGGAGCTGCTCGACGCGATCGACCGGGTGGCGGCGGGCGATGCGGTGTTCTCGCCGCGCCTGGCGGGGTTCGTGCTCGACGCGTTCGCGGGGACGATCGAGATCGCGCAGGTCGACGAGGACCTCGACCGGCTGACGGAGCGGGAGCGCGAGGTCATGCGGCTCATCGCCCGCGGCTACGCGTACAAGGAGGTCGCCAAGGAGCTCTTCATCTCGATCAAGACCGTCGAGACCCACGTGTCGAGCGTCCTGCGCAAGCTTCAGCTCTCCAGCCGCCACGAGCTGACCCGCTGGGCCAACGACCGCCGCCTCATCTGACCCCGACCCCCGACCCGCGAGTGGTGCGGGTTGGACGTTCTGAGACGGCGAGTCTGTCCGGGACGCACCTCTCGGGACCGCGTCTGCGCCCCTCGGCGGTCGGGTCAGCGGTGCAGGGTCGCTCCCTTGAACGTCCTGTCGACGGCGTTCTTGGGCCCGTGCACCGCGATGCCGACGAGGTCGAGGTCGTCCCGGGCGATGGCACGGACGGCGGCGCGGTTGTCCCGGTCGTTGCCGGTCGAGAACATCTCCCGGGTGTACACCGACGTCGCGAGCTCGCGCGACACCGCCTTCGCGTGGGTCGTGGCCAGCCGCTCGGCGTCCCCCTCGAACACCACGATCGGCTGCCGGATCAGGGCGAGGTACGGCGTCCCGTCGGCGTCCTCGTAGGGCTCGCCGATCAGGTCGGCGTCGTTCGCCGCGATGCCGCTGATCAGGAAGGCGGTGACGTTGAGGGCCTGCCACGGCTCGAGGTCGTCGCGCAGCAGCACGGCGACCTTGGTGTCGAAGCGGATGGGTTCAGTGATGTCGTCCATCGCACCAGCATCGGGTCGGGCGTGCCCCACGGTCTTGTACGTTCCTGACATGGGCACCGGCGAGCAGGTCCGCGCGTGGCGCCCGCACGTCCCGGGAGTCGGTGAGGTGCTGCACGCCCACTTCACGGAGCACGCGTACCCGGCGCACACCCACGATCTCTGGACGGTCCTGCTGGTCGACACGGGCGGCGTCGCGTACGACCTCGAGCACCGCTCGCACGATGCGGCTGCCGGGTCGCTGACGGTGCTTCCGCCCCACGTCCCCCATGACGGCAGGGCGGCACTCGCGACGGGGTTCGACAAGCGGGTCGTGTACGTCGACGACCGCTGGCTGCCGCCCGACCTGATCGGCTCGGCCGTCGCGCGCCCGACGATCGACGACGACGAGCTACGACGCAGCATCGCCCTCCTGCACGAGGCCCTCGCCACCCCCGGCGACGAGCTCGAGGCGGAGTCACGGCTGGCGCTGATCAGTGAGCGGATGATCGTCCACCTCGACCACAGGGCGGACGCTCCACGCCCCGGACGCGAACCCGTGCTGGCGCGGCGCCTGCGCGACCTGCTGGACGACGACCTCACGGGCGTCCCGACGCTCGAGTCGCTCGCGACCGGGCTGGGGGCCCACCCGACGCAGCTGATCCGGGCGTTCTCCCGCGAGTACGGCATGCCGCCGCACCGGTACGTCACGGGTCGCCGGATCGACCGTGCCCGGGCGCTGCTGCTCGACGGCGTGCCCGCGAGCGCCGTGGCCGTGACGGTCGGCTTCCACGACCAGGCGCACCTGAGCCGCCATTTCCGGCGGACGCTCGGCGTCACCCCGGGCGCCTACGCCCGCCACGCCGCCTGACCGGTGACGACGTCCGCGACCGGGCACAATGGCTGCTGTGCAGGTGGACGTCCTCGGACCGTTGCGGGTGCGCGCCGACGATCGCGAGATCGATCTCGGCGGGCCGCGCAACCGCGCCCTCGTGGCGCGGCTGGCCCTGGCCCAGGGACGGCCCGTCAGCGCCTCGAGCCTGATCGACGACCTGTGGGGGCTCGACGTCCCCGACGACCCCAAGGGCGCGCTGCAGTCGGTCGTGTCACGCACCAGGCGCCGGCTGCCCGAGGGATCACTCGACTCGTCGGCCGCCGGCTACGTCCTGCGTGGTGCGACCGTGGACGCCGACGAGCTCGAACGCCTCGTCGCGGCGGGACGCACCGACGAGGCCGTCGCGCTGTGGCGGGGCGAGCCGCTGGCGGACCTGGCCGAGCTGTCGTTCGCGACGGCGGCCGCCGGCCGACTCCAGGAGCTCTACCTGACCGCGATCGAGGCCAGCCTGGAGTCCCGCGTGCGCACCGACCCGACGGTCATCGGCGAGCTGGCCGACCTCACGGCGAGCCATCCGTACCGCGACGGGTTCTGGCTGCTCCGCCTCACGGCCCTCGTCTGCCACGGGCGCGCCAACGAGGCCTTGGCGGCGTACGAGCGGCTGCGTTCGATGCTCGCCGACGACCTCGGCGCCGATCCGTCGCCGGCGCTCCAGGACCTGCACCTGTCGATCCTGCGCGGTGAGCAGAGGACGTCCCACGCCCACCCGTCGCTGCCGGCGGGCCTGACGTCCTTCGTCGGGCGCGAGGGCGCCATCGACGACCTGCAGGGTGCGCTCGAGGACCACCGGCTGGTGACGATCCTCGGTCCCGGTGGAGCGGGCAAGACGCGCCTGGCGATCGAGACCGCCCGCGCGACGCTCGACCGCTTCGAGGACGTCTGGCTCACGGAGCTCGCGCCGGTGACGGGCGACGACGGGATCGTCCGGGCGATCCTCGCAGGCATGGGGCTGCTCGAGGTCAGCGTCCTGGAGCGTCCGTCGACTGCGCCGCGGCCCGACGAGCGGATGCGGCTGCTGGAGGCGGTGCGCGACGTCGAGGGACTGCTGCTGATCGACAACTGCGAGCACCTCGTCGACGGTGTCGCGCGAATCGTCGAGGACGTCCTCGCGCATGCTCCCAAGCTGCGTGTCGTGGCGACGAGTCGAGAGCCGCTGCGCATCATCGGGGAGTACGCGTACCAGCTCCGTCCGCTCACGATGCCGGCCGAGAACGAGACCGTCGAGGCGGCCATGACGCACAGCGCGGTGCAGCTGTTCGTGCTGCGGGCACAGGCCGTCGACCAGTCGTTCGCGCTGACCGAGGAGACCCTGCCGGCCGTCCGCGAGATCTGCGTCCGCCTCGACGGGCAGCCGCTGGCGATCGAGCTCGCGGCCGCCCGGCTCCGCACGCTCACGGCCGGTCAGGTCGCCGCCCGGCTGTCCGACCGCTTCCGTCTGCTGACGGGCGGCAGTCGCACTGCCCTGCCACGGCACCGCACCCTTCGTGCCGTCGTGGAGTGGAGCTGGGACCTGCTCGACGACGAGGAGCGAGGGCTCGCGGAGAGCCTGGCGGTCTTCCCCGGCGGCATCACGGTGGAGAGCGCCGCGGCCGTCCACGGCAGCGGCGCACGCACCGAGGAGCTGCTGGAGTCGTTGGCCGACAAGTCGCTGCTGGTCGCTGTCCGCGGGGAGACCCCACGGTTCCGGATGCTGGAGACGCTGCGCGAGTACGGCGTCGAGCGCCTGATCGACCGGGGCGTCGCCGAGGGCGTCCGAGAGGCGCACCTCGACCACTTCCTGCACGTCGTCGAGATCCAGGCAGTCCGCCTGCGCGGCCACGGACAGGTGGAGGCGTTCGGCGTGATCGACGCCGATCACGGCAACATCATGGCGGCGTTGCGATTCGTGATCGACCGGGGCGACCGGTTGCGCGCAGGCCGCCTGGTGGCCGGACTGGTCTGGTACTGGTCGATCCGCAGCCAGCACCGGGAGTCGTTCGGCTGGGCGCAGGCGGTCCTCGACCTGCCGGGGGACGGCGACCCCGCGAGCGAGATCGCGCTCGAGGCGCTCGCCATCGCCGGGATCCTGGAGGCGACGCAGTTCGCCACCGGACCCGACGCCGCCTGGCGCGAGCGGGTCGACCGGGTCCTGCGGATCTGGGACGAGCACCGGCCGGACCACCCGTTCGTGCACGTCGTCCTCGCCACGATGGAGTTCCTCGAGGTGACGGACGGGCGCGAGCTCGACCTCGGCGACGACCGGTGGACCCTGGCCATGATCGACCTCATGCGCACGGTGCTGCTCGACAACGCCGGCCGCCTCGACGAGTCCGTCGAGCTGATCGGTCCGGTGATCGAGGCGTTCCGCGATCTCGGCGACCTGTGGGGCCTCGCGATGGCGCTCTCCCAGCGCGCCGTGATCGAGTCACTCGACGGTGACGTCGAGCGGTCCCTCGCGTCGTGGCAGGAGGCGCTGCCCCTGTTGACCGAGCTGGGCGCGGCCGACGACGCTGACCTCTCGTCGATGAAGGTCGTCAACCTGCAGCTGGCCCTGCTCGACGAGGACCGGCTGGACGACCTGAGGCGCGATCTCGAGGCGGCGCTCGATCGTGCCGTGGCATCGGGCGGCCGGCGCTCCGAGGGAGTCGCGCGCATGAACCTCGCGAGCCTCGAGCACATGGTGGGCCGCGACGACCTCGTCGTCGAGCACCTCGAGCACGTGCTGGCGGACCGTGATCCGACCTCGGAGTTCGGGAGCAGCCAGATGGAGGCCAACGTCCGGGCGCTGCTGGCGGTCGCGCACGCGAGCCGGGGAGACCTGGCCGGCGCCG
>Ga0247730_1000753_pt1 | contig 21040 bp, 19 predicted proteins | sample UWRJL073202C2_FD_180959 | JGI IMG/M metagenome (GOLD analysis project Ga0247730, IMG submission 180959) | Plant litter microbial communities from Arlington Agricultural Research Station in Wisconsin, United States - UWRJ-L073-202C-2 | ecosystem: Environmental > Terrestrial > Plant litter >... | reverse complement strand
TCAACGAGGTCGCCAAGCGGCACGATCAACAGCAGGCCGAGGCCGTAGCCGATCTGGGTCAGCGTCACGATCAGGCCGGTGGCGGCCGGCGAAAAACCGAGTGCTGCGCTGATCTGTCCGGCCAGCGGCTGGCCGTAATAGATGTTGGCGGCCACAAGGCCACAGGCGACGGCCAGCAGAAAAGTCATCCATGGCGCGATGGAGTTTGCTTGGACTATCGTCGGTTCCTCCCGGGAAGCGGCAGATAAGGTCATTGGACGTTCCTGTTTCAAAAAAGCTTTGACGATATTGAATAGAAAGCGACTTAGGTCAGAAGTTTGAGGACGGCGTCAGCGACGTCGGCCATATCCCGATGGTTGCGGCCGGTCTTGCCGATCACGCGCATGCCACTGGTGAGGCACAGCAGAAGGCGGGCGGTGGTGGCCTCGTCGACATGGGCTGCGATGGAGCTGTCGGCTTTGCCCGCGACGATCAGGTCGACGATCTGCTTTTCATTGTGATCGAGGGCGGCGGCCACCCGGTCGGCGATTTCGGCATCGAACAGGGCCAGTTCGGCAGCGCTGCCGACGACGATGCAGCCGTTTCGGCCTTCCTGTTCGCAGGAGTTCCCGGCGTAGTTCATCAACAGCCGCAGCAGACGGTCGCGGCCGCTGGCTTCGCCGTCCAGAAGTGCGGCCAGTTGTCGCTGACGACGGGCGCGATGATGGTCGAAAGCGGCAATAAACACGCCGCGCTTGTCCTTGAACGCCTTGTAGACGCTGCCGGAGGTGAGGCCCATGGCCGCGGTCAGATCCGTGATCGCGGTGCCGTGATAGCCCTGCTTTGCAAAGACTTCCAAAGCCTTGTCGAGGGCAGCGCCTGCGTCGAACTCACGCGGGCGGCCTCGTTGTTTAGCGATTGGGAATGTTGTATCGATATCCATATTGCCTATTTAGGGAATGTTCGTTTCCAAATCAAATTGTTTTTGCAGCGCAGCAATTTTTGCGTAGAGGTGGCAAAAGCCAAAATTTGCCGGGCCAAGGTCAGGTCCGCGCTCGAAATCAGGGAAAGTGCCATGCAGCCACATCGTGTCGTCGTCGTCGGAGGCGGGTTTGCCGGACTGCAACTGATCAACGACCTGAAAGGCGCGCCGGTCGAGGTGACGTTGATTGATCGTCGTAACCATCATCTGTTCCAGCCGCTGCTCTATCAGGTCGCGACCTCGGTGCTGGCCACGTCCGAAATCGCCTGGCCGATCCGCGGTCTCTACCGTAACCGGCCGGAAGTGACGACGCTGCTGGCCGAGGCCACGGGCGTCGATCGCGCAGCGAAAACCGTGTCGCTGAAACACGGGGAGGCCATTCCCTATGACACGCTGGTGCTGGCCACCGGCGCGCGTCACGCCTATTTCGGCCATGACGAATGGGAAGCGGATGCGCCGGGCCTCAAGACGCTCGAGGATGCCACGACGATCCGCCGCCGCATCCTGCTCGCTTTCGAGCAGGCTGAACTCGAGCGTGATCCGGTGATCCGCCAGGCGCTGCTGACCTTTACCGTCATTGGCGGCGGCCCGACCGGGGTGGAGATGACCGGCATCATTGCCGAACTGGCGCATACGACGCTGCCGAAAGAATTCCGCAACATCGATACCCGCACTGCAAAGATCGTTTTGGTGGAAGCGGGCCCGCGCATTCTGCCGGTCTTTACGCCCGAGCTATCGAGCTACGCGACCTCCGCCTTGGAAAAGCTCGGCGTGGAAGTGCGCACCGGCCAGGCCGTGACGGATTGCAACGCGCTGGGCGTCACCATCGGCGAGACTTTCATGCCCAGCCGCACGGTCATCTGGGCGGCCGGCGTGCAGGCTTCGCCCGCGGCGCAATGGCTCGGCGCCCCTGCCGACCGGGCCGGACGCACGCAGGTGCTGAAAGACCTGACGATGCCGGGCGATCCCAACATCTTTGTGGTCGGCGACACCGCTTCTGTGGCGCGCGACGATGGATCACCGGTGCCGGGGGTGGCGCCGGCTGCCAAACAGCAGGGCGCTTATGTCGCCAGGGTCATCATTGCCCGTCTGAAGGGCAAGCTGCTCGATCAGCCTTTCCACTACAAGCACCAGGGCAACTTGGCGACGATCGGCAAGCATGCTGCCGTTTGCGATTTCGGCCGCGTAAAACTGACCGGCTCGATCGCCTGGTGGGTCTGGGGGCTCGCCCATATCTACTTCCTGATCGGCACCCGCTCGCGCTTCCAGGTGGCGATCAGCTGGCTTTGGATCTTTGTCTCCGGCCAGCACAGCGCCCGGCTGATCACCCAGAAGGAAACGCTGAAGGACGAAGTGGGATGAGCCGCCGTTGGTCGGAACGCTGGACGCCAAAGTTGGCGGCCGAGGCCGCCTGCATCTTTTCAGGCTGCGGTTCCGGTTGAGCCTAGCGCCCGCCACCTGCAAACCATTCAGGGCAAGATTTTCTTAGCGCGCATGTCACGAAATACGGCCATGAACATTTCCTCACTGTCGACGAATTCATGAAAGCCCAGCCGGCGAGCTTTCGAACCGTCGGCAAAGAAGTCATAATTCCAGCTGAACACAGCGTCGCCAAAGCCCCAGGAGGACACAGTGGCATAGGGAAGATCGTCGAGGGCGTATTTCTGCTTCATTGCCTCCCAGAGATTTTCCTTGTCGGCCATCACCGTTGCCAAGTTCATCGACAGCGGCGGGGCCGCATCGATATCAAAAAAACCGGCGATTTTCGGCCACATCTCGTTCCAGCGAAACAGGTCGCCATTGGTGATGTTGAACGCCTGATTGGCGCAGGCCGGCGTGGTTGCAGACCAGACCGTGGCTTTGGCCAGCAGGTTGGCATCGGTCATCTCGATCAGCGTATCATAGGCCCCGGGTTTGCCGGGAAAGCGCAAAGGGATGCCAAGTTCCTTCGACATGCTGGCATAAAGCCCAATCACCATTGCCAGGTTCATCGGATTGCCGAGTGCTGTGCCAATCACGATCGATGGCCGTAGCGCCGACCAACTCCAGTGCTTGCCCTTTTGCTCGGCTTCCAGAAATTGCTGCTGGTCGATGTTGAACTCCGGCGGCATGTGATGGGCATCGGTTTCGCGCGCCGGCGTCTTGAACGGGCCTAGATGGGCGCCATAGACCTTGTAGCCCTGCATCAGGCTGACATGCTGCAGGTTTTGCGCGACGGGCTCGACCACGCGCACGACGTTGACCAGCATGGCCAGGTTGGGGACCACTAGTTCCGCCCAACCGGGGCGATCCTGATAGGCGGCGTAAAAGATATGGGTCACCTCGGACAGCCCGCCAAGCTTGTCCATGCAATCGGCAATATCCAACAAATCGAGGGATATATGCCGGTAGAAATCGCTAGAAGGGCTGTCGCGGCGCGACAGGCCGATCACCGACCAGTCGGAAAGGGTTGCGAGGTGACGTGCAAGATTGCCGCCTATGACGCCATTGGCGCCGACGATCAAGGCCACCTTGTTGCGGTTTGTCATGAATGCACTCCGGTCTGTTGCGGTGATCCGACTATCGACCTTTTCGACAAAGTGAACTACACGATAGAAAAGAACAGGATCTGTGAGTTGAAGTCACAATGGCGCGTCTGGATGTCAACCGCTCCGGCGAAATGGACGTGTTCGTGCGGGTCGTCGAACTCGGCGGTTTTTCCGCTGCCGCCCGCACCTTCGGCATGACGCCGTCCGCCGTCAGCAAGCTGGTCTCGCGGCTGGAGGATCGGCTGAAGGCGCGGCTTGTCAATCGCTCGACACGCAAACTGCAGCTAACCCCGGAGGGCTGCCGTTATTACGAACATGGTGTGCGTGTGCTGGCGCTGATGGATGAGGCAGAGCGTGCGGCAGGCGAGGGCGAGCGGCCTGCCGGGCGGGTCGCGATCAGTGCCAACGTGCCGTTCGGCCGGCATTTTCTGCTGCCGCTGGTGCCAAAATTCTTAGCGAGGTTTCCAGAGATCTCGCTGGATATTTCGCTCAGCGACACGGTGATAGACCTGCTGGAGGACCGGACGGACATCGCCATCCGTGCCGGTCCGCTGAAAAGTTCCAGCCTGCTCGCGCGGAGACTCGGCGCAACGCCGATGATGATCGTCGGGTCGCCGGGCTATTTCTCGGTGCACGGTATGCCATCAGAACCCGAAGATTTGACAGCTCACAATCTGCTGGCGCCAAACTATGTCCGGGCGGTCGGCGGCTGGCCGTTCTGGCGTGATGGAAAAAGCCTGGCGATCGCGCCAGTCGGCAACGTCCAGGCCAGCGACGGTGACGCCTTGCGGACCCTGGCACTCGAAGGGCTTGGTTTGGCACGGCTCGCAGCATTTCAGGTGCATGCGGATATTGCCGAAGGCCGGCTGGTGGCGGTTCTGCAGGCTTTCAACGCCGACGATACCGAGGCGGTGCATGCGATCTTTCTCGGCCAAGGCGGGCACATGCCGGCACGGGTGCGGGCACTGCTCGATTTTCTGGCGACAGAGGCACGGGTCGGCTGACTGCATCGGCGATCACGAAAAAGGCGGACATCGCTGCCCGCCTTTCCGATTTGATGCGCTTGAAAAAGTTATGCGGCGTCGAGGGTCGCCATGTCGATGACGAAGCGGTAGCGTACGTCGCTCTTCAGTACGCGTTCATAGGCTTCGTTGACGTCCTTGATGCTGATCGTTTCGATTTCCGAGACGATGTTGTGCTTGCCGCAGAAATCCAGCATGTCCTGGGTTTCCTTGATCGAGCCGATCATCGAGCCCGACAGGCTCTTGCGGCCGGGGATGAGCGAGAAGGCATGCACGGGAATCGCATTTTCAGGCGCGCCGACGACGACCATGGTGCCGTTGACCTTCAACAGGCCGAGATAGGCGTTCCAGTCGATTTCGGCGCTGACCGTGCAGATGATCAGGTCGAAGGCGCCGGCGAGCTTGGTAAAAGTTTCGGCGTCGCTGGTGGCATAATAATCCTTGGCGCCGAGCTTCAGGCCGTCTTCCTTCTTCGAAAGAGACTGCGACAGCACGGTGATGTCGGCACCCATGGCCGCGCCGATTTTGACGCCCATATGGCCGAGACCGCCCATGCCGACGATGGCGACCTTCTTGCCGGGACCGGCGTTCCAGTGATGCAATGGCGAGTAGAGGGTGATGCCGGCGCACAGGAGCGGCGCGGAGGCGTCGAGCGGCAAATTGTCCGGGATCGACAGGACATAGCCTTCCTTGACGACGATCGAGTCGGAATAGCCGCCCTGGGTCGCGGTCTTGCCGTCGGCTTCGACGCTGTTGTAGGTCTGGACGAGGCCCGGCATGTAGTGCTCGTTGTCGAGGTCGCGGTTGGCGCAGCCGACGCACGAATCGACGAAGCAGCCGACGCCGACATGGTCGCCGACCTTGAATTTGGTGACGTTGGCGCCGACGGCAGAAACGATGCCAGCGATTTCATGGCCAGGCACGATCGGGTAGACGGCATTCTGCCATTCGTTGCGAACGGTGTGGATGTCGGAGTGGCAGATACCGGCAAACTTGATGTCGATGACGACATCGTCGGCATTCGGTTCGCGGCGTTCGAAGGTGAACGGGGCGAGGGGCTTTGACGCGTCGGTGGCTGCATAGCCGCGTGCGATTGCCATGGGGAATTCTCCGTGTTTGGACTTTATTACAAATGTAATATGCGTTGTGCACGGCTCTGAATGGTAGACCGATCCTGCGAGTTTCATGCCGGATCCTGCAAAGCGTGTCACACAGTCCCGTCATCGGCTGGCAGGACGCTTGCTGCCGATCGCCGTTCGTTTTAGGAAATACGTAACAAGCGGAGGGTTTTGCGTGACGATTGCCTTCAACCAGTTACAGGAACTCAACAGCCTGATCGACCGATTTGCGACTGACTGCGATGCAGCCCAGGCGATCCCTTCCGTGCGGATGTACCGGACGACGGCGCCGCAGCCGCCGGTGCCGATGGCCTATAGTCCGGGATTTGCCATCGTCGGGCAAGGCGCCAAGAACCTGGTAGTCGGCAATGAGCGCTACCGCTACGGCAGTGGCGACTATCTGCTGACGGCGATGGACGTGCCGGTGATCACCCAGATCGTCGAGGCGAGCGAGCGCGTGCCTTATTACTGCATGACGCTGTCGTTCGATACGCTGAGGATCGTCGATCTGCTGCATCGCCTGCCCAATCCGCCATCGGATCACGGCACGGTCCAGCGTGGGGTTGCCGTCAATCCGCTGACGCCGGAACTGCTGGATGGCGCGGTGCGATTGCTGCGGCTGCTTGACCGACCGGATCAGGCGCCGGTGCTGGCGCCATTGATCGAGGAAGAAATGTTGTTCCGGCTGCTGACCGGCCCGGATGGACCGCGGCTGCGAAACATCGCCATGGCCGGCAGCCAGACCCACAAGATCGGCCGGGCAATCGACTGGCTGCGGCAGAATTTTGCCCGGCCGCTGAGGGTCGAAGCTTTGGCCGATCATGTCGGCATGAGCCTGTCGTCGCTGCACCACCACTTCAAGTCGTTCACGGCGATGACGCCGGTGCAGTACCAGAAACAGCTGCGACTGCAGGAGGCGCGGCGGCTGATGCTGGTCGACAAGCTGGATGTCGCATCCGCCGGCCACCAGGTCGGCTATCTCAGCCCGTCGCAGTTCAGCCGCGAATATGCCCGGCTGTACGGCGCGTCCCCGGGCAGGGATATTACGGGGATTCGCGATGCGGTGGCGGCCTGAGCGCCGTTCACTCTGACGGCAGCGATTTATCCCGGTCGCATTTCGACAGCGGCAGTTGCCGGAAGGACAGGATCTTGGTGATGCGTTCCCGGCCGGCATCGGTCTCCACCGTCATGCAGGCGCAGGCATAACCGTAGTTTCCATTGGTCTTGCGGTAGTCGCGCTCGGAAATGTCCGGGATCAGATCCATGCCATCTGGGCTTTCCTCCGGTCCCTGCTCGCGCAGTGTCCAGCTGGCATCGCGATCGACCAGCCACCAGTTTCCCGGCGTTGGATTGTGCAGCCAGCCGCAGCGGTTTTCGGCCGCCGTCGCTGGTTGCGCGGTGGCATAAAGTGCTATTCCGGCGGCCAGAATGCGCGAGATGAGGCTTTGCTTGCCCATCGTCGGTCCCCCGTGTTCTGGAAAAACCCTAGTTGTTGATCGAAATGATGGCCCAGTAGGTGTCGTTGCAGGAATTGTCCCTGCAGATTGCGCTCAGCCAGACGGCGCCATCGGCCAGACCGACGCCGTCGCTATTGACAAGAACATTGCCGAGTTTCTGGCGCGCAACTGCGCGGCGGGTCTCCGGCGTGACCAGGGTGTCGAAATTCTCGACAAAATCGTCGGCCGACTGGATCTCGTAGCTTTCGCCATTGGCGTTGACGGTCAGCGGATACTCGCCGAGATCGGCGATGTCGCGGGCGTCGCCGCGGCGCATCGCGTCCTGCAGCGTGTAGAACGGATCCTCGAAACCGTCGGAATGGCCGTGCAGTTGTTCGATGCGTTTGAGCACTTGCTGGTCGCTCGCAGCGATGGCGGGACCCGTGCCCAGGAGGCAAGGGACAAGGAGTAGGACGGCGGCAAGGGCGTATCGAAACATTTTGGAACTCCGGTGCGGTCGGCACGTGCGACGCAAGACATTCATAGCGCACCCATGCATCCGGTGGCAGAGGCAAAGCGATCCTGCGGCCGATACCTCAGACCTATTTGGGTCAAAATGGCGCGTCCTGCGCGTCAGGCGACTGACGGCTGCCGTTGTCGCCCAGCATTTAAACAGGCTGGTCAAATTCCCGGCAAATTTTTCAGATTTTCGCTTGACCGAAAAATCCGTTTGCGGCATAACGTCGTCAGAACCGTACCGTACGGTACAGCATTGGAAGGCTTTTATCGTGCAGGCAGATGCCATCGCAGCACCGGATTTTTCGCCGCGACAGAACGCCGTTCTGGAGCAGGCGCTGCGGCTGCTGGTCGATGGCGGCGAGAAGGCGCTGACGACGTCGGGCGTTGCCCGGGCGGCCAACTGCTCGAAGGAAAGCCTGTACAAATGGTTCGGCGATCGCGACGGGCTGCTGTCGGCGATGATCTCGTTCCAGGCAAGCAAGGTGCGTACCTTTGAGCGTGACGGCGAGCGGCTGACGGCGGAAAGCTTGAGCGAGCATCTGAAAATGTTCGCGCATGATCTGCTCGACGTCCTGGCCGGCGACGTCTCGCTGGCGCTCAACCGACTGGCAATCGGCCAGGCCAGCCGCGACGGCTCCAGGCTCGGCACCCTGCTGCTCGAGCGCGGCCGCGGCCAGATTGACCGGCGGGCGAGGGCGTTGATCGATGCCGGCAAGCGCACCGGGCTGTTGCGCTTTGACAAGGGCGCGGAGGCCTACGGCACGCTGTATGGCCTGATCGTCTCCGACCTGCATGTGCGCCTGCTTTTGGGCGACGCGCCGGACAAGGATTTTGGCGACCGGGCCGATGGCGCCGTGGCGGCGTTCCTGAAACTGTACGGCACGGACAAGGTGCTGGCGGAGGCGGGCAGGGCAGCCTGAGTTTTTCAAGAATTTCGCAGGGCCGAACTGTCGGATCCCGCGGGTGACACAAACATTCAAAACACACACACTGGGAAGGACACTCACATGCGCGTTTATTATGATCGGGATGCAGATCTCAACCTCATCAAGGCCAAGAAAGTTGCTATCATCGGCTACGGTTCACAGGGTCGCGCACATGCGCTGAACCTGAAGGATTCAGGCTCGACCAATGTCGTCATCGCGCTTAAGGCCGGTTCCGGCACGATTAAGAAGGCCGAAGCCGATGGCTTTCAGGTCATGACCGTGGCTGAAGCCGCCGCCTGGGCCGACCTGATGATGATGGCGACCCCGGACGAATTGCAGGCCGACATCTACCGCGACGAGATCGCCGCCAATATCCGCGACGGTGCCGCAATCGCTTTCGCCCACGGCCTCAACATCCACTTCGGTTTGATCGAGCCGAAAACTTCGGTCGACATCGTCATGATCGCACCGAAGGGCCCTGGCCACACGGTTCGCGGCGAATACCAGAAAGGCGGCGGCGTGCCTTGCCTGGTCGCCGTTCACCAGAACGCCTCCGGCAATGCGCTTGAACTCGCTCTCTCCTACGCCTGCGGCGTTGGCGGCGGCCGGTCTGGCATCATCGAGACCAACTTCAAGGAAGAGTGCGAAACCGACCTTTTCGGCGAGCAGGTCGTTCTCTGCGGCGGTCTGGTCGAACTGATCCGCGCCGGTTTCGAGACCCTGGTCGAAGGCGGCTACGCGCCGGAAATGGCCTATTTCGAGTGCCTGCACGAAGTAAAACTGATCGTCGACCTGATCTATGAAGGCGGCATCGCCAACATGAACTACTCGATCTCCAACACCGCCGAGTGGGGCGAATACGTTTCGGGTCCGCGCATCATCACCGCCGAGACTAAGGCGGAGATGAAGCGGGTTCTGACCGACATCCAAACCGGTAAGTTCACCTCCGACTGGATGCAGGAATACCGCGCCGGCGGCGCCCGCTTCAAGGGCATCCGCCGCATGAACGACACCCACCAGATCGAGGAAGTCGGCACCAAGCTGCGCGCCATGATGCCCTGGATCGGCAACAACAAGCTGGTTGATAAGGCCAAGAACTAAGGTCTGCTATCGAAAAAGAAGGTCGGGGTGAAAGTCCCGGCTTCCTTCACTTGCCAATGTAGACGACGCGATCCAGATGCTGGAAATGCGCATCGCAGGTCAGGATGTCGGCGTTTTCACGCAACGCGGTCGCATAGATGATGGCATCAGCCGTCGCGAGCTTGTTGCGCTTGGAAATGTCTGCGGCCTGTCTGGCTATGGCAGTGTCGAGGGCAACGACCCGGCAGCGCATGGTGTAGGCGATAAACTGGTCGACGGCTTCCTCGCCGCGTTCGCGATCGAGCCATTTGGCAAGTTCCAGCTGGACGATGGTCGGAACAACGCAGGTGTCCGGATGTGGCATCTTGTCGGCCAGCATATTGCCGGTCGGGCTTTTGATCAGCCACTCGATCCAGGCGGAACTGTCGACAACCCGCATCAGAAGCGGTCGTCCCTGTCCCGGGGGTTAGTGGGATTGGCGCCTTCCGCCAGTCCGAACAACTCGTTAAGCTCCGGTACCGGCATCAACAGGACACCTCTGCCTTTCGGGATGAAAACGAATTCCTGCCCGGCAGTCCAATGTTGCAGTTCACGGACTTCCTTGGGAATGGATATCTGGAATTTGGACGACAGCGTTGCGTTCATTTCTTACTGTATCTCTATCGATGGGAAGTTCGTAAGAATATCACCGCTTAGAAGCTTTTGCGAGTGATAAATGCCGAAACGTAGGTCAGTTATCTTGTCACCCATGCTTTGTGATCACCACGCTGAACCATAACACCTCTTGAGGAAACCACCGTGCTTGACTGGGACCATATCTTCGCTACGCGCTCGACCCGGATGCGTGCCTCCGAAATCCGCGAACTGCTGAAATTGCTCGATCGCCCGGACATCATTTCCTTTGCCGGCGGCATTCCTGATCCGGCGCTTTTCCCGACCGAGGCGTTCAAGCAAGCCTATTCCGACATCCTGTCCGGCAGCTCGAGCGGCGCCTCGCTGCAGTATTCGGTCAGCGAAGGTTTCAAGCCGTTGCGCGACTGGCTGGTCGGCGAAATGGCCAAGATCGGCGTCGATTGTACCGCCGACAATATCTTCATCACTTCGGGCTCGCAGCAGGCGCTGGATTATCTCGGCAAACTGTTCCTGTCGCCCAATGACACCGCGCTGGTGACGGCGCCGACCTATCTCGGCGCGTTGCAGGCGTTCAATGCCTATGAGCCGACCTACGACCAGCTGTCGCCAGCCGGCAACCGCACGCCCGCGGCCTATCGGGAGACTGCAGAAAAGGCCGGCGGTGCGGTCAAGTTTGCCTATATGTCGGCCGATTTTGCCAATCCGACCGGCGAGACCATGGATCTGGCGACCCGCGAAAAAATGCTGGATCTCGCCGATGAGCTCGACATCGCCCTGATCGAGGACGGCGCCTACCAGTCGCTGCGGTTTGACGGCGAAGTGGTTCCGCCGATCCTGGCGCTCGATATCCTTCGCAAGGGCAGCCTGGAGAAGACGCGCACGATCTATTGCGGTAGTTTTTCAAAAACGCTGGCGCCTGGTCTGCGCGTCGGCTTCGTGGTCGCCGCCATGCCGGTGATCCGCAAGCTGGTGCTGATGAAGCAGGCAGCCGACCTGCATTCGCCGAGTATCAACCAGATGGCGGTGGCGCATGTGGCCGAGCGCGGTTTCGACGAGCAGGTCGCCAAGATAAAGCTCGCCTACAGCGCCCGGCGCAACGCGATGCTGGCGGCGCTGGGAAAATACATGCCGGAGGGGACGAGCTGGACCAAGCCGGAAGGCGGCATGTTCGTGTTCGTGACGTTGCCGGCCGGCATGGACGGCACCGCGCTGCTCGCCCGTTCGATCGAGACGGAAAAGGTGGCCTTCGTGCCGGGGCAAGCGTTCTTCGCCGACCGCTCCGGCGCCAATACTCTGCGGCTGTCCTATTCCTGCGCCAATGAGGCGATGATCGACGAGGGCATCAAGCGGCTCGGACGGCTGGTTGCGGCGGAAATGCTGGCTCCAGCTTGAGCCGATTTTGAATGGAAAAGGGCCTGTCACCATCCGGTGGCCGGCCCTTTTTTCGTCCAGCGTTCGATCAATCCTGAGCGAGCACGATGATCCGGTCTTCTGCCGTGAACTCGACCTTCTCCGTCTTCAGCGGATTGACGATGACGCCGCCGAGATTGCGCGTGTCGGTATCAGTTTGGCGCTGGCGGCGATAGCCGATGGCGATTTCGCCGCGACGCAATGCGGCGTAGCTGAGCGTGTAAAATGTCTGCGGCTGGTCGATCGTCACGTAGTCGCTGACCGGCCGCATATAGATTTCCGAACCTTCCTCATCCAGCAACTCATCAAAAATTGCCGCCATGGATTCGTTTTCCGAGGCCTGGGCGAGCATCAGGCTGACCAGCTTGTTGCTGACGACGAAATCGTCGGCGCGGGTGACTTCGGCGAGTTCCCGGTTGCGCACGTCGGTCATCTCGCTGACGACGCTGATATGTTTTCCCGCGGTCTCGGCAATCTTGCGCAGGGTCAGCAGCGTCACCAGCGTGCGGGTGTCGGCCGGCTGCGGCTGCATGTGGTCGCTGTAGCCGAGCACCAGCACGTGGTCGTAGGTCGGGATGGCGAGCGCATCGAGCGCCGTGCGGCTGCTGGTGTCGATGATCTCGTAATCGACGGCCATGTTGCCGCCGGCCAGATCGAGGGTCGCGACGTCTTCTTCCAGTTCGGGGGTGTCGGCGGCGATCGTCAGCACCGATCCGGCTGCAACGTATCGTCCGAGTTCGGTGGCGATGATCGGGCCACGCCGGTTCCAGCCGAGGATCAGCGTCCGTTCCGGACCCTGTTCGCGCTTGATCGGGGACAGGACCGCCTGCTTGTCGATCCGCAGTTCGCCGGAGACGGATTTGATCGAGGCATCGTCCTCGGCAATAATGATGGCGCGCTCGCCGGCCAGAAAGATGCGGCTCGCCGACGGGTTGAGATGAACCTGGCCATTAAGGTCGCACAAGCCGATCAGCGTGCAGTGTTCATAGGACATCACCGCGGCGGCAAAGGATTTGCCGGTGATGGCCGGCTGTTCGACGGTGTAGATCTCGCAGCCGTCGAAATCCAGCAGCTCGGAGTAGACCGCACTGAGGCCCGACTGGCGGCTTGAATGGACGACGATGCGCGAAATCAGATTGTCGGCCAGCACCAGCTGCACCTCGCTGCCACCAACCATGCGGGCGACTTCGGCATTCTTGGCTTCGCGGATTTCGGCAGCGATCTGGTAGGGCTTTGCCCGACGCTTGGGATCGTTGACCAACGCCAGCACGGTTTTCACCACCTGCGAATCCGGATCATCGCCTTCCGGTGACAGCACGATGATCGAGCGCGAGGTTTCCGGGTTGACGATGTTGAGATCGTAGAGATCGGTAGGGTCGCCATTGCGGCAGATGATCTTGGTGTTACCGAGATCTGGCACCTTGGTGGCAATCTCGTCTTCCATCTCAACTTTGTCCTTGGCGGCCATGATGACGATGCGCGGGCGCCTGCGGCTGCGATTGGCGATCACCAGTTCGGAGATCACGTCGAAGATGGAGGGGGACCAGTTGAGGATGATCGTCTGGTCCTTTTCCAGCACCTGCGACCGGCCCTTGCGCAACTCGTCGAGCTTGCTCTCGATGCCGGAGCTCAGCACGCCGATCAGGGCGGAGAAGACGAAGATGCCGCAGACCGTGACGAACAGCGAGACGCCGCGAAAACCCCAGCCAAGATCGCCACCCATCGTGCCGGCGTCCATCGTCCGCATCAGCGATTCCCAGGCGCCCTCGATGAAGCTCACCGATTCACCGCCGGTCGGGGCGATCTCGGTCAGGGACAGGAATGCGCCGGCGAGGATGATAATGATCAGTGAAATCACCGTCAGCCAGCCGATCAAGGCAATCGGGCCGGCGGCCATGCTCTTGTCGAACTGGTAGCGTAACCGCTCGCGCCATGGCGCGGTGCCCTTGCTCATAAGGGGCTCTCCTTGGAATTTATGGGTAAAGCTTCGGATCGCAGATCAATCTTGAAAAATCAATCGGATTAGGCGGTTACCGAGCCGCGTGACCTAGAAAAGTCGCGCTCCGGGCGTGCTTTTGCCGCCGTGTGCTGTTTCTGCCGCGACGCATCGCCCGTTCACTATCCCACAACAGAATTCTTGACTGTCATATGGCTGTCAAGCAGCTGTGTTTTAGCACTCGTCGAAACGCATGAAACAGGATTGTCGCCATGAAGAAACTGCTGTCCACGCTTGCTCTGTTCGGTCTCGTTGCCGGTTCCGTCCATGCCGCCGATCTGGTGCTCTACACCAGCCAGCCGAACGAGGACGCGCAGGCGACCGTCGATGGTTTCAAGGCCGCCAATCCGGGCGTGACTGTCGATTGGGTCCGCGATGGCACGCCGAAGATCATGGCCAAGGTGATGGCCGAAATCGAAGCCGGCAATCCGGTCGCCGACGTGCTGCTGATCTCCGACACCGTGACGCTCGAGCGGATGAAGCAGGCCAAGCAGCTGATGGCCTACAAGTCACCGGAAGCCAAGAACTACGATGCGACCCTTTATGACGCCGACGGTTTCTATTATTCGACCAAGCTGATCACCACCGGCATCATGTACAACACGGCCGCCAAGATGAAGCCGACCAGCTGGAAGGATCTCGAAAAGGCCGAAGCCAAGGGTCTGATCGCCATGCCAAGCCCGCTGACCTCCGGCGCCGCCCTGATCCACGCCCAGACGCTCGCCAGCGACAAGAGCCTCGGTTGGGACTATTACAAGGCGCTGCAGGCCAATGGTGCGGTCGCTGCCGGCGGCAACGGTGCCGTGCTGAAGTCGGTTGCGACCGGCGAAAAGGCCTATGGCGTCGTCGTCGACTACATGCCGATCCGCGAAAAGGCCAAGGGCGCCCCAGTCGAGTTCGTCTTCCCGAGCGAAGGCGTGTCGGCCGTCACCGAGCCGGTCGGCATCCTATCGACCGCCAAGAACGCCGAAAACGCCAAGAAGTTCGTCGATTATGTGCTGTCCGAAAAAGGCCAGGACGGCTTTCTGAAGCTGGGCTATATTCCGGCACGCAACGGCATGCCGGTTCCCGAAGGCTTTCCGGCGCGCGAAAAAATCAAGGTAATTTCGGTCGGGGCTGCCGAAGCCCTTAAAAATTCCGATGCCGACATGAAATCCTTCACCGGCATTTTCGGTACCAAGTAAGCATTAGAGTCTGAATGCAAAATCTGAAAACTCGTGGAAACAGCCAGCCTCGCTGGCTGTTTCCTTTCGTTCTATCGGCCGTGGTGTTTCTGAGCGTCTTGCCGCTCGGGCGTTTGCTCTATGCGGGAATTTTATCGGCGTTGAAGGGTGACGTCTGGACGCTGCTTCGTGATCCGGCTCTCTGGCATGCCACCGCCAACACCTTTTCCACCTCGTTTTTTGGCATGTTGATCTCCATCGTCATCGGCGGCGGCTTTGCGCTGGCCCTGACGCTGGCCGACGTGCGCGCCAAGGTGCTGCTGAGCTTCCTGTTCATGCTGCCAATGATGATCCCGCCGCAGGTGACGGCTCTTGCGTGGGTCGGCATGACCGGGCCATCGAGCGCCTTGTTGAAGGCGATCGGCATGGCGCTGCCGATGGGCAGCCCGCAGCCGCTGTATTCGATCAGCGGTATCGCCCTTTTGCTCGGCGTCCAGCATGCGCCGCTGGTCTATCTGTCCCTGCGTGCCGGCCTGATGGCATTGCCGCGCGACGGCATAGAGGCCGCGCGCCTCTCCGGCGCCTCGTCCTGGCGGGTGCTGATAGACATCATCTTTCCGCTGTCGCTGCCGGGTCTGATCGCCGGCGCGGCGATCGCCTTCGTCTCCGGCGTCGGCAATTTCGGCATTCCCGCCATCCTCGGCATTCCCGCCAATCTGCTGACGTTGTCGACGCTGATCTACAGCCGCTTTGTCGGTTTCGGGCCGAGCACCTTTGGCGACATTGCCACCATCTCCACCATGATCGCGGTGATTTCCGTGGTCGGTCTTGCCATTCAGACCCAGGCGCTGAAAGGCAAGGATTATCGCGTTATCGGCCTGTCCGGCCAGGCGGCGACTTTTCAGCTCGGCGTCTGGCGGCCGGTGGTCGCGGCAGTGCTGTGGCTGGTGCTGTTTGCCATCCTGGTGGTGCCGTTCCTGGCGCTGTGCGCCAGTGCGGTGGTGCCGGCCTATGGTGTGCCGTTGACGCTGAAAACCATGACCTTTCATGCCTTTAAGGAAATTCTGTTCACCCAGGCGATCACCCGCACCGCCTTCGTCAACTCGCTGATGCTGGCGAGCGTCACGGCGCTCGGCTTGCTGGCACTGGCCGTGCTCACGGCCTATTGCCTTGTGCGCAAGGAAAGCCGGTTCACCGGCCTGCTGTCGGGGCTGATCGAAATTCCCTACGCGCTGCCCGGCATCGTTGTCTCGGTCGCCTTTATCCTGGTGTTCGCCGCGCCGATACCGATCCTCAATATGTCGATCTACGGCACCATCTGGATCATCCTGATCGCCTATTTCTCGAGCTTCTTCGCCGTCAGCCTGAAGCCGGTTCTAAGCGCTTTCCTGCAGCTCGATCCGTCCCTGGAAGAAGCCGCAAGGCTTGCCGGTGCGGGCTTCTATCGCCGTCTGGTCGATATTCTGGTGCCGCTGGTGGCGCCGGCAGCCGGCGCTTCGGTGATCCTGGTGTTCCTGATCGCCTGCAACGAGCTGACGGTGTCGGCGCTTCTGTGGTCGGCCGGCACCCAGACGCTGGGCGTGGCGATCTACAATCTTGATGACAGCGGCAGTTTCGATCTTGCCTCGGCCCTGTCGGTGCTGGTGGTGGCGATGGTCGTCACCCTGATGCTTCTACTCGAACTGATGGCCAAGCGCCTGCCCAAAGGAGTTGTGCCATGGCGAAGCTGATCCTCAACCGCATTTCCAAGGATTTCGGCACAGGCCGCCCGGCCGTCGACGACGTCTCGCTCGATATCCGCGAAGGCGGTTTTCTGGCGTTGCTCGGGCCGTCCGGCTGCGGCAAGACCACCGTGTTGCGCATGATCGCCGGCTTCGAAGAGCCGACCGACGGCTCGATCATCCTGGGCGAACGGCTGCTGGCCGATGCCTCCGGCTCGCTGCCGCCGGAGCGGCGCAACATGGCGATGGTTTTCCAGTCCTACGCGCTGTGGCCGCACATGAGCGTTGCGGAAAACATCGGCTATCCGCTAAAAGTCCGCGGCATTACCGGCGAACCCGCCAAGCGCAAAGTGATGGACGCGCTTTCGACCGTGCGTTTGGAAAGCTATGCCGCCCGCCGCCCGGCCGATCTCTCCGGCGGCCAGCGTCAGCGCGTGGCACTCGCCCGCTGCCTGGTGACTTCGCCCGACGTGGTGCTGCTCGACGAGCCGCTTGCCAATCTCGACCGTCACCTGAAGCAGGAGATGGAAGAGACATTTCGTGAGTTTCACATGCGCTCGGGTGCAACGATGATCTATGTCACCCACGACCAGAGCGAGGCGATGGCGCTGGCGACCGACGTGGCGGTGATGTCCGAAGGCAAACTGCTGCAGATGGCGGCGCCTGCCGATATCTACGCGCGGCCCGAGGGACGGCTGGTCGGCGGGCTGGTGGGGCAGGGTGCGATCCTATCGCTGCCCGTGCCGACGTCCTCCCACCGTCAACTCGACTGGAACATGCTGGCGCCGATCTTTTCTAGTGCTGCCGGCGATCTGCAAAAAGCTGATGTGCTGGTGCGGCCGCAGGATGTGATCGTCAGCGCGGAAGGCTTGGCAGCCACGGTGGAAACCGCGCTGTACGAGGGCGAACGCTATGCGGTGCGGCTGCGGCTGGACGACGGTCAGGCGCTGCGCGCCTACAGCCGCGAGGCGGTTGCCATGGGCGACAGGCTGTCGGTGGTGATCCGGGCCGGCTGGCGGCTGTAGTCATCGGCACGATATGCCGATAGATTGCCGGTAGGACTTCAACGGGAATGATTCATGGCGCTCCGACTGGCTACCTTCAACGTCGAAAACCTGATGACCCGCTTCGATTTTTCCGGATTCAAGAACCAGACGCGCCAGGACCGTGTTCTAAAGCTGTTTGAGATGCGCACCGAAGTCGATTACCGGCGGATGGAAGAGGCGCGGGTGATCGCCGAGACCGACGACACGCGACAAATGTCGGCTCTTGCAATCGCCGATACCGATGCCGACATCATCTGCCTGCAGGAAGTGGACAATCTGGCGGCGCTGGAAGCCTTCGAATACGGCTATCTCTACCGGATGGTCGGCAATGGCTACCGGCAAAAGTTTCTGGTCGAGGGCAATGACAGCCGCGGGATCGATGTCGGCGTACTGATGCGCGAACAGACGCGGACCGGCGAAAAGATCGAGTTGGTCGAGATCAAGAGCCATGCGGCACTGACCTATCAGGAGCTGAAGGTGTTTGACCCTGCGCTCGCAGCCGTCGCCCAGCCGAGCGATCGCATTTTCAAGCGCGATTGCCTGCAGATGGATCTGCTTGTCGGCGGCAAACCGCTCACCCTGTTCGTCGTGCATTTGAAATCGATGGGCGGCAACCGCGACGGGTTGGACGGTCGGCTGTCGACCATGCCGGTACGGGTGGCGGAAGCGCGGGCGATCCGGCACCTGGTTGAGGCCCGCTTCGGCAAGGACGGTGCGGCAACCGCCAATTTCGTCATCTGCGGCGATATGAACGACTATCAGGAGCGCGTCCAGATTGTCGGCAACCGCCGCCAGGGTTACACGTTCGAGCACAAGCTTGAGACCGAAAGCGCGCTGAACATTCTGTCCGCCGACGGCTTCGTCACCAATCCGATGCTCCGGCGCGAGGTGATGGACCGCTGGACGCTTTATCATTCGCGCGGGCCGCAGGAGCAGCATCTCTGCCAGCTCGACTATATCTGGCTGTCGCCGGCGCTGGACCGCGCCAATCCGAACCGCGTGCCGGAGATCATCCGCGGCGGCCAGCCCTATCGCACCGTATTTCCGCCCGGCCTCGAGGTAGATCGCTTTCCCCGCGTCGGCTGGGACCGTCCGAAAGCCTCCGACCACTGCCCGGTCGTCATAGAACTGGATCTGCCATGAGCATTGTCGTTTCCAACTATCCCGAGGGCTGGCCTCCGCAAGACGAGGTTTTTCCGGTGACTTCGCTCGATCTCACGGTGCTGCCAGGCGAACACCCCTTCGCCGTGGCACAGAAAGAGGCGGCAGCCGTCAACTGGGAGGCGGAAATCAGCGCCAATCCGGCGCTTTACGACAATGGCATGGTGTTCCAGCACCGAATATCACTGCACGATGGCGCCATTGCCGGCCAGGCCTATATCGCACCGTTCTCGACCTATATGTGGTGGCGCAAGCAGGCGGTGCTGGAACAGGGCTTTCATCTCTATGGCTGGTGTATCCCCGTGTCGTCCGATGGTGCCATCATCGCCATCCGGATGGGCGCCTGGACCGTCAATGCCGGCATGGTCTATTGCGCAGCCGGGTCGCTGGACGGTCTCGATGTCGTCGACGGCAAATGCGACATCGACGGAAACATGGCCCGCGAAGTGCGCGAAGAGACCGGCCTCGACCTATCCACGGCGCGGCCGGACATGGGCTATTTCGCGACCCACAACAACCGCCGGATCACCGTCTTCCGCTTCTTCCGCTTCGACCGGACCGCCGACGAGATGCTAGACGAGATCGCCGCGCATATGGAGGTCGACGAGGAAAAGGAAATAGACGGTGCCGTTGCCATCCGCTCGGCGGATCCGGCTTCGCATCGCTACCACCCGGCGATGCTGCCGGTTCTCAAGATGTTTTTCGACAAGTAAGACTGAAGCGCGGGGTTTTTCCGCATGTTGTTGTGCCGAATCGGTGCACAGATTCGGGTGACAAGCATTCGCGGGGACGGGCGCTTGCGTCGTGGTTTGAGGTCGGGCAGTGTGCGCCGGACTGAATTTGCGAGGAGAGTTTTTGTGGCCAGACAGTACAGCATCTACGACGTCTTTACCGATACCAGGCTTGCCGGCAATCCGCTGGCCGTTGTTTTCGACGGGGATGGGCTGGATACCGAGGCGATGCAGGCCATTACCCGCGAGTTCAACCTGTCCGAAACCGTATTCGTGCTGACGCCCAACAACCCGGCGCATGCGGCGACGTTGCGGATTTTCACCCCGGCGCACGAGCTGCCGTTTGCCGGTCATCCGACTGTCGGCACGGCGATTGCGCTGGCCGAACGCGCGCATGGCATCGGCGACGGCGCGTTCGATCTGGTCTCGGTGCTGGAAGAAAAAGTCGGGCCGGTGCGCTGTGCGGTCAAGATGCGGCCGGGGGAGGCGAGCTTTGCCGAATTCGACCTGCCGCAGAAATCGGTGCGCACGGAATTGCCACTCGACCGGCAGGCGCTTTCGGATGCGCTTGGCTTGAAAATTTCCGATATCGGTTTCGAGAACCACGTGCCCTCGGTCTGGAGTGCCGGCGTGCCGTTCCTGATGTTGCCGCTGCACAATTTGGCCGCCGCCGAGCAGATCGACTTTGACGCGCAGCTTTGGGAAAAAAGCGTGCCTGTGATCGGCGGCCGGCTGGCGTCTGCCTATGTCTATTGCCGTGGCGGCAGGCACCATTCCTCGCGCTTCCACGCGCGGATGTTTTCGCCGACCATGGGGATTTCCGAAGACCCCGCCACGGGTGCTGCCGCAGCCGCTCTGTCGGGTGCCATTCACCACTTTGACGGGCTTCCGGACGGCCATCATCCGATCCTGATCGAGCAGGGCGTGGAGATGGGCCGCCCGTCCTTTATCCACCTGCATATCGACGTCCAGGATGGCAATATTGCGCGCGCGCGCATCGGCGGGCAGGCGGTAAGGGTTGCAATCGGGGTACTTGATCTTTGAAAATGCTTGGTTTTTGCCGATAAACAAACTTTCTTGGCCTCAAGCAAAGAAAATGCGATCCGGCGCTGGACAAGCCGGATTATCCTGTTTATACGCACTCTCACACCGACAGACACAGTCGGCGGCGGGTGATTAGCTCAGTTGGTAGAGCAGCTGACTCTTAATCAGCGGGTCGTAGGTTCGAACCCTACATCACCCACCATTCAAACTCTCAACCATAGAGTTTACGCATTTCAGGAGTGCTCCGCACGATCTTTGTATCGGCGCCGATCCTGAAAATTATCTCGACATTGAACAGGCGCTTCTTAGCGTGTCTTAAAATCATCGTTGCTAACGTTGCGGATGCAGTGGTGATCCAGACTGTGTGGTTCGACAACTGAGCCGGGTTTCAGCCATTGCCGCAGTTGCCAGTTAGGCTCCGGCTTTTGGGGGCCCGCAACCTTGCGGGTACGGACCCCCGGTCGGGGCCACTTCTCGATAGCCCCGGCTGCGCGTGGATCGTCGCGAGCATATTAATGAAGCCGCAACCGGATTCGGTCAATGTT
>Ga0247730_1000751_pt1 | contig 21046 bp, 24 predicted proteins | sample UWRJL073202C2_FD_180959 | JGI IMG/M metagenome (GOLD analysis project Ga0247730, IMG submission 180959) | Plant litter microbial communities from Arlington Agricultural Research Station in Wisconsin, United States - UWRJ-L073-202C-2 | ecosystem: Environmental > Terrestrial > Plant litter >... | reverse complement strand
CGATCGGCTTCATCAGCCTCGGCCAGGGTCCGCGCGCGGATCTCGACCAGTTGCACCGGCGGGTCATGCGGCAGATCGGCTGCGAGGCGCGGATCGTCTGGCGCCATGCGCTGGACGGGCTTTCGCCCGAGGAGGTCGGGGATCTCGTGGCGCGCGATGGCGAGCCGGCGATTTTTTCCAATATCCGCGGCGCGACAGGCGGCCTGGGACCGCTCGGCGACGGCTGGACCTCGCGCTGGCTTGGCCGCGACCGGCTGATCCCGTTTGTCCAGGCCGCTATTGACGATCTGGAACGCAACGAGGGCGTCTCGGTGACCATCGCCTGCGCAGCGGAAGAGTTCCCGGCCGCCAGTTTTCAATCGCAGCGACCCATGATCATGCCGGCAGGCGCGCTTGCAGCCTATGCGCAGGCGCTGGCGGTGACCAAGCCGAAGGCGACGATCGGGCTGCTCGTCTACGGCGACCGCCAGCGGGAGCAGCAGACGCAGGCCTGGACACTCAAACCCTGGAGCGGCCAGATGACCTTTGCCTTTTCCGGCAATGGCCGTGATTTTGACGCGGCCGTTGCCGATCTGAAGCCGCAGGCGCCGGATCTGGTGCTCGTCTGGGCTTATGGCGCGGGTGTTGCCGATGATGGCGGGCTGGCGCAGCTGTCGTCCAGGCTCGGGGCGCCGGTGATCCTGCCGGCGGCCGCCGCCCTTGGCCTGGCTGCCAATCTGCTGCTGCCTGTCGACCTGCCGGTGAAGGGCGGGCAGGCATGACCATCGACTCGACGATTTTCTTTCTGTCGATGTTTGCCAAGGGGACGACCAATGCGCTGTTTCTGCTCGTTGCCACGGCGCTGATCGCCTCCATGATCGCGGCCGTTCTGACCGTGCTCGACGTGGCCGCGCCGCGTCCCGTTCGATGGCTGGTACGCTGCTACAGCTGGCTTGCGCAGACGACGCCGCCGCTGATCCTGCTGTTCGTCGCCTTCTACGGATCCTCGGCGCTCGGCTGGTTCATTTCGCCGATGGCGGCCGCACTCTGCGCCTTCGTGTTCTTTGCCGCCGCCTATTATTTCGAAATCCTGCGGGCAAGTTTTAATGGCGTGCCGAGGGACCAGTTCGAGGCCGCGCGCGCCCTTGGCATTCCGCCGCACCGCTTCGTCTTCAAGGTGGTGATACCGCAGATGCTGAAGATTGCAGCTGCACCTTACATCGGGCGCACCACGGTGCTGCTCAAGGAAACATCGCTGGCCTCGGCGATATCGGTGCCGGAGATTATGAACATCACCAGCGGCTTCGTCTATTCGGGCTCCAATCCCTTGTTGCTGATCGGCGTGGCCGGCCTGATCTACATCTTTCTCAATCTTGCCCTGATTTCGCTCGAAGGCAGGCTCTCGTCACGAAAGGCTGCCCAATGACCGGGATCGCGAAGGTGTCGAACATCAAAGCCGATGACAGTCTTGAACTGCCGAAGGTTGAGGCCATGGTCGAACTGCGGGGTCTGTCGCTGGATATTGCCGGTCAGTCGATCCTCAAAAATGTTGATCTGTCGCTGCCGAAGGGGCAGACAACGGCAATCATCGGCCCCAGCGGATCGGGCAAGACGACGCTGCTGCGCTGCATCAACTATCTGGCGCGGCCGACAGCCGGCGAAATCCGGGTGGACGGGCAACTGATCGGGCAAAAACCCGGAAAAACCGGTTTGCGGCCCGTATCGGAGCGGGTACTGCGCGGGCATCGCCGCCAGACAGGGATGGTGTTCCAGCAGTTCAACCTGTTTCGCAACATGACGGTGCTGGAGAATGTGATGTTCGCGCCGTTGGCCAGCAAACAGGCTTCGCGCGCCGAAATCGAACAGCGGGCAAGCCGGCTGATTGCCCGCGTCGGACTGGCGCACAAGCATGATGCCTATCCTTCGCAACTCTCCGGCGGCCAGCAGCAGCGCATTGCCATCGCCCGGGCCTTAGCGATGGAGCCGAAGGTCATGCTGTTCGACGAGGCGACCTCGGCGCTCGATCCGGAACTGGCGCGCGAAGTCCTGGAGGTGATGCGGGAGCTGGCGCAAGAGGGCATGACGATGATTGTGGTCACGCACGAAATGGGTTTTGCCCGCGAGGTCGCCCAGCAGATCGTCTTCATGGAGCAGGGTGCGGTGATCGAGGTGGCAGCGCCCGACCAGCTGTTTTCGGCATCAGCCCCGGAGCGCATCCGGCACTTCCTGAAAATCTGACGCCGCGGTCCGTTGCCGCGACATCGCCACGTCGTTCACTGACGAATTGTTCGATCCGCCGCGCCGATTGCCGCCTTGGGGCGAAAGTTATTGCTGGTCGAGGAAACAGTTGGCGATCTGGCCCGTCGTGGCGTTCCACACCGAGCCTTGTGAGACAATTGCTTTTAACGTTTCCTCCAGATAACGCACCCGATGCGGCGCGCCAAAAACCCAGGGGTGAATGGAGATCGGCAGCACGCCGGGGTGTGTCTCGCCTTCCGCATACAGACGCCGAAACGCGTCGCCGACGATTTCGGGATAGCGCCAGGCCTGCATCCGGCGTTCCATGAACAGCCGCATGTCGTCCCATTCGAAGGCAGCGGGGATACTGACAAGGCCGCCCGCGCCGGTCATCAGATAGGGCTGGTCGTCATTCGGCCAATCCGCCACATAAGTCAGGCCCGCGTCGCGCAATACCTGTGGTGTGTGCGTCGATTCACCAAAATCCTGGGCAATCCAGCCGGCGACCCGTGCATTTGTGCTGGTTTCAATGCGGCGGATCGCCTCGCCGACGGCGTCACGCTCTTGGTCGAGGCTGAGGGCGCTGGAGATCATCCCATTGGCCGCATGGCCGTGGGCGGCAAACTCGTAACCCCGTTTCAAAAACCGTTCCACCAGGTAGGGGTAGCGCTCGCAGGCGAGCGCATTGGCAGCGATGGTGGCCGTCAGCCCGAGCCGGTCGAGACTGTCGAGAATGCGGAAGATGGCGACACGATTGCCATATTCGTACCAGCTGTAATGGCGGGGATCCGGCTGGATGCGCTCTCTCCAGCGCGGATCGCGGACGGCATCCGGGGCTGCATCGAAATCCATGCATTCGAAATGCACGACGATCGGCAGGGCGAGCCGGGCTTTCCCCGGCCAAATCAGTTCCGGATGCGATGGAAGCGGCGAATAGTCGAAAAGTCTGTGCTCGCCCTGGGCAGGGCCAATGGCGGTCGTCATTTGGCAGCTCCGCGTTTCTGCTGGCGATACCAGTCGGCAATCTCGCTGCCGGTTGCTTGCCACACCCCCGGTTTCGACAGCATGTGATCCAGCAGCCGCTCGAGATGGGCGATTCGGTGCGGCTGGCCGAACACGAAGGGGTGCAGCGGCAGGCTCATCACCCGGCCGCCTTCGGCATAAAGCTGGTCGAACTGGTCTATTGCCGCCCGCACGAATTCTTCCGCATCCATCGAGAAGCGCAGGTTCCAGCCATCGTTGAGATCCATCGAATAAGGCAGCGAGACGATCCGTCCTTCAGCCTCCAGCGTCGGCTGGTCGTCATGAAAAAGATCGACCGAATAGGAAAGGCCCGCGTCTGCGGCGATCGCGACCGTCTCGGCCGTCGCGCTGTTGGCGGGCGAGAACCAGCCGGAAAAACGCCGGCCGGTGAGGGCTTGAAACTCGGCTTGGCAATCGGCGATATAGCCCCGCTGCTCTTCGGCTGACATGTTGAACATATAGTCGGTATTGAACATGCCATGACACATGATGTCGTAGCCACGGCTCTCGCAATAGTCGAGGATGTCCGGATAGTGCCGGTAACAGCCGATATTGAGCGACAGCGTCGGCCTGATGCCCAGCTTTTCCAGCAGCGGCATCATCCGCCAGAAGCCGACCCGGTTGCCGTAGTCGCGCACGCCATAAGCGCCGATATCCGGATGCGGCATGCGCGGATAGGGATTTTGGGTCCGGCTCGGGGCCGGGATATATTGGTAGTGCTCGATATTGGGGACGATCCACAAGGCAAGCCTGGCGTCGTCCGGCCAAAGCAGCGGCGGGCGCTCGACGATCGGCGAATAAGCGATCTCGATCGCGCTCATGCCGCGACTTTCGGCACTTGCCGCATCATCGCGTGGATCCGCCGTTCGAGCGCGACGAAACCGTCGGTCTCGCGGCGGCCGGTGCGCGGCAGATTGACGTCGAAAATCTCGCGGATATGGCCGGGATTGTTGCCCATCAGCACGACCCGGTCGCTGAGGAACACCGCCTCGCTGACGCTGTGGGTGACGAACACCACCGTCTTGCGGTCCTTCTCCCAGATTTCCAGCAGTTCGTCCTGCAGGGTCTCGCGGGTATGGGCATCGAGTGCGCCAAATGGTTCGTCCATCAGCAGCACCGAGGGTGCGTTCGCCAATGCGCGGGCGATCGCCACGCGCTGTTTCATACCGCCGGACAGTTCGCTTGGAAATTTGGAGGCGTGGGCCGAAAGGCCGACAAGATCGAGATAATGCTTTGCCTTTTCCAGCCGCTCGGCCTTGGGGACATGCTTCAGCATCAGGCCGAAGGCGATGTTTTCGAGCGCGCTCAGCCAGGGAAACAGCGCATATTCCTGGAAAACCATGCCGCGGTCTCCGCCCGGACAATCGACCTCGCGCCCGTCGACGCAAACCTGGCCGCTGGTCTTGCTGACGAAGCCGGCAATCATGTTGAGCAGCGTCGACTTGCCGCAACCCGACGGCCCGAGCAGGGAGATGAAGGTCCCTTCCTCGATGCCAAGCGAGACGCGGTCCAGTGCGACCATGCCGTTGTCATAGACCTTGGTGATGTTGTCGATCTGGATCTTCATGGAAGTCACTTCCCCCGACTATTGGGGTGCCAGCGCAGAACACGACGTTCCAGCTTGCCAAGCACGATGTTGATGAGAAAGCCGATGATGCCGATGATGATCGCGCCGAGCAGCATGCGCGGCACGTCGAAATAGGTGCGCGAATTGTTGATCATGAAACCGAGGCCGGATTCGGCTGCGATATATTCGGCCGCGACGATGACGAAGAATGCCATGCCAAAACCCATGCGCAGGCCGCTGAGAATGCTGGGGGAGGCGGCCGGCAGCTCGACATGGCGAAAGATGTCGCTGCGGCTGGCGCCCATGCTTTGCGCCGCGCGTATCAGCACGCCGTCGATCTGGCGCATGCCCAGCCTTGTGGCGGTGAAGACGGGAAAGAATGTTGCATAGGCAATGAAGACGACCTTGGAGGTTTCGCCAATGCCGAACCAGAGCACGAGAAGCGGCAGGAATGCCAGCGAGGGCACGGGGCGAAACATCTCGATCACCGGCTCCAGCAGGCTTTCGGACAGTCTCGAGCGGCTGAGCAGCACGCCGAGGCCGACACCGGCGATCGCGGCGACGGCAAAGCCGACCACGACGCGGTACATGCTGGCGGCGATATCGACGATCAGGTCGCCGCTTTTCCAGCTCTCGATGCCGGCCTGCAGCACCTGCAAAGGCGTCGGGATCAGGATCGGGTTGTACATTCGCATCACGTGATTGTTGAGCCAGGTCGCCAGGAACCAGGCAAAGAAGAATAGGAAGACAGAGAGCGGACGCAGACAGGCATGCAGCCGGTCGCTGTTGCGTTTTTGCACGCTCGCAGTCCGCGCGATCATCGCGGCGTCGATTTGCATGATGTCTGACATGATGGGCACATCCTCGAAGAAAACGGGCGTAGCGACCACCAGGCCGCGACGTTTCTGGGCAATCGGTTAAGCCTTGATGCTGACCAGCTTCGGGTCGAGCTGTGTCAGCCACGTGGTATCGAGTGTCTTGGTCGTGTCGATGGGCGCCTTCAACTGGCCGATTTTCTGCAGCCAGTTGCTGGTGAAGTCCATGCTGCCGAGCAACCCGTCATCCATCGCCATGGTGTAGACATTGGCGCGCAGCGACTGGAGCATGACGTCCGGGGTCGACTTCAGAAAGGTCGCCAGCATCGCGGCCGTTTCTTCGGTATTGGCGGTGATGAAGTCGTTGCCGCGCTTGACGGCGCGCAGCACGGCGAGCGTCGTGTTCGGGTTTGCTGTCATCCAGTCGGCGTTGCCGGCCAGTACGGAGCGGACGTTCAGCAGCCGGTCCTTGCCCTCAAGCCTGGTTTCCTTGCCGTCGAAATAGGTGGCGCTGCCGGTGAAAAACAGTTTTCCACCCATGTCGAGAATGCGGCCGAGGAATGGCGGGTAGGTCAGAACGCCGTCGACGTCACCGCGGGCTGCAGCGACCACGCCTTCCGACGGCTGCATGCGTGCCAGCGTCACCGTCGATGCGTCAAAGCCGTAGCGCTGGCCGAGTTCACCGATCGCCATCTCGTGCGGGCTGGTGGTCGGAGCGGCAAATTTCCGGCCGGCAAGATCCTTGGGATCCGTGAGCGTCAGGCCCGGGCGCAGCACCAGCGCCTGCGTGCCCGAATAATCGCATAGCGACGAAATCGCCTTTACAGGAACGCCGCGGGCCGCAAGGTTTGCCAGGTTCGACATGCCGATACCGGCAATGTTGAGGGAGCCGCTGGCCATCAGGGGCAGCAGGTCGCCGCTGGTATCGGTCCAGCTGACCTTTGCATCCAGCCCCTCGTCCTTGAAATAGTTCTTGAGATGGGCGCAGATCATCTGCGCGCCGAGCTGCGGATCGCGGTTGCCGCCGAGCTGGATCTCCGTCTGTTCAAGCTTGCCGGCGGCCTGCGCGCGCGTGGCCGCGGCCAGGGCACCGCCGGCCATCAAGGCCAGCGCAGTGCGACGGGTGATTTTGCAATTGTTGGCGTCACGGTGTGTCATTGTAGTTCCCTTTTTTTGATTAGATGACGGCTTTTTCCGAAGGTTTGACGATGTTGGCGGTCCAGAGCGGGCTGAGCAGGATCAGCGCGAGCAGCCGGATGACATGGTGGGCGCTGACGAATGAGGGATCGAGGTTCAGGGCGTATGCCATCACCGTCATGGCTTCCACACCGCCCGGCGCATAGGCAAGCCACACCTCCGCGAAGGGCAGGCCGAGCGACCAGGTGCACAGCAGCGCGAAGCAGACGGAGATGACCACCGTGACGCAGATGCATCCGAGCGCCGGCAGGATCACTTTTCGCAGTTCGCTGAGTTTCGTACCCTTGAAACGGCTGCCGACCAAGCTGCCCATGAGGATGTAGGCTGCGGTTAAAAGCCACGGGTCGAGCCTGCCCTCGGCAAATCCGGTGACGTGCACGACGCTGCTGGCCAGCATTGCACCGATCAGCTTGCCGCCCGGCATCCGGATCAACGTTGCCAACATGCCGCCGGCATAGCCGGCAACCAGCATGATCATCATTGCAAAAGGCGTCGCAAGGGGAGCGGCTGTGGCCGGAATGTCGGTGCTGCTCAGCATCATCGCCACCGGTACCAGGCTGATCAGCACAAATTGCCGCAGCGTTTGCGACAGTGCTACGGCCGGAAAATTTGCGACGGTGTTGGTCGCCAGGATGAGAACGGCTGTCAGTGCGCCCGGAGTCGAGCTCAGCCGCGCGGTGGCGTTGTCCCAGGCATGGACACGTCGCAGGTAGTAGGCGCCAGCCAGCATCGTGGCTGCAACGGAGACGAGCAGGATGACGATGCTCATCGGCCAGAGCTTTGCGTCTTCAAGTGTTTGCGGGCTGAGTGCACTGCCCATCGATGTTCCCAGGACGATGAATATCAGGTCGCGCAGGCGGTTCGGCATGACCATAGGCCGCCCTACGATCGCTGAAATCGCCACCGAACAGGCCGCACCGCATAACCAGCCGGCCGGAACGCCCAACAGCGTGAGAATAAGGCCACCGACAATGCCAGTGATGATTGTCTCGATAAAATTTCTAGCCATATTACATCCAGGCACAAATGCTCGAGGCGCCGCTATAGGCAGCGACGGCCTTGCTCCGATAAAAAAGGGACATTGCTGTAGTGCATTCGATATGGGTGGGATCAGCAAACACACTGGAGCAGACAGCGCGCAGCGCTGTTCACGGACACTGTTTATCGTAGCCTTCGATATTAGCGCCAATACAAATCTGTAAAGTGGTCATAAGCTATCACTTATGAACTGCAGTGTCGCAGCGTTTGAGCAAAGTAGTTCGGGAGAGATCGGTCAGATATAAGGCCATGTTACCGTCATCATCAACGCCGCCGGCCCCTTCCTGCGGACAGCAAGCCGCTGATGGAAGCGTCCATCCGTAACGGCGTGCATTACATCGACACCGCGGCCGAACTCGACAGCTTTCGTCTCGCCGCAACACTGGGTGCAGAGGCCAGGGCGGCAGGCATAACGCTTCTGCCGGGCGGCGGTGGCAGCGTGGCGATGTTGGGCAGTCTTGCCGGACATGCCGTCGCAAGGGTGCGGAATCTTCGCAAGATCCGGATCGCGTTGCATGTGTCCGGTGGGATGTCCCGGGATCCGCCATCAGTGCGACTGAGAACATGGCCGGTGCAACGCTTGCGTGCGTCGAGGGAGAGCTGGTGACGGTCGCAAACAGCATCCGAACATTCGACTTCGGGCAGGGCGCTGTCGACAGTTTCCAGGTAACGCTTCCCGATCTCATCACAATCTGGCGGGCGACGCGGGTTCCCAACATCGAGACCTTCGCGCACGTGACGGGTGACGGTTTTCCGCAGGGCGATCTCTCCCTGCTGCCGGAAGGGCCGAGCGAAGAGGAGCGGCTGGCGAACCGCTATCAGGCAATCGTCGAATTGACCGATGCTCAGGGGAAAGTTTTTCGCTCGCGTCTCGACACCGTCAACGGATGCAGCTTCACTGCAATCGCAGTTGCTGAGGCTGGACGTCGAGTTTTAGCGGGGGAAGGCCGGGGAGGGTTTCAGACGCCTGCCGGTTTGTTTGGCAACGGGTTTACCGAAACCATTTCCGACACAACGATCATTGATCATTGATCATTGATCTTTGAGGAGCCAACAACAATGCAGAAGCTCGTCGAAGACTTCATACGGACCAGCAATGCTTCCGACGTCGACGGTGCAATGTCCCTTTTCGCAACGGATGCTGTCATCGACGACGTTTCGGTCGGCGACGCATTGGTCGGAATTAAAGGTGTGCGACGTTACCTCGAGCGGTTCTTTTTCGGGTACAACACCCGCAGCAGATTCTGTCTATGGCAAACCTCGACGACTTCAACGCGGTCGTCCGCCTGGATTTCACAGGTGACTTCGGCCACGAGATCGGCACCCTCAAAATTGCGGCAAATTCAGCCGGCTTGATCCAGCGGATCGACGCGGATCTCGAGTGAGTGCCGAGACGGACTGGATCAGGCGGCGCGCGTGTCGAAATCGCATTCCAGCGCGCGCCCGGCCATCTCTGCACAATGGGTCAGACGCTCGGTCGAATATCCGAGACACGCATAGGAGGACAGACCGCGAAGGGTCATCAGGACGTAGTCGGTCACCCGCTCCGGATCCTTCGCCTGATTTTCTCGGATGTAATTGGCAATAATGTCGCTGCCGCTCTTGGCAAGCTCGGCAGCCATGCTTCGCGCCGTTTCGTCGTCAGCCCGCATGCCTTCGGTGACCATGCAACCCTTCCACTTGTCGTGGCGGGTATACTGCTCTGTCGCCCTGACGAACAGTTCCGTCAAGGCTTCCACAGGCTTGCTATCGGACGTGAGGATATCGTCCAAAGGCAGAAAATCTGTCGCGACGTAGCGCTTCATCGCCCGATTGAACAGCTCGGCCTTGCTGCCATACGCCGCATAGAGGCTCGGCGCTACGATGCCGAGCGCATCGCACAGCTCTGCCACGCCCACGGCATCATAGCCGCGCTCATGAAAGAGGCCTTGAGCAATTGCCACTCCCTCTTCCCGGTCGAATGCCGGACGTCTCCTGCGAACTTTCGTTTCCATGGACCACCTTGTTCAGTCTCTCTTAATAGCGAAGGCTAACTCTGAGGACAAGCGCGATCGGAAAATATATAGCGACCGCTAAATAGGTGTTGCGCCGTCAGTAAATCGGATGTAGCTGTCGATATAGTGACCACTAAATAGGTCGCCTATGTCCATAAAGGAAACATCGATGTCATATGAAGGAAAAGTCGCGCTGGTCACGGGCGGGTCGTCGGGAATCGGTCTCGGGATCGCCAAGGAGCTCGCTTCACTCGGAGCAAAGGTCATCATCACCGGCCGCCAGAATGCGAAGCTAGATGTAGCGGTGAAGGAGATCGGCGGCGCCACGAAGGGCATCAAAGCGGACGTTTCGGATCTTCAGGATCTCGACAGGCTGTATGCAGACATCAAGGCCGAGTATGTGAAGCTCGATATCCTCGTGGCCAATGCGGGCTTTGGCATTCTGGCGCCATTGGGTGCCATCACCGAAGAGCAGTATGACAGCATCTTCGACACCAATCTGAAGGGTGTCATCTTCACCGTGCAGAAAGCTCTGCCGCTGATGACATCTGGGTCCGCGGTGGTGCTTATCGGATCGACGGCCTCCATCCAGCCAGGCGGCTCCATGAGCGTCTACGGCGCAACCAAAGCAGGCCTGCGCAATCTGGCCAGATCATGGATCGAAGACGTTAGAGGCACTGGTATCCGGATCAACGTCGTCAGCCCAGGACCGATCAAGACCCAGTCTCTCCATGACTACTTCCCGGACGACAAGCGGGACGAGATCATGGCTTATCTTGAGACCAGAAGCACTGTCGGCCGCCTCGGCAAGCCGGAAGACATCGCAAAGGCCGTCGCATTTCTTGCGAGCGAGGATGCCGGCTACATCAACGGCGTCGAGCTGATCGTCGACGGCGGCGCGTCCCAGGTCTGACGCCCACGGGCCGAGCTTGGCTCAGCACAACCTTCCAAAACCGTGACTTCAAGAAAAGGTGGCGCGACATGGCGACCAGCGAAGGAGGACCCGTGTCCTTAAACTCCGCACGACTTCGACCAGCGCTGGCGCTGGCGACGATCCTGACAGCGCAGCTCATGCTGACGATGGATTTTTTGATCGTCCTGGTCGCGCTACCCAAGATCCAGACAGAGCTCGGTTTTACCCCAGCCGGGCTTTCGTGGGTGCCGAACGCCTTCGCCCTGGCGTTCGGCGGCCTGCTCCTTCTCGGCGGTCGTCTCGGTGACATCTACGGGCAGGTGAAGGCCTTCAAGATCGGCATCGCCATCTTTGTCGCAGCATCGCTTCTGGGCGGGGTGGCAGGAACACCACTTTTGCTCATTGCCGCCCGTGTCCTTCAGGGCATGGGCGCCGCCCTCTCGGGGCCAAGCGTTCTCGCGCTGATCACGACAATGGCGCGGAATGAAACCGAGCGAAATCGGGGTCTCTCCCTGTTCATCTCGATATCGTCTGTCGGAGCGTCCGTCGGTCTCATCCTCGGAGGAGCCCTGACCGACCTGCTGTCGTGGCGCTGGTCGCTCCTAATTAACGTCCCGATCGGAGCGGTCGTCCTCGTTCTCATCGGGCGACTGGTCAAGGAAACTGTGCCCAAGCCATCGCGGCTCGATATTGCCGGCGCCCTGACGGCAACATTGGGATCCGTCGCGCTCGTCTACGCCTTCATCAGCGCCGCTGAACATGGCTGGACCGCGGCGTCGACTGTCATGTCCTTTGCCATCTCTGTCGGTCTTCTCGTCTCGTTCTTCCGGATCGAGAAATGGACCGCAGAACCTTTGCTCGATCTCTCGCTCCTGCATGGCAGGCCCCGCCTCGGCGGACTGGCCGTGATGGCGATCATCGTCGGTATGCACTTCTCGATGCTGTTTCTGATCGTGCAGTACCTGCAGAAAGTCCTCGGCTTTGCGCCCCTTGCAGCCGGGCTCGCCTACCTGCCCCTGTCCGTCGCCATCTTCACGATTTCTCCCGCCATGCCACGCTTCATCGTCAGGTTCGGGCCGCGGCCGCTACTCGCCATCGGCGGCGTGCTGGTTGCCGCAAGCTTTGTCGGCTTTGCGATGCTCGACAGTGACAGCAGCTATTTCCCCGATGTGCTTGTTCCACTGGTCGTGCATGCCGTTGGCGTTGCCCTGATCTTCGCGCCGGGTACCGTCGCCATTATGGAAGGCGTACCCGATGAGCACGCCGGGGCAGCGTCCGGACTGCTGCAGATGGACCAGCAGGTCGGTGGTGCGCTGGGCCTTGCGATCATCGCTGCCGTTTACGCCAGCAACGCGATGCCAGGTCAGTTCACGATCGGCCTCGGAACTGCCTTCGCCGTGGCCGCAGCGGTCTCGCTTCTGGCCACCATCATCGCAATCCAAACGGTTCGCCGTAAGCGGCCCTCAACCGGTACTGAGATCCCAGAACCCCAAGCCGTTCACTTCTAAACCAAACGGAGCCCTTGGGCCCGTCAATCACAAAGGAACTGACATGACCAATACGACCGACATCGTTGCACGCCTCGACGCCGAAAGCGCAATCACGCGGCTGCTCTCGACCTACACGCATCTCCTTGACGACGGAAAGTTCGATCAGGTCGCGGCACTGCTGCAGCACGCGACCATGGATATTCTCGGCGAAACCGCCAGCACCCGCGACGGCATCGAAAAATACCTCGCAGCCGGGGTCCAGCGCCATGGGGACGGAACGCCGCGGACATGGCATCAGATTTCCAACATCATCATCGACGTCGAAACCTCGGGCGAGAAGGCGACTTCCGTCTGCTATTTCACCGTCCACCAGGAGCTGGAAGATTTCCCGCTGCAGCCGATCTGCACCGGCCGTTATGTGGATACGTTCGAAAAGCACGACGGCGAATGGCGTTTTGTCTACCGCCTACTGAAGCCGCGCCATTTTGGCGATCTCCACAATCACGTCGGCCAGCCGGTCGACAAGTCGAAGGTGTGACGGATCAGCTATGAGCAATCAACCAAGAGCGCTGATCACCGGCGCCAACAAGGGCATAGGCCTCTCGATTGCGAAAGGTCTCGGTAAGCTTGGATATCAAGTGTGGGTCGGGTCCCGTGATGCGGAGCGAGGCCGGATTGCCGTCGCTGAATTGGAGCAAGCGGGCATCGACGCGCGGGTGCTTCTGCTCGATGTAGCGGATCCCGGAAGCGTCGAAGCGGCCTCGTCGTTTCTGAACAGGCAGATCGATGCTCTCGACGTGTTGGTCAACAATGCCGGGATTGCCTTGGGTTTTTCGGAACCACCGAGCGAGCAGTCGATGGACGAACTCAAGGCGGTCTACGAGGTCAACGTCTTCGGGCCGGTCCGCGTAACCCAAGCATTTCTGCCGCTTCTCAAGAAGGCGGAGGGCGCGCGCATTGTGATGATGAGCAGCGGTCTCGGGTCGCTCGGCCTCGTGACTGATCCCACGTCCATCTACTCTACAGCGAACCTGCTCGCCTACAATTCGTCGAAGACGGCGTTGAATGCGGTGAGCGTTGCCTTCGCCAAGGAGCTCGCGCCGTTCGGCATCAAGGTCAACGCGGTCGAGCCTGGCAGCGTCGCCACCGACCTCAACGGCAACAACGGCGCCCTGACCCCGGACGAGGGGGCTGTCAGTGCGATCCGGCTGTCAACGATCGGCCCCGACGGTCCGACGGGCGGCTTCTTCGGTCACGATGGCACCCAGCCCTGGTGACCGCACACGCCACTTCCCACTAAAGAAAGGAAATGCTCATGTTCCAGAACCCATCAAAAGTCGACGTTGTTGATCGCCTTGTCGCCGAGAGCGAAATCGGCCGCCTCATCTCCACCTACGTTCACAACGTCGATGACGGCAAGATCGCAGAGAATGCCGAGCTGCTCGCTAACACCCGGTTCACGGTCGGCGAGACCGTTGTTCACGGCCGACACGAGGTCGCGCTGTTCTTCAAGAACAATGTCCATCATCACGAAGATGGAACGCCCAGAACCTGGCATGCAGTCTCGAACGTCATCATTGATGTGGACTCTGCAACGAGCGCCAGAGCGGTGAGCTATTTCACCGTCCATCAGGAGCTTCCAGGCCTGCCGCTTCAGCCGATCGTCACAGGCCGATATCTCGATACGTTCGAGTTCTTCGACGGCGAGTGGCGCTTCGCATCACGTTCCGTGCAGCCGCGCCTTATCGGCGAGCTCAGCCACCATGTCGTCAAGCCATCTGACGATTCTCGAACTGAGGTGCCAATCCATGACTAGGAAGAAACATGCGCTGGTGACTGGCGCGAACAAGGGTATTGGATTTGCCATCGCCAAAGGATTGGCCGAGCAAGGTATGACCGTGTGGATGGGTGCCCGAGATCCCGAGCGTGGAGAGAAGGCGGTTGCCCAGTTACGAGACGATGGTCTGGATGTCAGGCTACTCGTTATCGATGTCGCTGACGACACAAGTGTGAGACAAGCAGCCACTCGGCTCTCCGAGGAAATCGACGCTCTCCATGTCCTCGTCAACAATGCCGGGATTCTGGTTGATGTCGCCACGCCCCCAAGCCAGGTGACGATGGAGGCTATTAAATCGACCTTCGACGTGAATCTCTTCGGCCCCATTCGCGTGACCCAGGCCTTCGTGCCTCTCCTTAAGGCCGCCGGCGAGGCGCGTATCGTCATGATGGGAAGTGGTGTGGGTTCACTAACCCTGATAACCGACCCGACGTCGCTTTATTCGAGCGTCAATCTGCTCGACTACACCGCCTCCAAGGTTGCGCTCAACGCCGTCACGGTTGCCTTCGCGAAAGAGCTGGAGCCCTTCGGCATCAAGGTCAATGTCGTAGAGCCCGGCCATGTCAAGACGGATCTCAACAGCAACACGGGCTTTATCTCGCCCGAGGAGGGGGCTTTGACAGCGATGAAAATGGCCTTGATCGGAAGCGACGGCCCCACAGGAGGCTTTTTCGGAAGTCATGGTCGTCAGCCGTGGTGATCGTGGGTCGCTGACCACCAGCTAAGAATTTCGAGAATGCGGGCGCCAGCCTAGGAGTGGCGCCCGACGAAGGAGCTTGTTGGGTCCTACGTGATCAAAGGGTTGTGTGTGCCAATGCATGGGTCAACGGTTCGCGGCCCTTCAAGAGCTTGGGATCCCGTTCCGTGCCCGTACCGCTCTCCGATCGATAGCGAATTGCCTGCTCGCCGATCGGTGTGAACCTAACCGCTATCGCTTCACCGCGACGCATTTCACCTCCGCGAGCAAGCCAGGATGTGCCAGTTCGGATACGCCGATACGAGTCCATGCGTAGGTTCCTTTTGGAAAGACTTCGTTCTTTGCCGTCCGGAAAATATCCATGTGCTTCGACATCTCCACATGATAGCTAGTCATCTCCACCACGTCCTCGAAGGTGCAGTCTGCGGCCTCAAGGACGATGCGGAGGTTCTCCTGCATGGCTCTGAACTGTTCTCGCGGGTCCTCAATCACCTGCAAGTCTCTCGTGCGACCGACTTGCCCGACGACGTAGATCGTATCGCCAACCTTAACCGCCGGGGCATATCCTGCGCGGGCGACGATTTCGCGCATTTCCTCCGGAATTATGACTTCTCGATCCATTGTCCTGAACTTTTCCTTTTAAAATAGGCGGTCCAAAGGAGAGAAGGGCGCCGCCACGAAATCACGAGCGATACCTAATGCCAAAAAATATGACTTGCAATAGAAACCGAATGGTTCCATATTGTCTCCATGGTTAGACGCACTGAGACATCCCCTTCCGTTGGACGCCCTCGAGAATTCGAACTTGACGAGGCAGTTCGCAAGGCGATGGGCGTGTTCTGGGACCGTGGATATCACGATGCGTCTTTGCCCGACCTGCTCGAAGGCATGGAGCTATCGAGAGGTAGTTTTTACAAGGCGTTCGTGGACAAGCGGGGCGTCTATCTCCGCGCGCTTGATGTCTATATCGAAGATGCCATTCGCAAGCTTGGCGAAATCCTGCATAGCGACCCGTCGCCAAAAGCCGCAATTCGAGAAGCCTTTTCGCGGCAGGTTGAGGATTCTTCAGGCAAAGAGGGCCTACGCGGTTGCTTTGTCGTATTGTCCGCCGTCGAAATGCTTCCCGCGGACGAAGAGGTTTCCGCTCGAATTGCACGACTGTTTCGGCGACTGCAGGATCTTTATGCGGCTGCCATCATAAGAGCTCAAGCCCTTGGTGAGATTGACCCAGGGCTGGACGAGCGAACTCTGGCGAGGTTCCTTGTGTGTCAGATCCAAGGAATGAGAGTTCTAGGGAAAACAGGAGCGGATCGCGAAGACACCAGGGCGATGGTCGACTTCGCGCTGAAGCCGCTCGACTGACTTGAATTAGGAACCATTTAGTTCCGAAATCACGCATTTTTGCAACCCGCTCGAGCGGTTTCGATTCTCGATATGGAGAGAAAGTTGATGCAATCCCATGACGCCAAGGACAGTCTCGATCCGCGCAGGTGGACGGCGCTGGCCATCTTGTTGACGGGGGCTTTTCTGCCACCGCTGGATTTCTTCATCGTCAACGTGGCGCTGCCCTCGATCCGGCAGGACTTTCAGACCTCCGCCTCGACGATGCAGCTGATTATTTCAGGCTATGCCACCACCTACGCAGTCATGCTGATCACCGGTGGCAGGCTTGGCGACCTTTATGGTCGACGAAACGTCTTTCTGGCTGGAATGGTCGCGTTCGCGGCCGCCTCTGCCTTGTGCGGCTTTGCCTGGTCCCCCTCGGTCCTGATCGCCGGCAGGATCCTCCAGGGGTTTGCGGCAGCAATCATGGCGCCGCAAGCTTTGGCGTCAATCAATGCGATTTTTCCCGACGACGAAAAGTCGAAGGCACTCAGCTTTTATGCGCTGACATTCGGGGTGGCATCAATGGCTGGCCTGTTTCTCGGTGGGGCGCTGATTGCACTGGATGTCTTTGGCCTTGGATGGAGAGCCATTTTCCTCATCAACCTTCCCGTGATCGCAATAGCCGCGCCGGCCGCGCTGGTAATGTTGCGCGAGACCCGATCGAAGCATGCGAGGAAGCTGGATATGGGTGGAGCGACGCTGATCGCAGTTGCGTTGTTTGCGCTTATCTCGCCGCTCATTGAGGGCCGTGAGCACGGGTGGCCGATCTGGTCGATCTTGATGCTATCGGCTTTCCTGCCACTTCTTATGCTGTTTTGGCGCTACGAGCAGAAAGTGGCGGCAGCGGGAGGAGATCCTATCGTCGAACCTCGACTGCTCCAGGTTCCCGGATTGAAGCGCGGGCTCCTTTCAGCCCTGTTCTTCTATGCCTTTGCAGCTTTCTGGCTGACATTCTCGGTCTACGAACAGGGCGGCCTTGGCCGCACGCCTTTCGAGGCTGGAGTTGCAATCCTTCCCGCGGCCCTCGGGTTCGTTTTGGGGCCATTCGCGAGTGGTAGCATCCAGCGCGTCTTCGGCAGGTATTCCGCCGCCGCAGGCATGACCCTGGAAGCGGCTGGATTGTTCGGGACCGCCGCCCTGATCTCATTCGGGGCACCAGAGTTTCTATTCGTCGCCCTGTTCCTTATTGGCGCCGGTCAGGGAATTGCGCTCCCAAATCTCGTGAAGACTGTCGTTCAGCGGGTTGACCCGGCGCGGTCGGGTTTGGCCTCCGGCCTGGTCAATTCGATGCTCCAGATAGGGGGCGCTTTGGCAACAGCGCTTATCGGCGGATTGTTTTTCTCAATCCTGGGTTCAGCATCCGACGAGAGATCCATCGGCCATGCCTACAGCGTCGCAGCCGTCGCGATTGGTCTTTGTCTCCTCATTGCAGGTTGGCTTTCTGCCGGCCTGCCATCGGACAAAGAAGTCCACCGATGAGTGCGAACGTTGAGCCATCGGCTCTTCCTTTGAAGGTTTGACCATTCCCTCTCCCAGTCGGCCACACTCGGACAATCCATTTCTCGGCCGATCAAAATGCAACATTTTGAGGTAAACCCCATGAACAACATTCCCACTCCTCCGCTTGCGGGAAGGCGAGCTCTCGTGACCGGTGCGGCACGCGGTATCGGTGCGGCCATCGCGTTAAAACTGGCCGAAGATGGTGCCGACGTCGCGATCACATATGAGAGGTCGGCGGACAAGGCCGAAGCCCTCGTAGCCGAGATTCGAGTGATGGGCCGCAAAGCCATTGCCATTCAAGCTGATGCCGCGAGCCCAGACGCTGCTAAAGCTGCGGTTGAGCGGACGGTCGCTGACCTCGGCGGCCTCGACATCCTGGTCAACAATGCCGGCGTCCTGTTTGCCGGTGATTTCTCCTCACAGCCACTGGACGAGATCGATCTTCAACTTAACGTTAATGTGCGCGGCGTCTTTCTGATCACTCAGGCAGCGCTGAGGCACATCCCGGACGGAGGCCGCATCATCAGTACTGGCAGCAATGCAGGCCTAGCTGTCCCTTTCGCAGGCATTGCGGTCTATGCAGCGACCAAGTCCGCTCTGGAAAGTTTTACACGTGGTCTAGCGCGCGAACTGGGTCCGCGGGAAATTACCGTCAATCTGGTCCGGCCTGGCCCGATCGACACCGATATGAACCCTGCCGATGGCGCTCTGGCGCCTGCGATCTTGCCGAGCCTGTCGATTGCCCGATACGGTCGGACCCGAGAGGTCGCAGAGGCCGTTGCATTCCTTGCGGGCCCGGGCGCTGGCTACATCACCGGCTCGGGCATCCTCGTCGATGGCGGCATAAGCGCTTGAACATTAGGCAAGGCGGGAACTGCCGATCGGCTAGCCAAGTTCTCGCGGCGAAATTGGAGATAGACATGGAACATACACGCCTTGGAAATACGGGCCTTGAGCTTTCCCGGCTCTGCCTTGGGTGCATGAGCTATGGCGAGCCCGATCGCGGAAGCCACCCCTGGACGCTAACGGAAGAACAAAGCCGCCCCTTTATCCGCAAAGCGATCGAATTGGGGATCAACTTCTTCGATACCGCCAACGTCTACTCGGATGGAACGAGCGAAGAAATCCTCGGACGCGCTATAAGGGACTACTCGACGAGAGACGACGTGGTCATCGCCACAAAGGTCAACGGTCGGATGAAGCCCGGACCAAATGGGGCAGGCCTGTCGCGAAAAGCCATTCTTTCCGAGATCGATGCCAGCCTAAAACGTTTGGGAACTGACTATGTCGATCTCTATCAGATCCATCGGTTCGACCATCAGACTTCTATCGAGGAGACTCTGGAAGCGTTGCATGACGTCGTCAAGGCGGGCAAAGCCCGCTACATCGGTGCGTCGTCGATGTATGCGTGGCAGTTCTCGAAAATGCTCGCTGTCTCGCAGGCGAACGGATGGTCACGGTTCGTCTCCATGCAGAACCACCTGAACCTGCTGTATCGTGAAGAGGAGAGAGAGATGCTCCCGCTTTGCAAAGCCGAGGGTATTGGCGTTATCCCGTGGAGCCCGCTCGCACGTGGCCGTCTGACGCGCGATTGGAGCGCGCAGAGCGATCGCTCCGAAACCGACGAGATCGGAAAGGGCCTTTACACCCGAACCACCGAGGACGCCGACAGACGCGTGGCGGAGGCGGTTGCCAAGATTGCGCAGGAGAGGGAAGTGCCCAGAGCACAGATTGCGCTGGCATGGGTTCTATCTAAATCCGAGATTACGGCACCCATCATCGGCGCAACGAAGTTGCAGCACTTGGACGACGCTGTCGCCGCGCTTTCCATCAGGCTCACCGACGCTGAAATACAAGCTCTTGAGGTCAACTACATTCCACACTCTGTCGTCGGGTTTTCCTGATGACATGATGTTGGTTCGACTGGCCTGGCGGCAAAACACTGATACCTATGAATATGGAGGAAGCATTTGAAAACAATCGGTATACTTGGCGGAATGTCCGCAGCCTCCACCCAGATTTATTATCGGGAACTCTGCCGGCTGACACGCGAGCGCCTTGGAGGACTTCATTCTCCCGAACTGCTCATACGATCGGTCGACTTCGACGAAATCGAAAAGTTACAGGCATCCTCCGAGTGGGACGCGGCGGCGGATAATCTGAATGAAAAAGCCATTGCTCTGGAGCGCGGAGGTGCCGACTTGCTTCTCATGGCGACGAATACCATGCACAAGGTAGCGGACAAAATCCTGAGCGGGGTGTCGATCCCGTTCGTACACATCGCCGATGCAACTGCGGCAGCTATCCTTGACAGCGGTTTCCGTAGGCCGGGCCTGATGGCGACCGCCTTCACTATGGAACAGAATTTCTACACCGATCGTCTGACCGCCCGAGGACTGTCACCAACAATTCCTGAGGCCGATGATCGAGCGGAAACCCACCGCATCATCTATGACGAGTTGTGTCGCGATGTGGTTCGCGAGAAAAGTCGCTTGACGTATGAACGGATTGCGCAGCGACTAATTGATCAAGGCAGTGACTGTCTGATCCTTGGTTGTACCGAAGTAGGGATGCTGTTGAATGAGGATAATGTCGGCGTCCCCGTCTTCGATACGACCTTGGTTCACTGTGAAGCCGCCCTTCGAGCTGCTTTGCAGTGACATGCTGCCCATCCGGCGACTGGTTTGCGGGAGTATGCCAGAGCATCGGTTAGCTCTGCTCACCAAGATGCTGGTGGACCCAGTTCGCCTCTTCCGAAGCGGTGCGTCCAAAATGCCTTCTAAAATCGCGGCTGAATTGGGCAGGGCTGACATAGCCGACCGACGCAGCTACGTCTGCAATGGTCCCGCTCTGGCGGGCGATCATAAGTCGCGCCTCATGCAGCCGCATCGCCTTTACATATTGCATCGGACTTGAGCCGGTCAGGTTCTTGAAATGGACGTGATAGGAAGGAACGCTCATGCCCACCTCTTTGGCCAGATCCGCGACGGCAATTTCGGTAGCGTAATTCTCCCGCAGCCACGTCACGCTCTCGACCAGTTTTCCCGAGGTTCCTTTGCGCTGAAGGGCCGCGATCACCGCGTCACCCTGCGGCCCTGACATGACCCGATAATGCAGTTCACGAAGGATGGAATTCCCGAGCACGGCGACATCGACCGGGTTGCCGAGTACAGTCAGCAGGCGATGCAGGACGTCTCCGATATTGCTATCCATTTTGCTCGAGAGCAGCCCTCGCGGTTTGGCGCCTGAGGGACCTGCGAATTCTTCCACCTGCAGAGCAATCTCGGCCGCCATCCGCATATCGAACTCCAGATAGACGGCAAGCAATGGCCGTTGTGAACTTGCCTTTGAAGTCATCCGGAATGGAACGGG
>Ga0247730_1000748_pt1 | contig 21092 bp, 31 predicted proteins | sample UWRJL073202C2_FD_180959 | JGI IMG/M metagenome (GOLD analysis project Ga0247730, IMG submission 180959) | Plant litter microbial communities from Arlington Agricultural Research Station in Wisconsin, United States - UWRJ-L073-202C-2 | ecosystem: Environmental > Terrestrial > Plant litter >... | reverse complement strand
AAGGAAAGCACAACATTGGTGAATCGTGCGCCTTTATTGTGAGGGCGCCTGTATTCTTCTTTCGTTGCCGGTGTCTCGTCGAAGGTATGCTGAGGGAGAAGTGGGTTGGATCCCAGCTTCTCGTTCGTGGAATCCTCTATCAACAGATGGCGATGCTGGGGCTGAACGGTCATTCTCTGCCTCTTACGTCGCAGCATCCACCATGCCAGCCCAACACAGATTACACAGACAATAACTGCTGCAATGACACCTCCTATCACTGGTCCATTGCTAGACTATCAGCGGGGTATTAGTTCAATGTAGCTGTGAAATTGAGCACAAGAGGACCCACACTAGAGCTGGACGCCATGGAGGGTGTTTTGGTGAGGGGAAAGAGCGGAGAGAGGAAACGCATGAGAGGTAGCAGTAGCCAGTTATAAGGCAACCCCACGACGACAATCACAGGAGACATGCTGCTGCAACAGATAGTTGCACAGCGAGCAGAGACGGTGGTAATTAGGGCTGCCACATGTGATGGAATATCACGGATAGCATCCATAGCGGAGCAATAGACAGGTCTCCAAAGTGTCGCATCAAGAGTGCGCTCCCACAGCCTTCCAGTCCGCTCCAATACCAGAAGAAACAGTTGGGAAGTCTGAAACTCTACTACCTGTAATGTTTCATACCACAAATACGTAGATCCATCTTCCCCTTTCTACATTTATCGACAATGTAATAGCTGTCAATGATTCATTGCATACGAATCTACGATACTCGCACGACGGGTGAGAGATACGAGAAGACCCACAGAGTCAGTGCCAAATGCCAAATTCGAAACGTGCGCACGTCGCATTGGTGGTGGAAGGAAGAATACCACGTGGCGACCAAAAATTTCGATCCGTAGATGGATTGAGTATCTCCGTTAACCTCGTTCTCTTCTTCAACTCTCTCTTCCAGTAGGCTTCCTCATCGGCGGCTGCGACTACTTCGTGGGCTCACAGGAAATTTAGAAGCCGTTAGCTTGGTAGCAGCTTCAGCTCTTCCTCCTCATCGTTGTATGTTTCTCCATTTCCATCGCTCGCTTTGTCCTTCATCTAACATTGTACTTGCAAGAATTCGATGTCTCCTGTGGCCATGCCTCCCGCAACCGAATTCCAGCCCTTCATCGATGCTCTCCGTGCAGCACCGACGGCTCCTGGTACGCTCATCATCTTGCGTCGTCGTTAGTAGAAGCACAAATCTAACTAGGCGAAAATGAAGATGCAAAAGGCGCTGCTGATAAATTGGCCCGTGAAGTTTTGAAGCAGGGATTGCAGTCACTAGAGTGCGTCCCATTTGAGTCTCCTGAGAGTAAATGTGCTCACTCTCTATCTGAATAGAGATGGCGAGGTCATTAAGACCCTCCATAGCTTTGCGTCAAACAAAAAATCGGGCTACGAGCGCGAGTCTGCTGCGATTGCATTCCATTCATTCGCTTCTGTCATAGGATCCCCTGTCGCACCTCTTCTCATCCCTTCATTCCCCATTCTATTCGAATTGTATATGGACAAGGGCGATGTTGTTCGTTTAGCGGCTACATCAGCTGTAAAGGCTATCCTCAAACTCTTGCCAGCAGAAGCTACTCGGATCCTCTTTCAGACACTCGAACCTATCCTGGATCAAGGTAAATGGAAGACGAAAGTTGGTGTCCTCGATGTTATCAAGGCATCTGTCAACACTGCCAAAGATGCTGTTGCCGCCGAACTTGCGGATGTCCTACCTAAGATAGAGGGTGCGATGCATGACACCAAATCTGAGGTGAGTTGATCACACTCCCGTCTATATTTGCATTCTTCTAACAGGCTTGAAAATGTAAGGTGTCAACTGCAGCTGTGAAAACTGCTACCGCCCTTTGCACAACTCTCGCCAACCCTGATCTCGCTCCTCATATTCCTACTCTCGTGAAATGTATGGCAAACCCCGATTCCGTTCCAGCATGTATCAAAGCTCTCTCCTCTACGACTTTCGTGGCGGAAGTGACTGCACCAGCACTTGCAGTCCTTGTTCCCATCATGCTTCGTGGACTGAATGACAGAAGCATGGAAACTCAACGGCGCACCGTTGTCGTTCTCGACAATCTAGTCAAGCTGGTCCGCGATCCCAATGTCGCCGCATTGTATCTCAGCCCCTTGGTTGAGGGAACACAGAAAATTGCTACGGGTGCCGCCTTCCCTGAAGTGCGAGCATTCGGTGATGCTGCTCTCCAAACTCTATTGAAAGCCGGCGCCTCGAAATCGGGCACTCCTCCTTCGCACAGAGATGTCAAAGGGCAGACGGACGATGCGCTTTCCACCCTTCACACTCTGCTACCGGAAGAACTCCGTGCGCCTCAATCGCAAACGAATGCCCCGCCATCCCCTCGCTACAGTTTGCTTAAGAACACGTTGGAATTCGAATCCAATTTGGTCGCAGACTTGGTGAACGTTCGTAATTTCAGCGACGAAGAGACGTGGAAGCGTTGTGTAGCAGCATTTACTGCTGGTTGGTTAGAGAAGGACCAAGCCTATGCATATGCCGACTCGGTGCGATCTCATTATAAGGCCATAGACGACGAGAAGTATACCGTTGTCGACAACAGCGATCCTGACGAAGGAGAGGTTCTATGCGACACCCTGTTTTCTCTGGCGTACGGCGCTTTGCTTCTATTGTCCCACACTACGCTGCGGCTCATCCGAGGCCGGAGATACGGTATTCTGGGTACTAACGGATCTGGAAAATCAACACTCCTTCGTCAACTGCGCGACGGCAAAGTGGAGAACTTCCCACCACAATCGCAACTTAGGACTGTCATGGTAGAGCATTCCCTACAAGGGGAGGACGGATCATTGTCCATCCTTGATTTCATAGCGGCAGGTGCGGGTCGTGGGCGCCTATCAGCATATCATCTGTCTTAATGCCGCTTTTACAGATAAAGCTTTAGCAGATGTTCCACGTAGCAAAATCCGAGATCAACTTATTGAAGTCGGTTTCGATGATGAAAGGCAAGCGGATACTGTCGGCGGTCTTTCTGGTGGATGGAAGATGAAGCTGGAGCTCGCTAGAGCTATGCTATACAATGCCGACTTACTTCTTCTCGACGAGGTAAGCCCCCTAGGATATTGAGAGTTTGATATACACTAACTATCCGTTTAGCCTACAAATCATGTTCGTTCTTGCACAGCGAATGAATGTTAACCCAGACAGCTAATAGTCAACAGTTGGATCGGAACTCCGTAAAGTGGTTGGAGCAATATCTCATTGCCCACGACAGGGTGACTTGCTTGATCGTCAGTCATGACTCGGGGTATGTGTTGATTTCATCTCATCCACAGTCTTTCTCATCGCTTTCTATTCCTAGCTTCCTTGACAATGTTACTACCGACATTCTGCATTATGAAACTAAAAAGGTGTGTTTCGTGATCGCTCCCTTCGATGCCGTCTAACGGTCTTCGAAGCTGGCTTACTACCGTGGAAATCTTTCCAAGTTCGTATCTGAGCATCCGGAGGCCAAGTCATACTACACGCTGGCAGCCACCTCTGTCAAATTTGCCTTCCCTCCTCCCGGATCTCTCATGGGTGTTCGAAGCAATACACGAGCTATCTTAAAGATGACGAATTGTACCTTCACATACCCCGGCAGGAAGACTCCCAGCTTGTTTAACGTGAGCTGCGCCCTGTCATTGTCTAGGTTAGATATCCTTCCACCAATCAAATAAAGCGTTACTAATTCTCTCCTCAGCCGTGTTGGTGTCATTGGGCCAAATGGTGCAGGGAAATCGACTCTGATCAAACTTCTTACTGTGAATTTGACACTGTTCCAATAAGGCATGACTCACTAACAAAATGCATAGGGTGAGACTGAACCTCAAGAGGGTGCGGTGTACAAGCATCCTTCCCTTCGAGTCGGATACGTTTCACAACATGCAACGCATCATATCGAGCGGCACTTAGAGAAGACACCTATCCAATACATCCAGTGGAGATTCCAAGACGGTCACGATCGTACGTTTGCAGGACTTGCACGCTGGCTGCTATCCTTACCATTTCTCATAGGCGAAATTTTGGAGAAAGTGACCCGAGTGTTGACACCCGAAGAACAAGCCGCAATGGACCAGGAGTGGGTGGGCAAGGATGGATCGAAGCGTAAACTTGAGGTAAGTATTGCGATTTCGATCTTTGCGCTCTTTGCTGATAGGACGAAACAGATGTTGATGGGCCGGCAGAAGCTGAAAAAATCCTTCCAGTACGAGGTGAAATGGCGGGGGCTGGATCACAAATACAACAGCTGGGTATCTAGGGATGACCTGTTTACTAAAGGATTCAACAAGATCGTGCAGCAGTTTGATGATCTGGAGTCGTCTAGAGAAGGTGCTGGAACTCGAGACACTGCACTGCACCTAGTTCGTAAGCATCTGGAAGACATCGGCCTGGATGGAGATATTGCCCAATACAACGAGATTTCCGGTCTCTCTGGAGGTGAGCCCTTATGTCCCTCGATAGTCGCCGGAGGGTTCTCAGAATGCTCTGTATTCAGGACAGAAGATCAAGCTCGTTATCGCCGCCTGCCTGTGGAATAATCCGCAGGTGAGTTACTTGGGTTTCGGTCTGGCCAACTGTCCATTGACGTATTTATGTCAGATCTGTGTTCTCGACGAACCTAGCAACTTCTTGGATAGAGAAGCCCTTGGAGGATTAGCCGTCGCTATCAAGGAATGGGCAGGTGCTGTTGTGCGTAATTCTCTGTACTGGCTCTCAATTGCCTTACGCTGACGATCGGTGAAGGTCATCATTTCTCATAATCACGAGTTCGTGTCATCTCTATGTAAGTTTAGCCTCTTCTTAGATAGACTCCGTAGCATGCTAATCCAACATAAAAGGTCCCGAGACATGGTACGTAGACGGAGGCCGATTGTCGCAACAAGGCAAAGCGGCAGTCGTCGAAGATGCCTTTTTGGATAAGAAGGGAAGTGGGTCCAATACCCCCATCCGATCGAGGCTGGCTACTCCGGCGGCATCTGCTGCTGCCACTCCTGCAGGGAGTGGCGCAGAGGACGGAGCGTCGACACCACCGATGAGGAAGAAGAAGAAGCAGACGCGTAATCAGATGAAGGCCTCAGAGGAGCGTCGTAGGTTGCGCAAGTTGGCTTGGCTGACGAACGGTGGGCCGAAACCCGAAGATACGGATAGCGATTGAGGAGCGATTTAGTTCGGCGGGATTTACACTACTGGTACTTACACTTAGAGGCTAATGTTCATATAGACTTTCATGCATTCCGTTTCATGTTTTGTGGCCACAAAAAAAAATTAAATATGAGAAAGTAAAGGTAAAAGGGTATGTACATGGAATGTGAGAAAGTCTGTGAAATATGGCAACATTAGAAGAAAACATGGGTAAAGTGCAGTGAAGGTCCAAAAAATAATACAAGAATGTAAGGTAAAAGGTAGGAGCATACTGCCTAAAATGCGAACAACAAACAAATGCATAATGGAGACGACGGAACATTGTCAATGACATGATAAAAGTTGATGCAGAACAGAGCAAGAAACTAGATAGCGGAGTACGAGAATTGTCAGATGCGAACGGGACATCAGAAGAGAACAAAGCGATGAAATCAATAGCCGCTAGGACCCCATTCTTGGCTGCGTCTCCGGTGATGATGAGATGCGGAGGGTCCTGGTCCCATGGAGGGTTCTGGAGCCCTGCCGTAACTTGATCTCTCGTCTCCGTGGGCGTGAGAAAGAGCTAGGGACTGGTGTGTGGCTGCAGCACTCTGGGCTGTCATTTGACGCATCTGCTTCGCAGACTGTCTTCGGTTCTGGAACCTGAGGAGGAGAACTTCAGTGTTTTGGTAACAATCAGCCGCCGGAAGGGACTCTTACCAAATCTGCACACTTCGAGGAGTCATGTCTAGCCTTCTAGCCAAGTCGATACGCTCTTCTGTAGACGGGAAAGCAGTACGGTTGTACACTTCCGTCAATATCTTGAGCTGGTTGGCGTCAGCGCGTTTGCGTTTCTTCTTGACAGGGGGGTCTTCCGAAGAAGAGGTAGGCGACACAGGCGGAGGTGTTGTAGTCGACTCGTGACCGCCCGGATATCGACTACTGTGGCGCTGGTCTCCGTAGGGCACTGGCATTGGTGGATGGCCGGGGCCCATCATCGTCATGGAATGATGACCGCTGGAGCCTTCAAGACCATTGTAGCCGCCGTGATGATAATCTGAATACCCTGAAGAATGCGGCGTCTGTGAGTAGGAACCAGGGTACGACGGATTGGACGACCCTCGATGGGATTGAGAGCTAGGTAGTCCGGACGCGTAGGAGGGTTCATGGCGATACTGGTCAGATACACCACCGCTCAGCGGCGGCAGCCGTCGGCTGCTTTCATATGCAGCCGCAGAAGCATAGCGTGGGTTATCTTGATAGTAAGCCCCACCAGAAGACGGTGGCGAGTTATGCGGGGCTGTAGGAACAGGGTCAGTTCAGACTAAAAATGATACGTGTGCAATTGAAATACTGACTAGCATGCTGGCCTTCCCAGCTCGAGTAGTTATTACTGCCTGAGTAGTACTGACGATGAGCCGGATCGTAGGAGCTTTGAACGTAGGGAGAGGTGGTAGCTAAAATGGAAGACGGAAAGGAAAGAAAAAACAAGTGAAATGAGGATCGGCATTTAATGTGACATAATAATATTGCGGCATACCTATGAAAAAACGGTGCGTCAATTATAATGAATAAAAAATAGTGCGAGGATCATGAAATCAATGCCACTTACCATGACCAGAGGAATACGGACTTGTAGCACTGTCGGTGGGAGGGCTACGTCTAGAAGAAGAGGATCTGCTGCTATAGTAGGCACTCTCTCGTGGGCTTGACATAGCGAACAGAATAATATAGATGAAGTATGCGGAGAAGAGGAGGGAATAATGGAAGGGGGAAAGTTGAGTGTTCTTGGTCTTTGCCTGACAACGGTTTTGAAGAGATTTTATGTATGGGCGAGGAGCAGGCAATGCGCAACGCTTTCACGCGTGTACAATACGTGTAATGAGTGATCGAGCGGGAGAAACGAGTGCACAGCTGCTGTCAACGAGGGTAAAAGGGATTGCCTCGAGGAAAGAGAGAGGACGAAGGGGCGTTGCAGAGATGACTGTGGGACAGCAGGAATTTCCGGACACGAGGATGCTACTCTGTTCTGGTTTATTACATTTCTGCTGGGTAGACGAGAAGCTTGAACTGACGCGTACTAGGAGGCGTTTGACACGCTTTCTGAGCTCAAACTCAGCGACTTTTGGGAGAGGCCGATCTTGAAACCTGGTAGTTCGGAGGAGAGAGGGGACGGAACTGGAGTCGGGCGAGCCTTCCTCGCGTAAATACTACAGAGCCATGAAAACCTCGTGGCATGAATCATACCATCGATTTTTTTTGCTCGTCGTTCCGGTCAACTCAGAAGCTGAGTATCCCCACAGAGGCAAAAATGACCGTCCCACTCTCTCGGCGGCGTCGTGGCGGCGACCGCTGGCTGGCTCAGGGCCTCGCGAAAGGCCGTTGGGAGCAACACTAGTCCTCTTCTGTTCTGATGCTCAAAAGAGTCACTACACACTGTTGACAGTTTACCTAAATCGTATTGCAACAACCGAACAGGAAGCCAACACGAAGACGTTATGGGCGTCGAAGACCTAAAATGCTAAAGCCACGTGGACTTGCCGTCGGCTTCTGTGAGTGCGCCGCGCTAGGCTAGCCTCTGTACGGTCCCTCCGTCGTCTTCCGCCCCTTCACGTCGCTTTCGCCGGCAGCGTCGCTGACATCCAGCCATGGCGACAAGGAGACCCCTCCCGACGCCGCCTGGACCCCCTATGGGATACAAATATAGCCAGTACACTCTATCCAGACAGCCACCAGCAGGTGGATACCTGCTTGAGAGCCCCTTGTATTCTGCATACAACAATATCGACAACGATGACTACGAGGAACCGACTTCGACCATGCCTGCTGGTACACTGCTTCACAAGGGATTCTACGATCTGTTAGCGATGATCCCTACCCCTTCTCCGTCTCGCCTCCTCTGGGGCCCACCTACAGCCTCAGCAGATCCAGTCGTGGCTGGCCCTCGTTACGAGGATATTCCCCGCAGACTACCTCATGCTCCCCCTCCACAGCCTCTCTCGCCTCCAACCAGTCCAGTGTCATCACCTAAGAGAGGACGCAGGATTAGTAAGGATATGGTCTCCAAACCTACTGGATTCGTGTGCGTTTCAGCCCTTCACCCAATACCTGCCCTCAGCCTGACGTTCTCTCGCACAGACACTTGGTTCATGCTTCAGATGCCGATCAGGCTGAGGCCCTGCTCACCAGATGGGGACCGGATGGTCTTGGGAAGCTCGGTGGTGTGTAAACTCCCCGTTCTGTCAGTGTGGCGCCTCTGGAAGCCCTTACGCATAATAGATCCTAGCTGGGCAAATCCAATCATTGCCAAGATTCGCCAACGAAATCAATTTCGAAATGCGAACGATAACCCCAATGCTCCTAACCCTTCACAATTGAGTCGCATTGATGCTGGTGCGCTTGGCCCTCTGCGTGTTGTAAACGGCGTCAGTTCAACCACATCGTCCAACCTCACTACAGCTGCTCGTGAAAATGTTTCTTTGCTGTCGGGTGTCGACGGTCTCCCTGGACGACCTGGTAATTCTACTATCCGATGGGGAGGTGGCCTGATGACTCCTCATCCCGAAGTACTTGAAGGCTCGGAAGACTTGCAAGAAGAAGTTCTTCCTCAAGCTCCACCCGTCCACCGCACAATAAATCCTTCGCTTGCAACATTAGAGAAAGCTGTAGCGGCGCGAATATATTTTGAGAACTTGTATTTTCCATTGCTTCGACAGACTCCTTCTCGAGAACAAAGGCGCCTGGCTATGGAACGTGACATGGTGGATATGCAGATACCGGAGCCTCAACGAGAACAACTTCGGTCTCGATGGCGGCAGAATGAAACCGCCTACTTGCGTGAACAAAGGAGAAAGGTCGATGTAACAGGCTTCGTCAAGATGAAAACCATTGGTCATGGTGGGTACCTATCTGTCTATCTACCTGTATCTCATTTCGTGCCATTGGTTCTTGACAGGCGCTTTCGGTGTTGTATCTCTCGTCAAAGAGAAGAACACTGGAAAACTGTTTGCAATGAAGGAGGTGTGCAATTCGTTGCTATAACTGTCAAACCTCCACTGATATACACCCCCGCTAGCTTCGAAAAGCCGACATGCTGCGCAAAGGTCAAGAAGGCCACGTCCGAGCTGAACGAGATATCCTGAAGTCGGCTTCCCTTGTCACCTCGCCCGGAGGAGCCGAGTGGATTGTGAAGCTGCACTACAGCTTCCAAGATAGAGACCACCTTTACCTGGTTAGTCTACCAGATCTCTAGCTAGTATCGGCGCGTTCTAATGAAATCTTAGGTCCTGGAGTATATGGGCGGCGGAGACTTGCTAAACCTTCTGATAGAAAGGGACGTCTTTGACGAGGACTTTACACGATTCTACATCGCCGAGGTAGGCTATGTCAGCCCACTAATGGACCGAATATCGTTCAATCTGATTCACAGATGGTTTTGGCTATTGAGAGCTGTCATAAGCACGGTTTCATTCATCGGGATATCAAGCCAGATGTATGCCGTGTTTCATCTCCTTATAGAACAATACTGATTACCATATTCAATCGCAGAATTTCTTGTTTGACCCAGATGGGCATATCCGTCTGAGTGATTTTGGTCTAGCGTGCATGGTTTCCCATGATCACCTCCCGTTTATCTTTCTCAACTAAATTTTCAGGACCGACCTCCATTGGGCCCACGACACGTCTTGTAAGCATTCCTTTCCCAATTTCCACCATGTTAGTCGGCTCAATCGGATCCATTCTCAGATTATGAACAACAGCGTCTGCACTTGTTGCATAAGCACGGAATTGATCTCGAGGATTCAGTGGGGCTCTCCAACGGTAGGGCAACGAAGCGCCTAGATCCCAAGCAAGTAGATCTTCTCATGGGCGGAGAAGGCGGTGCTGGTGTGTTCACTTGGAGAGAGAAGAACCGTAGAAAGGTGTGTTCGCTCTCATGACGGGGTGTACTTGCAAAGAAATTAAACCCTAGTCCCTGTTCCCAAGCTGGCCTACTCCGTGTATGTTCCTTCTTGCTGTATGACGCAGACTACTCTTCTGAGACCCTTTTGTTAGCTGCGGCACGAACTCTTACAGTAGGTTTCATTCTCGGCCTTCAACTGAGTATTCATTCAACCATTCTGGCTGTGTAGTGTCCCCAGAAGTCATTCGAGGCCATGGATACAGTTACTCCTGCGATTGGTGGAGCTTAGGAGTCATCATGTTTGAGTGTCTTTACGGGTTCGTGTTCTGCGTTCACGATGGCTATGTACTGGCTGACCGGGAATATTTCAGATTCCCACCGTTTGTTAGCAACTCCGTGCGTAAAGCGCATGTTGTGCTGTACTTTCTGATCTTCTTACTTTCTGTCACAGCGCCACATAACGAGGCAGAAAATCTTGAACTGGAAACAGTCGCTGAAATTTCCTCCTCGACCACGTGTTTCCCGAGAAGGCATCAGTTTTATGCAGCAATTACTGTGCGAACCCGAAGACCGATTGGGATCTCAGGCCATATCCTCGGTGTCGAGACCGAACTCGATGATCCTCCATGCTCGGATGAGCGGATTTGTGTCTGCGGCCACTGGTGGGAATAGCGTCGACGGGGCTGATGTCATCAAGACCCATCCATTTTTTGCCGGAATTGACTGGAACAATATTCATCGGTACCCAGCCCCGTACCGTCCAGAACTGCGCAATCCTGAAGACACGCGACATTTCGATTCCGACATACCTGCAGAGGTGATTACCATTACAAGAGCTGATACATGTATTAACTAACTGCTTTGCAGCCCCTGGCCCCTGCAAACGGTGCCCCTGCAGATGCTACGAAAGACCCTTTGCTTCGAGACAAAGTCCACGGAGCAGAGATCTTGGACGTTCGGAAGGCTCTAGCATTTGCAGGCTTCACCCACAGAAGTCCTCGCACCGTCACTTACGTCCGAGCAGATAATGCGTTTAATGCCTTGCATGACGAAAGTGGGCAAGAGGACGCGCGAGGCAGATCTACTGTGCGCGAATCCCACGAGATAGGTCGTGGGCGAGCTATTTCTCTGTAACCTACTTGTTTCTCTTGTTCATGAACATTTCGTGTTTTTCATTGACCACGAAACTTGACGACCTGACTTCGATACCCGACGATTTTCATCTACTCATTTATACATTATCTACAGTATTGTACATGTACGCTTTGTATTCATAACCGCTCAAATGCTGAAGGGACAGTTGCTATGTTGCCTTCGTGCTCGTGGCAGGCTTTCAAGCGCCTCGTGTGGTCATGCTGGCAATATTGGTGGCAGCAATATTCCATCCAACTCCAATACATATGCAAGTAGCTGAGTGCTGTGTAGGCCAGAGGCCTATCAGCACTGGCTACGAGCCTGGGTAATTTGGGTGAAGTGGAGATGTAGCAGGCTACTCTTCAGCGTGAGTCCTCAGGTGCCTTCGCATGTTGCTCAAGACACTGAAGCCTCGTCCACACGTTATGACGGGACAAACAAATGCTGAGGCTCATAGTTAGCGCAGAGCTCGGAGGTTGAGTCGGCGAGGGTGCTCACGTTTTTCTCCGGTATGTGAGTTCAGGTGGGTCTGAATTGCCAGCATAAGCGACGGTAAAAAAAATTATACAAATTCAAGGAACATTCTTGCTCACCTTCAGACTGCTGGGTCGAGAGAACGTCTTGGAGCAGAAGGTGCAGGGATGCTTCGCTGGTTCGGGGCCTCCAGGAGCCGCGGCATGGTATGCTTGAAGCTGCGGCGGAGAATAGGAAGCGAAATGTTCCTGTCTGAAGCTTGGGTTTTGCCACTGGGAAGAGATCCTCAGGGACTGCTCATGCGGCGGTAGGCGGCGGGATGGATGGACGGGCCCAGTAGTGAGGGGCCTTGGAGCGCTAGGGGTATCGGTGGGTATCGGTGGGTAGTGCGGAGGGTATTGCTGAGATTTGGGAGGGCCAGAGGTCAAGGCGCTGTGGCTTCGTGAGCTGGCGCGGCTCGAGGGGACTGGGAAGACTGGATGTTGATTGAGCTCATCTGAACAGTAGTCAGCCACGAAAAAGCATGTAGTTCTTGGTGACGATAGCGATGGTACTGACCAGGGAATAAATCGCGAATGGATGGTAGGCATGGTCGTTTGCTTGAGTTTGCCATATAGGTCAGTGGTGGCGGTAATTTCAGAGCCAGCCATGTCAAGCTGCGTTCTCTTATATCTGGGGCAAGACACTTATTTCGGATTGTTACGAAGACACATGTGTGAGACCGGGATCGAGAAAAATGCACAGCCTCTGGAAAGCCATGATGGAAGACTAGTTCATACACTCTTTCGATTCGAGGGCATGTAGATGATCTGCCTGGTCATTTCACGTAGACAAAGCCACAGGGAAGGTAATATCCGATGCTCGTAGTACGGACAGGGCAATCACTGACAATGCAATATCATTCACAGTCTGGGAAGAGACAATTCAAGCAGAATTAGTAGAAGCGACCTCAGACGGCGTCTTCGTCTTCAATGAAAGGGAATGAAGGCCTTGTGCAAATTCTTCGGAGAGCGCGGCATATATCATTCGATGACGCTGCATTGTGTTCTGCAATTTGGAAGCACTTAACCGAGGATAAACCGTTTTTTGCGAACGAAAATGCTCACCTTGCCCGCGAAAGCCTCGGAGACGATCTGCAATGAGAAATCTGCATCACGGGAGGAAAAGTAAGCGTCTAGGACAGTTGTGTTGGTCGTCAGACACTAACGGCTTTCGGTTGTATCTCCCTGAGTTCTCATAGCAGCGTGGTGTCTATGCTGGTGACTATCATTGCTGATCTGCGGGAAATCTCAATGAGAAACATTTGAGACTTTCGGAATAGAGGAGGAGTACTATACAGTAAGGGAGACAGGCTCCAAAATAGTTGAGAGCTAAGAACACGATATCAACATTACTCCATGGTTTCCCCCTAACATATAGGCATACCTTGGAGCGTATAGCTGTCTCGACAGGGCCCGTTTGACTGGTAAGGGAGCTGGCAGTGAACATAGTGCGGGTTGCTAACGCGCGAAGGCTAAACATCAACCGAGAAAATTATCTGGATTGCCGTAGCCTATCAGCACTGAGCAGGCAGGTAAGATACATCTCTACATGGCTAGTCGGAGACTCACAATGCTCGTCTTTGGTTTGAGGTACGTAGATCAAACAAATCGGCCACCGTTCAGCAACTGATACAGGGGTTTCACTAGGGCGTATATGAGCTAAAGAAAAATAAGATCAGTGATACGCACCTAAGTCCGAGCCCAATCTATGTTCTGCACAAGTTGAACTGCAAGTCAAGCTGTGAGCTGCAAAATTGCGCTAAGGTTGATGTTGACGTGGATTCCAAGTGACTCTGCGTCACACCATCACCTGGACATGTGCATGTGACAGCGTGTCTTTGACGCGTTCTTGCATCTCCTCCTAACTGCCTTTTCCCGTTCGAGGCCATCATGAGCAAAACTCAAGTCGAAGTCGAGCTGGATCCTCACCAGAGAGGGCTAGTAGAAACCTGTTTTGAAGAAGGCCAATACGATGCTGGTCTCAAGGTGTTAGACCAATTACGCGACCCCAGCGCGAAGCCACATGCGTCCGTTGTATTCAACTGATATTTTTGAATATCTACTCACCTTTGAATTCAGAGCACTTATCAGACAACTACTATACCTAGCTCTCTACCCCCCAAGTCCTAAACAAAAGGAAACATACGATCTTGAGGCGTCTCCCTCGAAGATTATCAGGCAGAGCAAGAAATCTCAGCCTGCTATCCTGCCCTCCATATCTAAACATGCACAAAGACTGCTCATATCATTTGCTTTGACAAACTCCCCTTCTTCTGTCTTTCGTGCAATCCCTAGACACACTTCTTCGCCTGCAACTCAACCTGATCGTGCAGAAGATGGCATGGAGTCCAAGGTGTTCTTTGAATCCCTCTGCATTTCCGAGGCTAAAGACTGCTGGGAATTATTAAAGCCAGGATTTGTACGCCCATTCAAGCTAGAAGCTATATCAGAGCGCAGGACACGCAAGCGAGATGCGTTCGATAGCGACGAAGACGACATTGAGAGTGGCGAATTAGCTGTTGCAAAGTACGTCTGGCCTGTCCTTGAGTGGATGATCATGGTGTTTGAGAAAAACGAACGCTGGACACAAGATGAAGCTAAGAATATTCGTGCGTATATTACTACACTTGGTTTGGAAACATTCTGAAGCAGATTTTACAGCCCGATACTCCCCTTTGCTGTTGGAGCAAATGCCTGTTCCAAGGGGCACTCACGTACAATGGGATATAAGCTCTCCTTTGTCTGTCGTCTTCTACTGCCTCGAGCAGACCGAAGAGCGCCATATCCACTTAGGATATCGTCTCCTTACGTTGGTGCGCTTCGTCTCTCGCTCTCTGTCGTCTCGATTCGCTCTGAGTGCTTATTTAAAGCTGGTCAACCTAACGTCTACTATCTATCTCGACTTTTCCATGTTTGTGACAATGGTCTCGCAACATATGAAAATGATGCCTGCCAATGAAGTGACAGCCCATCTATCTGGACTCCCCAGCACTCCTGCAACTCTGCGGTTCAAAATCTCTCTATACCAAAGCATTCTAGTGGCATCGCAACGACCAAACACTGCCTCGAAGCCTATAGCGAAGCCGAAAGCTCGCGCCCGGCAGACGCAAACTAGCAAAAGAACTTCCACTGCAGCTCTAGTCGAAGAAACCGATGCGAGCTCTTCACCCACAACAATTGCAAGCGCACATGCTTTGCCTAGTTTTTCGGACCTCTTAGATGCTCTTCGCGCCACTGGTGTAAGGCCTGAAGAAGACAGGTCACTCTACAAGTTGCATTTTCTCATAGTCAATGGACTATTTCGTTCTGCCGGACCGAATGGGAACCCACGATGGTCGGAATTCATAGCAAGTGAAGAGTTTCGTGAGTGTGTTCGTGAAAATGTGCAACCTAAACATTGTACTATACTTGACCATCTCGTATCGACGTGGTAATGCAACATCAGATATCAAAGGCTGCCTGAGTATCAGAGGTGGTGAGGAACGGTTCAATATCATCCATAGGAACGGCTTCCTGGTAAATCTCCAAAGGAATGTAGCCAATAAAGTGCGCCCTGTCGACTCTAGTTAGCAAAGAATTGAGAGTGTCGTACAGATATCCATACCCCCCGAAACCACCAACGAAATAAATGGTCTGTTGGAGTTTGTTAGCCGTCATTACTTACGTAGACAGCGATAAAACCTACATGAGGATCAAAACGTGCCCATGAGCGCTACAGACCAATGAGAATAATGACCAGTACATTCGCAGCTCTGAATACGTACAGTGTGGGCATCACGGTTCCCTCCGGGAAGCCACCATTTGGAATCTGGATGTTTGTCCAAATAGCAGGCCTCTATGTCTCGGAGATCCGTCGAACTTAGCACGTCGTCGTGTTGAATAGTCACATTTCCTATGAGAGACAGCCGGGGACGGCTTGCAGACGGTGCTTGAGAGTTTATGGCGATTGAAACACCGGTACCTTCAGAAGCCAAGATGTTCCTGCCTAGTCAAATTTGTCTGAGCGGGGTTCAGGTCACAACGAGGCAACTCTTGGTTACCGTGCTGTGCGATAGGGAAGAATATAAGAGATAGGGAGCCATTGCTCATACAGCCGGCTAGTAAAGGAGAGTGTGATCAGCAATGTGTTGACCCGGAGGAGGTTCTTGTAAGATTCACCATAGTACTCCTGCAAACTGAATGGCTGTCCTGTATCATCCCTCATGTCAGTACATGCACGATATCTTGCGAAGATTAGTATACCTGCGAGACTATGACTAGGGGGAAACAAGGTTGACATTGTCGCCACAGAGGGCGAGGCTTGAATGAGAGTGCGAGCAATCCTTGCTTCGTGAAGAATCGGTTATTGGTCTTGGAAATATTATTAGAAATTCCAATAACCTGCATCGTATACTGTTTCTGTGGCTCCTGCAAGATTCCATAGACATAGCGCCCAAGTTAGAAACTGAATTTCAAACAATAACATGGCGGTAAAGAGCCAGGATTCGGGCCGAGAACCTGCCTCTCGTCCTCTCTCGTCACTCCTCCAGTTGCTGGGACAAACTCATGTCTCTGCTCCCTCTGGTCGCAGACTTTTTTCTTGGACACCAACTTCTATCGAGATTGACTTGGATGATCCTCTAGCACAGTGGAACTCTCCTTCGTGGCAATCATTGCCGCAGTTGGAATATATCGGGGAACCCTGGCGTTCTCAGCCTTGGTACCTATCCCGACACCTAGAATCCTTGTCTAGACTTCGACATGAAATAGCACTCGAGTGTCGATCCGACACGGGGACGGCTGGCGTTCCTTGCTGCTGAATCTGTTGGGCCCCGCAATGCACTACGGCTACTCCGTCGATGGGCGTTGCATTTTCCGCACCAAACGTCTCGCGGTCCGCGCTGCGCTTGTTCCGTCAGTTCAAAATAATGGCAGAGCTCTGACCGGTGCAAAAGTTGTCCGCGCCTTGGTGAACGGTTATGAGCTGCTCAGTTGTCCCCTTTCCATACAGTACTCTCAGGCTCACTCGCTGATGCTAGTTCAATTGGACACTCAGCTTCCGGATGCTCTAACTAACAATGCAGACGTTCTATCTTCCCATGAATTGACTGGTCTCGCGACAGGTCCCTACAAATGGAATCTGCAGGGACACTGTCTGATTCGACCACACACTGTACCGCCTTTAAATAAAATGCTGCGATCAGTATCTCAAGTCAGTATACATGACCCTGCTTTTATCGTTCCGAAAACCTGCGAAATATCATTGTTTAACGCAGACCTCTATAGGAACCATCGCCAGTGGCTAGGCAGCGAATGCTTCTTGCATGAGGGACCACTACCCTTTGTTCTATTCACTTTGCAACACTCTATCTCAGAGGGCGGCCTACACATTTCGATGTTGGCCACGAGGATAAAATGCCCTAAGGAAGCGAAGTCTGTTTCGAGCTTAGCAATCCACTGCGTCCGGCATCCGACTTTCCCAGCGGAAAATGATGGAAATTCACAGCGTAGGGCCCTTTTATTTTCCAGAAAGGTCAAATTTCCCTTTGTTTCTATGAAAATAAAGCCCTTCGACTGTCATTTTTTTTGGACCAGCGTTCTCCGCTGGGGACATTGAATCCTGGACCCAGTGGTGTATAAAACGTCTCGGTACCCTGCAAAGAAGGAGGCCAACTGGAGGGCATACGACAAACGAAGAACGATGCCCACTGGAAGTTTCCACGGCTAACAAAAATTCAAAGTACCCGCGGTTGCGGGCATCGGGTGAAGGGCCCTACAACGGAACTAACAAGACCTCGACATCCACATGGGACATCACTGCCCAAGCGCTAAAACCATATGTTGATATTCATTTCTACGACACTTCCAGTCGGCGGAATTGCACCAGGATCCCTGACAATCAGTCTTCCTTTGCTGTAGGACTCGTGGGTCTTCGCCCTCATCCTTGTTGTTTCTTTCGTTAGATATGCATCAGCAGTCAGTCTCAAACGTGATCTAAATCTTAGGCTGTCATGTGGAATCTATATCAATAAGGCTCTGAAAACTCTCCGATGCAGATGTTTGGACCTGCTGAAGGGCGATGTCGGATGAGGTCAACCGTAGGGAAACTCGTCAGAGTTCAGGCACCTAGGCTACGTCTAATGGCACCCTAGCTGGATATCAAAGAACGGTATTCAGCAGGAGCTCAGCCTACGAGACATGGTGTTCGTGCGAAATGTTTAGGTTGATCAGATCTGTTATTCCCCAGAAGGACTAAGGAGACTGCTATGTATTTAATGCTCTCTCTACTACTCGCTATCCTCGCCAATCTCATCATCAACAGACTGCTCTGATTCAGCATCTATTAGGTCCCCTTCGTCGTTGCCGGTAGTGCTCTTTCCACCCTGTTTTTCCCACAATTTTCCCAAGAAAGCCGGCGTGCTAGCCTGCTCTACTGTCTTATCATCTCGCGTCCGAATGAATCTAGGGAACCGTAGACTCAATCCGCGAGACGCCGAGCTCGAGACTGCCCCCTTCGCGGCTACCGAAATGGGGCTTACGGTAATACTACAGGAAACGGAATCAGTTCAGGTACATGCATTGAAGACCACAACACGTACTCGGCACCTCGGATTTCCCAGATCTCTTGGGGCTTGAAATATACACTGGGTCGAAAGCCTTGAGTGCAAGCATTGTATAAACAATACGTCTCGCGAGATGTAGTTTCGGTAGATGCTCACCTCCGAGCTCGCATTCCCATTGAGGAGTCTTGGAACATGTTGCAGAGTCAGCTGTCAAAGAATACCGGTCTGTCAAAGACTATATGGACAGCATGAGCTAGATTCAATAGTAACATGATGTAACAGTCCATCTGCTTGCCTTGTAGAAAGCGTCAGTGAAACCTACACGCGCGCATCTATGAGTAAACCAGATCTTGATTCGAGAAGCAGAAGGCCTGACCTGACATGCACTTGCACACGGCGACTGGACAGCCTCTTTCCTCGTCCCAGAGTGCCAGTAATATCGGGCTCCACCAGGATGCCTTACGCCCATTCCCGTGCCACGCACCGATGGGAATCACATCGAGAGAATCGCCCAGGCCTTCAACGTAGTCCTTCTTCAGTTTCATCCATGAATATGTGCGTTTGTCGGCATCGTATGTCGCCTTCACAGTAGCCTTTTTCTTGCCTTTCTTTGTCGGAGATACCGTACGGGTTTCGTCCGATATTTCGGTCTTCAAAAGCTGGATGATGGGTCACATCAAAAGCGTAAAGGCTCGGAAAAATTATGCAGACCTTGACCATGACACCCTCTGCCCGACTTGCGACTGCACGTTTCCAAAATGCCTGTATTGCATCCCTGCCGGCTTCGCTCTCACATCGTTCTACATGACAAAAGTGTGCCAGCTGTTTATCCTGTGACTTGTAAGAAGGCAACTGATCATGAAGCTTCTTTCTTCTTGAGATAAAGTCATCCGCGAGTAGGGACTGAATCGGAGCCAGAAGGTCAAGACTGGTATTTCCGAAACGAAAGGGGAAATGGAAATGAAACGAACAGCACCGTTGAGATACAACAAATCGAACGCGAACACGCTCACAGGGATGGTGACATTTTCGAGCTTCACATTAGTACGCGCACGGTTGGAGAGCTCCTGGAATGTCTTTAATGAGCCATCCTTCGTATCGGTTGCCACGATCTCTGCATCTAAAATAAACGAAGTCATGCTCGGGGACAGTGCTACCATTTCCGTGATCAGGCCAACGACGTCGGGATACTAACGGGAATGACACATGAGCGTTGCTTCGTCCAAGTCCATTGTGCAACGGACCTTCGAAGTCATGTTCTCCAGATGCCGACTGAAAATGGCACACTGCGTCGTTCCATTGCTGTCTTTCCAGGCGTGAATTTGGGCACGTTGCCCGTCATACTTGAACTCGGCCGAGAACCGTGCATTCTCGCCCAGATGCTCGTATATTTCATCTACCGAGCGTACTGGTGTCCCCAAAGCAGGGTAGATCGGCGTACCTGGCGATACGCGGAATTTCCATAAGTGACAGGCTGCGGAAGCACAAACAGCACTTACCTATGCTTAACGACACATTTGTTTCCAGTCCGTCCAGTCCACCAGAGGCAAGGGCGGCGATGATGTCATCGTAGTTGGGATGTTGGACATAGGTCTTGCGGACGAGGCTTTCAGCGACTACAAACTTCGATAGAACTTCCTCGCGAATGGGGTCTGCCGGAGACTTTCCTTTGGCGCTCGCTACTAGCGGTTTCACTTTCGCCAGCAAATCCGCGGAGAGATGGTACTGGGACTGTGCAGAGTCCACACCTAATGCCGTTGTCGGGGGCGAGAGTACCATGGCTCTAGCCAGGGCGGTAAGAATGGAAGTCCTGACTGCGCCGACCCGGAGGTTCTGACACAAAGAGCGCACAAGAAATCGTGACTCTTCTCCCTTGGCTGCGACCAGAAGCTTCTCCACGATAGCCTGCTTCTGCTTGGATGCGCCTTGACCTTTGCAGCGCGAAATTCTGCCCATGGATTCGAAGACAGATGTAATCAATAACGGCGGATGAGGGACCAGTGTTCTGGTCTTTGACTTTGCCGCATAGGCTACATCTCCTGGGTCTCCCGTTGATGTGTACAGTTTCTTGAGAGCAGCGGAGGATAAGCCTGAGACATGTTGAATAGATTGTGAAATGATGGAATGACCGAGGCCTAGTTCGACCGGCACATAAGGCGGGGATAGTGTATTGGACAAAAGGTAGATAGCCGGCGTCAGAGAGGCTGGATGGCTTTCTGAGATGATTCGCAATGCATTCGTCAAAATGTTCAAGATTTTGATACGTGACTTCGTTCCCGTGAGTAATAGCAGCACATTGGCCAGAAAAGAATAATGTATTCCTTCAGATGGAACGAGGCTGATGGCTCCAAACTGCTTCAGAGCGTCAAAGCAGATGGGATCCTCTTCCAGGCGTTCATATGGCGGCTTCCCTTCACTGGAGGGCCCGTGCTCTACGTTGGCAGTCATCTTGAAAGAAAATACATTTTGGGGATTTCCGCTGGGTCTCGAGGTACTGGGCACAGGCGCGGAGCTCTCCATCTCATCGTCTGAGCTCGAGACAAGGTCGATTACTACCTGATCAATTCCCCGAATTGGACCATGTTGGGGTCTGGAAGCGCTGGCGGAACCTGTCCCCTTTTCAATCTTGGGTTTCTTAGGCGATGAGAAGAAGGTGTCAATGGACTTCTGAGCTGACTTCTTGGGGGATGTAGGGGGAGAGCGAGCTCGTTTCTTGCCCATGGTGACGAGGCAGGAGTTGAAGGGTTCAATGCGTCCCAAAATGGAAACTATCAACCACCCTCGATTCCAGACTGGCCAGTGGGCCGTACATCGAGACTCGAGACAGCAAGAAGAACTTCC
>Ga0247730_1000746_pt1 | contig 21150 bp, 23 predicted proteins | sample UWRJL073202C2_FD_180959 | JGI IMG/M metagenome (GOLD analysis project Ga0247730, IMG submission 180959) | Plant litter microbial communities from Arlington Agricultural Research Station in Wisconsin, United States - UWRJ-L073-202C-2 | ecosystem: Environmental > Terrestrial > Plant litter >... | reverse complement strand
GTTGAGAGCTGAGCCGATCTACGAGTTTATCGAGGCGTGTCGGCAAGCGTTCGCCCACGTCAGGATCCGCAGCAAACTCATTCCAGGCGATCTCTGCCACTTCGCGAATCGCTTTGTTCGGGTGCTGTATCGACTGGTTGAGCAACTGCAGGTAATCCTTGTCCAGCTCAATGGCTTCTGCGGGTGATACCGGTTCGTCGTGAAGAAGATAGACGTTACCTTGCACCTGTCCGCTCAGATCGTTGCGAACACGCCGTCCCAAACTGAGCCACCGCGTTAGCCGCAAGGTTGCCAGGGACTTGGAAATGGTTTCCCTTGATGCCGCTTTGCCGGGCTGCATGCCCAGGTAGGGCCGCAGTTGGTCATAGGTCGGGAATGCTGTGACACCGTCTCCGTTGATCAGCATCCGGAACACCTGCCATGTGTTTCTCTCCAGAGGGGTTAATCGATCATCAAGCAGGAGGCGTCGCGGCACGGCCTCATGAGGGTTGCCGCTGAAAATAATCCCCGCATAAGCGGGCGTTCCGGCAAGCGAGCGCGGTGCTGACTCTTTCTTGTGAAGCAGATGGGCCTCAAGTTGCCCTGAAGCCGAGTCCAAAAGAGCAGCCAATGGAAATCGTGAGAGCTTCATGGTTCGGGGTCACCTTCCGTTGGCGACGACTTACCGGGTTTGCGCTGAGCCAGCTTCGTCCCGGCCGAATTCCTTGGCAGTTGACCGTGCCCCAGAGGAGGAGGGTACAAGCCGTCTCTTAGCCAGCTTTGGATTCGATGCCAGATGACCGCAAGGCTAAGAGGCTCGGGCGCATCCTCGGTAATCATGTTCTCTGGCGATTTCATCTCTTCTGCCACCAGCATGGCGATGTCCAGCATCGCGACGCTGTCAGTTAGGCTGACCTGATGCTCTTTCATCAGGTGGGTCCATCGGTACCAGAGATCGGCGTCGGTCTCTTCGCTGAACTCTCTCCAACGACCCCTGCGCGCGGTAATTCCCATCATCAACCGCTGCAGAGCCACGTCCTGAGGCGAGAGCCCGAAGAACTGTTGCAGCATATGGGTGGTTGCGCCAAGCCGGAGTGCTCGCTCAATCATGCGCACCTCCCCGTCAGAGCGTTGCGCACTGTTGAGAATCTTCTTCACCATCTCGCCGTCGATCGTCACGTTGCACCATGAAACCGGCGTATTTAGCAAAAGGCTCAACGCTGATGGTTGCTGGAGCTGAGCCAGAACCTCGGGCTCCAGGCCCATCTCGAAACATCGCCGCAACTGGCCGTTGCGCACGTTGTGCAGTACCTGAGAAAGAATGGCTTCATTGATAGGTGTCTTGGACATAACGGGTCCTCCCTGGCATGAGCGGCTGTCAGTCAGAAACTGACGCAGCGGCTTCTCCAAGAGATGTGATTTCGAGGTCAATCAAGCGTCTGGCCAAGCGGATGATGCGGAAGAGTTTGACGAGGGCGCCGTCGCTCAACCTCCCTGCGTGGTCGGGGACGCCGTCCTTTGCTGCTGGCTGTCCCAGCAGCAGCTGGCCTAATCCTGCTGCGAACTCAAATTCGGAGAGGGCATCCTTGGGCATCTCAGGCTGCTGCTGAATCATGTTCAGTGCGATAGCGATCGAGCCGCTTAGGGACTGGAGCAGCGTCAGGCAGTGTTGGGCTGTCGCGTTCACTTCTGCCTCGTCGACGGGATGCCGGTAGCTGAAACCGATGCCGCCTTCGATCCCGTAAATCTCTCCCGGCGCGTTGACGGACGCTGCGACTTCACGAGCAAGCTGGGCTATGTGAAGTCGCAGTTCGTTGGGGGTATCGATTTCGCGCTCTATGTACCAAAGGTCCGAGATCGGATGCAGGCCGCCCGCCTGGACGGGAATCGATACCAGCGCATTGGCGGCGAAGTCTGGTAGCTGCTCTCCATCTATCGAAGCGAGTTGCTGTCTCACCTGCTGAACCCGGGAGGAGGTCGTCACCGGGCTTGCGATATGGTCCTCCAGTCGGGCTTGAGTTTCCGCCTGGCTAAGCGTCGTCGATTGAGGGCCGTCGGATGAGGGGGCTTCAATGGTTCTGGAGGATGGTTGGGCATCCGGGTGGGAATGCGCCGCCAATGGCAGGGGTTTGGCGGGCTCGCTATCGACATCAGCGATGCCGGGGGCAGGCTCTGCTATGGGTGGCAGTACAAGCGCGCCCGGCGGCATATCAGCCACGGAGGTTGATCGACGAAGCTGGTCCTGATTTTGCGTAATTTCCAGCAGCACTGCTTCGTAACCGAGGCCCAATGGTCCTTTTATCTGGTGAATCAGCTCGTCCTGAAATCGCTGCAGCAGAAACTCGTCAGCTTCGCCTTCGAACTGTGCAAGCACGTCTTGGAACAGCTGGTCGAAGTCCAATGGCTGCTCCAGTCCATCGGAGTGATGCTCCCAGCACTGCCGGCTGGTCTTGCGCAGGGCCAGCACTTTCGTTATTCGATCTATCCCTAAACCTGAATACAAAAGCCCTGGTACAGCAGGCAAGAGGTAGCGGATAGTGTCCTGCATCCGGCTCAAGTGAGAGGCTGATACAGGGTAGCCATCGGACTTCAGCAGGCGAGAGAGCTCCCTCAGCGAGACCTTCTCCCCAGCGTCCGCCTCGTACAGCTGGCGCGCCTTATCCACGCCGATGGCCCGCTCGACAAAGAGAAGTTGCCCCTGCAGATCGTTCTCTGCCAAGTGGCCCGTCAGAGAAATGATCTCCCCACGCAAAGCATCCCATGGACGGAATAGCGTGTGAAACCGGAAGTACTTGTCATCTCCGGTCTCTCTGTAGAGCTCGTTGAGGATCGCGAGTCGGGTGTTCCCACCATTCCTTATGCGGAACTTGTCTTCACCCGGCCGTCGTGTGACGGGAGGCGGGGTATCGAGGCCGCGATGGCGGATCGATTCTTTGAGCTCGTCGTATTTCGGATTGCGCGTGGTGCGAGGGTTGGTGTCCCAAGGCAGCGCTTCATCCAAAGTCAGGACCATGGAAGTGTCGACGATCGGATCGCTCATTCGCTGGGCTGCGGGGGCCCGCTGTTCAAATGACGGCTTGAGCAGTTGATCCTTCATGCTCGCTACGGAGTGCTTCATGTCTTGGCTCCCGAGCTGGCTTGCAATTGAGAATCCCCTAGCAGTTGGTCGATGACTCGAGTCGCTCGCTCCAGAGCGGACTGCAGTTCCTCAATGTGCTCCAGGCGATGGAGGATTTCCGAGTTCATCGAACGCGCGTTGGTGCGCGCCACGTCAGCGATTCGGCTTCTCATGCCGGCGGGGAGACGGATGACGAACTTTTCTTCGTTGCGGCGCAGGGGCTGATTATTCATTTTGGTCTCCAGTATGTGTTGGCAGGATCTGGCCGCAGCGGGTTGAAAGGCAGGGGGCTTCCTCACAACCGATAAATTCCGCAAATGGCACTTGGCTCTGTCTGTCGATAAAAGAGATATACGGCGCGGATTCGCCGTCGGTTTCCCACAGTGAGAGGTTGATGCGGGCAGCCATCCGTAAGCGATTCAGGTCGAGCTGCAGCGAGGGGATCACCTCAAGCTCCCGCGTCACGGCGAAGCCGTTGCGGAGTTGCAAAACGGCGATGTACAAATATTCCGTCATGCCTAGCGAGCAATGCGCGACCAATAGGTGGCCTTGCTGGAAGGGTTTGGATTTCGATAGCAAGTTGCTCAGACGATGAATCGACGCCTGGCTGAACCCTGCAAGGTCAATGTCGCCGTCGACGTACTCCTGGAGCCATCGACTCAGCGGATAAGTGTTTTGGTCTGACCTGAAGAAGCCCCACGCCTTAGCGGAGTCGTCACAGCGTTTGTGAAAATCACTAACCATTCGGCTAACGACGTTTGATTCTGGGAGCACGCAATCGCGCAGGTAGAGTTGCGTACTCGCCCCTTCCGCGCTCTTTTCGAAGCAGTGAATGATGCAGTTACGAATAGGCATCAGCTGCCTCCTGTCCAAACGGACGCTGATCGCGATCTGCACGACGCAGCCGCGCTTTGGCGTTCAAGTCAACGTGATGAGCGCTCGGTGCGGAAGATGTGAAGATCGAGGGCATTCCCGGCTTGGTGAATCTGATGTGGCCACCTTGAGTGCGGGACACCTTCCATCCATGTGAAAGGGCGAAGTCTGTTAGCAGACGAATGCCATGCCTGGCTGACCTGACGATCTTGCTCATTCGCCATCCCTCTTTTGATGGAGTGCATTTCCAGACTGCACCGCGACAATCTCCGGTTCAGACTCGGGGAATTTGGTCTCAAGCTCGGACAGGAAGTAGCCCAGCGCCTCGCGCGAGCCGGAAAGGCGGAACACCACCGTGCAATGCTGCACATCTGCCTCTAGCAGTTTCTCGATCTGGTAGCTGCCGCACGTGGGGCACTGCAGCACTTCTGCTTCGCCAAGGGGTGATTCAGGCACCGGCACGCAATGGCGGACTTGATCCAGCCGAAAGTGCGCATCGCAATTGCTGCACCAGTGAGTGATGGGGTGAGTGGACTGGCTGGTCATGCGCAGGCTCCTTGCCATGTGCTCGCGCTCAGGTTCGCGAAACGGGTTTGACTTGGGATGAATGCAGTTCGAACTGCGCCAGTGGGACCATTGCGCTGCTTACCAATGATGAGTTCGGCGATGCCCGCAGATTCGGATTGGGCGTTGTAGACCTCGTCGCGGTACACAAACATGATCACGTCGGCGTCCTGCTCGATGGCGCCGCTGTCACGCAGATCCGCGTTAATGGGTCGTTTATTCTGGCGCTGCTCCAGCGCTCGATTGAGTTGCGAAAGCGCGATGACCGGACAGTCCATTTCTTTAGCCAGCGCTTTCAGTGACCGGGAAATGGTGCTGATCTCGTTGGCCCGGTTTTCTTGTCCGGGACAATTCATCAGCTGCAAGTAATCGATCATGATCAGAGACGGATGCCCGTGTTTACGTGCAGCTCGCCGGGACTTGGCCCTCAATGTGGCAGGCGTCAGGCCGGAGGAGTCGTCGATGACCAAGCGGTCCCCGTAGTCATTCATCCTGGCGACGGCTGAAGTGAGCTTCGGCCAGTCCGCATCTTCGAGATCACCCTTGAGCAGCCTGCGCAGATCCAGCTGGCCGAGAACCGCGAGCAGGCGATAGATCAGCGCCTTGGCTGGCATCTCCAGGCTGAACACCTGTACCGATCTGGACTTTTCTCCCTGCAGCGCTGCGTCAACGAAGTTGAGCGCCAGTGCCGTTTTCCCCATGGAGGGACGTGCGGCAAGGATGATCAGATCTGCCGGCTGCCAACCGGTGGTCATCTCGTCCAGGTCAGTCAGGCCGGACGGAAGTCCGGTCAGGGTCTCGTTGCTGTTGAAGCGCTGGTCGATCTCCCCGATGACCTTGGTCAGTTGCTGGTTGAGATCGATGAACTCCGCTGTGGTCTTGTCCTGCCCCAGCGCGAACAACTGCTGTTCGATCGACTCTTGCACCTCGCTGGCGATGGCCTGTTGGTCAGCCGCCTCACGTGAGCACTGGAAGCCTACCGAGATCAGCCGCCTGAGGTGGGAGCGGTTGCGAACGATGTGGGCGTAATGTTCGATGTTGGCGACTGAGGGCGTGTTCTTCGCCAGCTCGCCCAAGTAGGCCAGACCTCCCGTCGCGCCGGGTTCTGCCAAGGCATCGTTGACGGTGACGACGTCGAACGGAATGGCCTGGCTCGCCAACCCGGCAATGGTGTGGAAGATCAGCCGGTGCTCTTGCTTAAAGAAGTCCTCGTCAGTCAGTTGATCTGCGATCAGGTCCCAGGCGTTGTTGTCGAGCAGCAGCCCGCCGAGCACGCCTTGTTCAGCTTCGACGGAGTAGGGTGGTGCAATGTCGAGCAGGCTCATTTACCACCCCCTAAACCCAGCGCCCCTTGACCTCGCTGCTCCACCGCGCGGTGAAGATTCGCTTTGGCCCCCTGATCCCAGCCGGCAATCACCGACCCCGCGTCGCGACCTTTGGCCTCTAAAGGCTCGATGGTCAATTCCTTCAGGTTGGGGTGATGCATGCCCAGATACGCAACGATCTCACCACGAGTGGATTCGTCCAGGCCTCCGGCGAATTGAGCGACTTTGTAGGAAATCGCGTTCAGCCAGCCCTCCGTGAAAAGCTGACCCCGGCGCCGTTTCGTTTTGAGCTTGCAGCGTTTTTGCTGGGCGACATGGCTGCGGCGTGCGGCAACGAGTTGGTGATGCAGGGCCGAGTAGGTATACGCCGCCAGTTCGGGAGCAATTCCCTTCCCGAGGAACTTGAACGACCACCCGCTCGTGAGATGAAAGTAAGCCAGATGGCTGCAATCGAAGGCCGTGGCGCACGTAGACGCCAATGAATGCAGCCAGTTTTGCGGAGACCGACGCGTGTGGGTGACCACGCTGGCCTCATCGACCAAATGAGCTTTAATCTCCGCGCCTTCGAGGTTGTATTGCTTCATCAGATTGCGGGCTTGTCTGAGCGCCGTTTCGACCTCATTGGGTGATGCACCCCGGGAGTTGGCCAACGCCATGAGCTTGGCGATTTTGCTGAGGACCTTCTGCTTGTCCATCATTTGCCGGTCCTCCGTAGTTGGGCATCGGAAAGCACTGCGGCCCAAAGGCGTAACGTCTCGACTTCATAGGGCGCCTCCAGCCCGGTGTCGCGAGCCTTCTGAACCTCCATCTGCAACTTGTTGAAGCGCTCCTGTACGCTTTTGCCGTCATCAGTCGCCAGATACAGCTCAACTTCCTCCCGCAGCTCGCTCCCGAAAGCCTCGACCTTGTTCTCCCAGTAATTCTTTTGACCGTTGTAAAAATGCGACTTGGGCGGGCAGGTGACGTAGTTCCGAAGCCGCAGTGACATTTCGACTGGCGTGTAAAACGGCTGAAAGCAGCCTGCGCGGCTGTGGACCAGCACAAGTCTGATGATCTCCAGTTTCTGGTCGAGGGTTGCCCTGAGCAGAGGGTACGTCGACGCCACAAGCCTTTTGGCTTCGCGTTCGCGCTGTTTCTGAAGCGTCTTGGCCGACACCTCGGTCCGATGACGTTTTTCTTTTGCGTGCTCAATGTTGAGCCCCACTGATTCAATCAGTTTGGCTGCGTCATGCAGGAGTTGAACCTGATCGGCGCTCAGCGTTTTTCCTAGGCGTCCGAGCAGGGAGTACCCGCCGGCGGTTAAGCTCTGTATTTCCCGAGCCGTCGTTGTGAGCTTCGTCTGCAGCTTGCGCAGCTGCTGAGCGCTTTGGTACTTGCCGAGCTCCAACACCACGTCTGCGCTGATATTGGCAGGCTGGGTAATTAAAGGATTTGCCATGTCATTGGCCTCCCTTCACGCGTGACTCGATAACGGTCTCGGTCATTGCTTCGAAGCGATCACGCCACTCGGGAAAGAGCTCCATGGCGAGCTGACGAACAATCGCCAAGGCTGCAGGCGACTTGCGATTGGAGGGCTGCCGATACTCCAGACGATGCGCCGGCACTCCCAGGGAGGCGGCGTTTCGAAAAACCACGGCCGCTGGGATGGTGTTGTCCAAGACGCTGATCTGCGAGTTGTCGTAGAAAATCTCCCGCACCGACTGCTCGATCATCTGCGCATCGACGGTCAGATCCAGGTTGTTGATGACGATCTTTACGGGCGGGATGGTCATGCCGAGACGCTCATAGGCGCGAAGCCCGTCCAGCATTTGCATGGTGCCCCGACTGAATTCCCGGGCCGCGAGCATATTTGGGAGAAGGGGGGAAACAACCAGGTCAGATGCCAGTACAACCATCTCCAACATCGCCGAGCGAGCACCTTGAGTGTCGATCAGCACCAAGTCGAAATGATCTTTGAAGGCTGGCATCAGGTTTGCCAACCGTAGGCGTCCATCGGGAGCCTGGAGGAGCAGGGTGTTCAGTTGGTTGTTGACGTCGTTTGAGATGACCAGCGAGAGATTCGGAATCGTGGTGCTGGAAATGATACGGAGCGGGTCAGTCGCATTTAGCGCGAGTAGCTCGTAGATCCCACCCTGCGCCTCTTCCACCAGTTGGTAGTACGAGGACAGCGAAGGCTGCGCCGGGTCCAGATCGATGAGAAGGGTTCGAAGCCCGGCGTCGGCGCACAATGCGCCAAGATTGGCCTCGACGGTGGTTTTTCCAACGCCGCCTTTGGTCGAAACGACCGAAGTGATTTTCATTTTTTGGAGCCTCTAATGTGGATTCATTAGAGGCTGCGGTGCCACTGCCTTGCGGGAGCATCTAGAGATTCGGCGTCCAATTGTCTTTTAACCAATTGGTCGTAGGTTCGAATCCCACACGACCCACCATTTTGAAAATCTGGAAGGCCCACGAAAGTGAGGATTTCCAGGTTTTTTTTTGCCTGTAAGGCAGTGGTGACGTGGGTCTGAGCAGCAGAGAGCGTCGACGTCTGAGTCAATAAACTCAGCGGCCTTTCGTCGAAAAAAGAGGTAATGGGTTGCAGGTGATTTTCACCCATCCCAGTCGCCGTTCATGCGGGTTTGCCTGGGCAGGATGAGTGGCGGTAATGGTTGGAGCGACAGGTCTCACCTCAACCCCTTCCCAGTTACCAACTGAATGATTTCATTCCGACTCTGCTGAGCATAAGCGTTAGCAGCAGTGAATGCTCAGATGCCTCTTCCTCAGCAGGTTTCGGCAGTCCAAGATCCTCCCACCAAGTTCCTGGTCCATCCCAAGTCAGTTCATGGCTTAACCCAGTCCCCATCGGGAGCAATGCCTGCTCCAGGCTAAGCCGTTCAGATTCAAGTCTTGCGACGTGTGTCAGGTGCTTGGAATCTGAAGCCTGATAGCAGGATGCCAAGTTTTTGCATCTGTTTTTTCAGCGTTTCTATCTTTTCTTTCATCCGCTCTGCTTTGGCCTCGGCCACTTCGGGCGTTGCCCGATCCGCCGAATCCATCGCCGCCAGATATCGATCAATGCTCTGCTCGATCTGCTGCATGCGTGCCTTTACCTTGCCCTGAGTGAAGTTGCGGTCGCTATTATTGACGGCTTTGAATCCGCTGCCGTCGATGGCGATGATCGACTGAGAGAAGAGATTGAGGTTGCGGCAAAGAACTACGAACTGGCGGTATGCGCTGCGAATGGCTTAGCCGTTCTCTTTGCGAAAGTCGGCAAGGATTTTGAAGTCCGGAGCCCCGGTTAGCCACATTAACTCGACGTTGCGCTCGGCCTCACGCTCAAGCCGGCGGCTGGGGCGTTGTCACACAGCCTGGACCCAAAGCGGACAGTCAAACCTGCTCTTAGCCTAATCGAACAGTCTGCAACGATGCATCCAGCCTAAGCCGTCCAGCGTAGAGGTTTCGGGTTGATATTCGCATCCGATCCAGCGGGAAAAACCGCTGTCCTGCACAGCAGAAAGTATTGAGCCCAACTCCAATGTGCCTCGGTCTGGCTCGTGCCGCCCTGGGTAACCAGCAATCTGTATATGGTCGCAACCTGAAGCGTAGGAACGCACACATTCAACCGGGTCCAGACCTTCCATGCGCGCGTGATACAGGTCCAGTATCACCCCTAGCTCTGGCAAACTCGTCGCCCAATGAAATGCATTTGAGAGTGACCGGACGAAGTAATCCGGAATGGAAATCTGGTTGATCGCTTCTATCACAACCCGGATGTTTTTCTGCGCTGCCTGCTCGATCGCCCATTCCATGTTGCAGATGAACTGGCCCGCAGACGCCGCGAGCTCGGATTGGCCTACAACACCGCTGAGGACGTGCAGAAGAGGGCATTGGGTTAAAGCTGCATAGTCGAGCCCGACGCGAAAGTCGTCGCGAAACTTTGCCTGTTGACCAATGACTGCAGCAAGACCCTTGGTCCCTGGCGGCACAGGCATAGTAGCGAGGACCTGGTGTAGCTCCGTCCGGCGTAGTTGCTCTGCAATCCGTTCAGCCGTCACACCGGAAGGATGGGCGAATTCAACCGCTTTGAAACCTGCGTCGCGGGCTGCTTCAAATCGATCCAGGAATGCCCATTCTTGGAACATCAGCGTTAGGTTGGCTGCGTACTTGATCAAGTGCTCTCCAGATATCTGCTGCTATCGTCGCCAGCCCGACTGACCGGCGACGGATTCACGCTACGACAGGTGCTGCTTGAGGCTTGAGTAGAAAGTGCGCAAGCGCAGGGACCAGAACCAGAGCACCGACCATGTTCCAGATGAACATGAATCCGAGCAGGATGCCCATGTCCGCCTGAAACTTGATGGGTGACAGCACCCAAGTAAGGACGGCAACGCCCAAGGTAATCCCGGTCATGACCACGATTTTGCCGGTCGAGAGCAGTGCCAGGTAATAGGCATCAGAAAGGCTCACTCCGCGCCGCAGGTTGGCAAGTGTCACACTCAGTATGTACAGCGCGTAGTCGACCCCAATGCCCACACCCAGCGCGATGACCGGAAGTGTTGCCACCTTAACGCCTATGTTCAAACCTACCATCAGCGCTTCGCACAGGATGGAAGTCAACATCAACGGTAAGACCGTGCACACCACGGCACGCCATGACCGGAAAGTGATGAAGCACTGTTCAACTGCATGCGAGTCTTCATCCGGGTCAGCGAGGTCGGAAGCTTCACCGCCGTGGCGAAACTACTGAATGTATCGACTCCCCATGTCTCGCGTTGCGTGGCTGATTTAGAAACTGCAATCCGGGCCAGGCTGATACAGCGCAATACCCGGCACCAGTCTCTTACTGAGGCCGGTGCGCGGTACCTTGTGAATTGCCGTGAAATCATAGCGCGGGTCGACCAAGCTGCGATTGAAGCCAATGAATCGTATCTGACGCCATGCGGTTGTCTTCGAATACTGTCGGACACAGAATTCGGTGTCGACCACTTATCTGCGATGGTGAGTGAGTACTTAAAAGAGTATCCAGATGTGAATCTGGACCTCACTCTGACTTCGAGCACAGCTAACATCATTGATAAACAACAAGACGTTCAGATCTTCGTGTCTGGGATCGACCATCTTCCTAGTCCGAGATGGTAGCCCAGTATCTCTCTCGTCGCAGTCGCAGTCGCAGTAAGTCGGTCGGTTACAACGGATATTGGCGCGCCTCGGCCGCGCAGTAGGAAGCGTTGCTGGACGTCAGACAGGCCAATCAGATGATCCTGCAGAGGCTGCTCATTCATTGATTTAGAGGCCTTCATCAGTGGACGCCACCTCAGCGCCAATGCTGATGGTCACATCGCCTAAATGCTAAGGCTGTCCGCATCACTCATGAGTTTGATCCAGTCGGCGCAGCTCAAGGGGCATGACCCGTCTGCTTACTTGATGGATGTTCTTACACACCTGCCGACGCAGCGGGCGAGTGAAGTTGTTGCACTGCTGCCGCATAAGTGGGCGCCCGTTTAACCACTCAAGGGTGTATTGGCGGACGCTTACAAATCGGAGGGTACGCAAGAGTCAGATCTTGAACGCTAGAGATAAAATGTGACGGAGCTGTGGCATGAGCCTGGGTATTCAGGCTATGGCGGTAGCCCGTCGTGAATACTTATAAGGCTGACGTTTATGTGAGTGTTTGCTGACGCATCGGTGGGAATCGCCCTAAGTCAGGCGAGGTAATTTCGGCGGATGCCTACACCATCATGCTCAAGGCCTAAGTTCCATCGTGCTGGCAAAAGACTCTGTAAAGTAATCCATGACAGTATGCACAATTGGTGAGCGTTTCATGTCCCGGTGAGTGACTAACCAGAGATCACGTAAAAATGACACCCCATCGTGTTCCAGCTTGACCAACATTGGGTCTGCATCACCTAAAAAACAAGGAAGTCCGGCCACTCCCACACCCGATCGAGCGGCAACCATATGGCCAGTGATGTCGCTCAGTTCGCACGCAACGTTGCGGTTGCCTGCAATCTCCAGTAGCCACCTCTGCTGGGCCATATCGGAAAACTCTCTTTCATAGGCAATGAAAGCCCAATGCTCTGGCAAGGCAAGATCCGGATAAGTGCGGCTTGCGTAGAGATCGAACCTCATCTTTCCAACCCGTCGAGCGACGCTACCCGGCTCACTTGGCCGCACGTGCCGGACAGCGATGTCCCATTTGAGTGTGGCCGCGCCTTAGGGTTTAAGGCGCGACAACAACGTAATATGGTGACGCAGTCCCAAGCTGGGAGTAGGGTGTCAAGGCGAATTTGCTTAAAAAAACGCTACGTTCGTCTGAAATTCTACTCTCGGCCGTCCTGTGGCAGCCGGTCACGCGTCAACCGGCAGAACCCAATGACTACGCAGCCTAGTGTCAACCTTGATAACTGTGACCGTGAGGCTATTCAAATCCCCGGCAGCATTCAGCCGCACGGGTGCCTCCTTGCCTGCGATGCTTCAGTCAGCATTGTCATGCGCCAATCCGCAAACGCGCCAGATATGCTCGGCGCAACGGGTGATTTACGGGGGCAGCGGCTGGAAGCGGTGCTGGGTGTCGATGCCATTCATGCCATCCGTAATTCCCTGGCACGCACCAAGGACGCATCCCGGTCTGCGCTGACATTCGGTCTACGCCTGCCTTCAGGTCGCTCTTTCGATGTGTCTGCACACATCTACAAAGGGGTGGCGATCCTTGAGTTCGATCCCTCTGGAGCTGGTGTCGCGGAGCCCATTGAGCTGGCTCGAACCGTCATAGCCCACATCAAGGAAATCAACCAGGCAGGGCGGCTGTACCACGATGCGTCCCGCCTGGTTCGCGCCATGCTCGGGTATGACCGGGTGATGATTTACCAATTGGGCATAGACGGCGCTGGCAAGGTCATCGCCGAGGCTAAACGAAGCGGGCTGGAAAGCTTCAAGGGCCAGTATTTTCCTGCTTCCGATATCCCGCAGCAGGCCCGCGCGCTCTATCTGCGTAACCCCATTCGGATCATCCCGAATTCCCGATTCCAATCGGTGCCCATCGAGCCTGTCGTGGACCTGTCCGGCGAGCCCCTTGACCTGTCCCATGCGCACTTGCGCAGCGTCTCGCCGATCCACTGCGAGTACCTCTGCAACATGGGCGTAAGCGCCTCGATGTCGATTTCGATCATCGTCAACGGAGTGCTATGGGGCCTGATAGCCTGCCACCATTATGAGCCCAGGATCCTGACGACCAGCCAAAGGATTGCGGCTGAAATATTTGGTGATTTTCTCTCCCTGCATATCTCGACGCTTTTGGCTCGGCAGACGCTGGAGGCGGCCGCGCATGCTCGGCAGGTGCTCGACACGCTGCTGCGTGATTCGAATCGCTCGCTGGACATCGAACAGCTTCTGCGCAGTCGCCTGACCGACTTCAAGGCGCTGATTCAATGCGACGGCATCGGGATGTCGCTGCAAGGCCATTGGGTGGATGAAGGACTGACGCCACCCAGGGGTACTTTCCCTGCGTTGCTTGAGTTTGCTCAAAACGTCGCCGAGGGACAGACATGGGCGTCCAATCGCCTCTCGATGGCGCACCCCTTGGCCGCCGAATATGCCGACAGCGTGTCGGGCGTGCTGATCATTCCGATGTCGCACCGGCCAAAAGATTTTCTGATGCTCTTTCGCAAAGAGGTGGTCGATACCCTCGATTGGGCAGGTGATCCAAACAAGACGTATGACAGTGGATCGATGGGGGACCGCCTGAGTCCGCGCAAGAGTTTTGCCGTCTGGAAAGAAACGGTTCACCGACAGTCGTTGCCGTGGACCGAGCAAGACCGCCAGTTCGGGGAGGCCATTCGCACCGCTGTTGTCGAGGTGGTCCTGCACAACAGCGAACTGCTCAACAGCGAGCGCTCGAAAGCGGACGTCCGACAGCGGATGCTCAACGAAGAACTCAACCATCGGGTAAAGAACATTCTGGCGCTGATCGGCGCGCTGGTGTCCCATCCTACTGCGGAGAGTCAATCCCTCAACGGCTACGTGGAAACACTGAAGGGACGTATCCAGGCGTTGTCTCTGGCGCATGACCAAGTGGTGCGCGGCGACGGCGGAGGAAGCCTGTTCGAACTCCTCAGCGCCGAGCTTTCGCCTTACCGATCTGTCGACGATGCGACCCAGTTAATGGGACCCAACGTCATCCTCGATGCCAGGGCTTATTCGGTCATGGCGTTGGTGCTCCATGAATTGGCGACGAACGCTGCCAAGTACGGCGCGCTGTCCCGACCGGAAGGAAAGCTCTCAGTCATATGGGCCGTTGATGCGGAGGGTGGCTGTGATATCACCTGGCAGGAAAGCGGCGGTCCACTTGTTCGTCCGCCGAGCCGACACGGCTTCGGCTCGGTCCTGATCGGTCGCAGCATCCCGTTTGACCTTGGCGGGATAAGTGTCATTGAGTACAAGCCAGAAGGCGTACAGGGACTTTTCAGGATTCCTGCCAACCATCTTTCGGTAGCCGAACCGGTCGCTCCCAAGCACGCTACGCCCAGCATTACCCGACCTTACAAGCAGACAGGAATGCTCACGGCGGCCTGTGTGATGATTCTTGAGGACCAGCTCGTTATTGCCGTAGGCCTTGAACACATTCTCATGGATGCGGGGGTCAATGACGTGATCACGGCAGGCTCTGAAGCAGAGGCGTTAAAACTGCTTGTCAGCCGCAAACCTGACGTGGCGGTGCTGGACATCAACCTGGGTAATGGAACGTCAATCGTGGTGGCCGATGAGCTGACCCGACTGAACATCCCGTTCCTCTTCGCAACTGGCTATGGGGATAGCATCATCATTCCTGGCCATCTGAAGCATGTGCCTGTGCTTGGAAAACCCTACGACGCCCAGTCGATGCTGCTACACCTGCAACACTTGGTCGATCCGTCGTCCTCAGTAGCCTGCTGACCGCAAGTCCACCCAACCGCTAACGGGCTAATATTTTTTGGGCACGATTTCGGCCGCTCGCCCCTTATCGAGCGTGTTGGGTGATTGCTGTCCGGTCATAAGGGCAGCTATCGACCCAAAGCGGACACCACTCAGTCACTGGAGCAAGTCGATAATGCAATTGGACGGGGGTTGTCCTTATGCCTTCTTGCCTGCCGGAGCTAGCACGCCTACGCTCATGCGACTAGGAGGACGATTAGTTCTGTCGCAAAAACTAAAACGCGCGTAGCCGGAGTCAAGCCGATTTAATGGTCATATGGACGCTAGGGGGCTCATGGAAACTCAAAAGCATGCCGTATAACTAAATCGTTTGGAATTCTTGCCAATTTCTCGTGGGGTTTCTCAGCTCCCTCAGTTTCTTCGATGATCCTGGAAAACCATCGAGCTGGACCTTTGCCGCCCCGGCATTTATTGCTTGGATTTATATTCGTTCGCATTGCAGTCTTAAAGCGACCTAGCGTCGATCAGTCTGCTTCAGCGTGATCATCGTGTCGCGGCGCGCCGGGGGGATCCTACTGATGATAAAAACTAATCAATGAGGAAAGTCGCAAATGAACGAAAAGAGAGTGAATGAGGATGTCAAGGCCGATCCGCTGGGGCCTGCGGAGCGTGCGCGCTCTGATTTCGTACGTGATATGGTGCAACGGCATCAACCTTCTCCGCTCAGCTCTTCGGCGTGGTCTGCTTCAGCGCCAAAACGTATTGTTCAGTTCTGGGATGATTTACAGCGATTGCCTCAAGATGTCGAAGCTTGCATGGACTCTTGGAGGCAACTGGAGCAAAGTGGGTTCGAGTTAGAGGTATTCGACAAGAAATCTGCTAGCAATTTCATTCGAAGCCGATTAGGGGCTCGATTTGAAGATGCTTTTAATAAGTGCTACCACCCTTCAATGATGTCGGACTACTTTCGTTACTCGTACGTGTTTGTGAAGGGGGGCTTCTACATTGATGCCGACGATGTCTACCACGGTACGCCTATTGACCAACTCTTCGCCGATGGAAGGCTAAAACTTCAGCCGTTCTGCTACGACATTGCAACGTCTCAAATGGTAGATCCGTCTATATTTACCAAGCCGGGTGCCAATCAACCTGGATGGATTTTCTATTTCAATACTACCCCTCTGATTGCATCGCCCCTTCATCCCATTGTTGAAAGAGCGTTGTTAAACGCCACCAAGTCTTTAGAAGCCGACAGCGCGCGCGGGTTGCCTGAAGTCCAGGCTACGACGGGGCCTGGAAATCTCACTAGGTCAGTGTTTGAAGTTATTAGCGAAGGATGCTATCCGGACTCAATGACGGTCGCTCACGACTGGGAACTGACATCCACCAGCCAATGGCCACTTAGCTACCGCAACGACTCGAGGAATTGGAGGCTGTCAAATCAGCAAGCATATTGCGCGCCCTCGCCTTCGGACGCGCTATGAATCCGGCCCGCACATACCTTGCTACTCTTCGCCTAGCATTTCGATTAGGGCACGCCATTCGCCGGATTCTTCCGGCGCAGACGTCCAAAGCATTCGGTGTTCAACAGAGTTCGAATGATTGGGGAATTGAAAAAATCTACGTGATCAATCTCGACCGTGAACCAGGCCGATGGTGTCGAGTGAAGCAGGAGCTAGGACGTATACGAGATAGATTCGGCAATGATCTTCTGAGTCTCGCGGACCGGCATGCTGCTGTTGACGCAAGAAGTTTTTTGCAGGATCCATTTAAAGATTCAGAAGTGGATCCTTACTACACATTGGCAGATCAACTATTCGTGGAGCCTCAGCCTCGGACAAAGCCGACGGATTTTGAGCTTGACGCACCGATCCGGATGAGTAGGGCTGAAGTTGGCGTTGCCAAATCACATATTGAGGTCTGGAAGCGAGTTGCGCGGGGAGCCCAGGAATATGCCCTGATCCTAGAGGACGATGTGTGGTTTCATCCCGGTTTCGCTCGCCATCTTGACAAGGCTTGGAAGGAGTTAGAGGCCGAGAACGGGAAGTACAAAAGTTTCGACGTTCTGTACGTTTCATACATGGAAGTGGCGCATGGGGCTCCAAAGACTTTCGTGTCGAGGCATGTGTTCCAGCCGCAGCGTGGGCTGTGGTACATGTCGGGATACATCCTTTCCAAAAAGGGTGCGGAGAAGCTTCTTCGCTTACTGCCTTGTCGTGGCCCGATTGATCTTTGGATAAATCATCATTTTCGAACATTGGATGTATACGCATCCAAGCGCAGCATTATCCGCCAAAGGACAGATACAATATCAACCAACTCGTACTCGATTCTTCCGGCCCTCTCTACGATCGGCGCGATTAACAGCGAGGGTGCAGCCCTATTCAACGTTCGTCCCACTCAATTTCCTGTTTTTGCCTTTGGTACAGCCAACTCGGGTCAGTCATCCCTTGCGATGGCCTTGTCGATGCTCGGGTACCGATGCTGCAGCGATTTAGAAGAGCTGCCCTACCACGAGTTGAAAAAACTTTGTGCGGGCGCTGCTGATCGGGTGTTCAATGCGTACGTCAATGTGGGATGTCTCGAGTCAATGATAGGAGACCTTCGACATCGATATCCCAAAGCAAAGTTCATCATAACGACGCCACCAAAGGACGCTGTTAGGCATGCCGCACGGAGCTTTCTAGCCCAACTCGAAGGCGCGGATGTCATCATATTCGATCACGGCAATCTGAATGCTTGGCGGATTCTCTGCGAGCAACTTCGGTGCGCTCCACCTTTGTGCTCGTTCCCAAAATTGGAGGATGTAGGGCAACGGCATATCTTTGAAGCGCACGGCCAACCTGCACTCACTCGAGAGCGCGTGATAGCCGAGCGAGATCGCTCTCCCTGGGTTATTGAGTCGAGTCACCGCACATGGTTAGGGATCCAAATCTCACCGGAAGCGCCGAACAGCGAGGACGATTGGGTAGATATCTACGATGGCTCTGGGGGGATCGACTCGCTGCGGTGGTCTGCGCGGTCAGACACATTCACCGGAAACTTAGCGTTGTTCCGTCCTCTGAATATCGAGTTCGATGGAGGTGGAGGTGCGACGATTCATGTGCGTCGTGAAGAGCTGGGGGCTCGACAGTACAGTGCAGGCGCCCTAACCAGCCATGCCAGCTACCTGTATGGAAGATTTGAATCAACCTTTCGAGCGTCCAGCGTACCCGGGGTGATAACAGGCTTCTTTCTTCACCGTAACTCACCGCATCAGGAGATTGACATCGAGATTGCTGGAAACAGGCCGAGTCGCCTTCTTGTCAACGTCTTCTACAACCCGGGCGATGAAGGTGCGCAATTCGACTACGGCTATCGAGGCGCTCCTAATTACATCGAACTGAGTTTCGACGCTTCGAAGGGGATGCATCAGTATGCTATCGAATGGACCCCATGGGAGATCCGATGGCTAGTGGACGACCTGTTGGTCCATCGACGCGTGCTGTGGGATCCCACCCCAATTCCTCACTTGCCTATGAAACTGCATTTCAACGCGTGGCCAACCCAATCATCTGAGCTCGCAGGGCGCCTTAAGACCCGTCAGCTTCCGACAATTGCAAAGGTTCAGTCGGTTCGCGCGCTTGCGCACGGACCATCTGTACACGACCAGCAGACTAGGGTTATCCACGGTTTAAACATGACGGTACCAATGGAGTTTCAAGATGAAGATAGTCTCTTACAACCCGGGCCATGATGGTGCATTTGCCTATGTTGAGAACAGCCGCTTGGTATTTTCCATTGAGGCTGAGAAGAGTTCGAAATACCGACATTCGACACTATCTGTCCCCGATGCATTCGATGCCCTTGCTGAACTTCATGCCGTACCTGACGTGCTCTGCAAAGGCGGCTGGTGGCCTAGCGATTCTTCGCACGTAGGGGATACTGTAGCGGAATACCGCGGTAGCGATCACCACCAGATAATTGTCAGTAAGACGCGGTTGTTGGGAAGGACCGTCGACTACTTCTCATCATCCCACGAGCGTTCGCATCTTCTATGCGCGTTTGGGATGTCTAACTTACGAAAAGGTACTCCATGCTACGTGTTGCTTTGGGAGGGCATCATTGGGGCATTTTATGAAATTGATCCGGAACTGAATATAACGAAGGTGGCGGATGTGATGCCAGAGCCTGGCCATCGCTACGCCATGCTCTACGCTTTAGCAGATCCTACATTCGACAAAAGCACCGCTGAATTCTCTCGGTTATCTGATGCAGGGAAGCTGATGGCGCTTGCTTCGTTCTCGAAAAGAAGCCAGCCATCGAGCGAGGAGGAGGCGATCATTTCTTTCCTATTGCAAGATTGCGAGCACCTCAAGCCCCGAGCTTGTGAAGCCTTGAAAGAGTTTCGGCACTACAACGTGGGTTTGGATGATCTAGAGTTTCGCAACTTTGCAGGTATCTTTAGCGACCGTCTTTTCAACCGATTTCACCAGTTTGCCGAGGCGAGTTTGAAACGGGACATGCCGTTGCTGATAGTGGGGGGGTGTGGACTTAACTGTGATTGGAACACTAAATGGAAGGACTCTGGATTATTTAGCGATGTGTTCGTCCCTCCTGTCGCCAACGATTCGGGTTCTGCTATTGGCACAGCCATCGACGCGCAGTTTCATTTCACCGGCAACCCAAAGATAGAGTGGGACGTCTATTCAGGCTTGCACTTCAAGTCTGACAGAGCTGTCGATATCACTCTGTTCGACGAATTGGAGCCGAGCATTGCTACTGTTGCCGCGATGCTGGCGGGCGACTTGATCTTGGGGTGGGTAAGCGGCCGCTATGAAATCGGGCCGCGCGCCCTGGGTAATCGCTCCATCTTGGCGGCCCCTTTCAAAGCTGGCAGCAGAGAGCGGCTAAACATCATCAAGCAGCGGGAACAGTATCGTCCGATCGCTCCAGTCTGCTTGGAAGCGGATGCTGAAAAATGGTTTGGATGCAGTCAACCCAGTCCATTCATGCTTTACACCTATCAGGCCTCCACTGATGAGCTGGCAGCGGTTACCCATGTTAACGGTACTGCGCGTATTCAAACTGTGTCCGCTGTGAGCAATTTTTCATTATTCGAGTTACTAACTGCTTTCAAGGCGATAACCGGTTTTGGAGTGCTCTGCAACACATCCCTAAACTTCAAACATAAGGGGTTCATTAACACGATGTCTGATCTTTCAGCTTACACATTGCAACATGAACTCGACGGCTTCGTGGTCGAAGGGAGGATCTATATGCTGAAATCATCGGTAGGTTATCAGGAATATTTACGCTGTCGTAGTTGAACGAGATTTTTGGCTGGTACTTATTCCCACGGGCCTCCGTTCATATGAGTACAAAAATGCTCCAGACAGATTGCGGGGAGCACGACTCGACTGCAGGTTTGGGAGATCAGACTGCCGCCGGCCACCTTAGGGCTACTACACATTACAGGCTGATATTTGCCGCTACCCTTAGCATTTTTTCCTAAACAGCCGTGCGAGGCTACTGCGTAACCTCGCAGAAACCGGAGCCTGCACATGCGGGCTTCCTCCCGAGGTTCAGCACCGCTAAAAAAGGCAGGAACGAAAGGCCGCTTCTGGCCGGTTGCTGCCTGTCGTGGGGCTCTAAAACCATCCCGTAACGACCTGCAGCATGATCTCGCCTGAGGATCGGCGCGATAGTTCGCCAAGTCTGCATAGCACCGCATTATCGAATGATGTACAGCGCTTTCTCGTCAGCAGCCCGCAACCTTTTAGCCATTTCAAGCCAAAGATGAAGCTGGCGCTGACAGAACCCTCTCGCTCCACTTTCTCCCCGGGTCCGAGGGATATTCAGCGCACGCACCAGTTCGTCAACGGGTTTAGAAAGGCTTTAGGAAGTCCTAGCGCAGCAATTTGCTGCTGAAGCATCCCTAGGGGCCTTGGTGTTTATAACGTTCAGTATTCAAACGGAATGGCACCACCCGAAAGTTCGGATAATCACAAATCCCTAGCCAAAACTGGTGCGCCATCTGGCCTTGAGCCGAACCACGGTTTTTGTACTCATGTCCCTCGTCAATCACGAGCAGGTCAAAGCATCCAACGGGCAGATATCGCTTGATGAACTCAGTGGGTTGATAACCGCCTTCGCCGAAGCGGAACTCGATGTTCGCCATCGCACGCTCCATGCGCTTCGCTTGGCGGTCGTTGAAGGTGAAATTGCCGTCGGAGCCCATCAAGTTGATGAACTCCGAACGTTGTTCATCATCGATCTCGACGGATCTCACGCCTGTCATTCGCCGCTCGCTCATGTGAGGGGCGATTGAATTCCGTTTTTTGCAGTATCCAGCAAGTGATGAAGGCGTACTGCATCGCTGAACGTCGCCGCCGCATGCGTGCCTTCGGCAACATCCTG
>Ga0247730_1000745_pt1 | contig 21153 bp, 21 predicted proteins | sample UWRJL073202C2_FD_180959 | JGI IMG/M metagenome (GOLD analysis project Ga0247730, IMG submission 180959) | Plant litter microbial communities from Arlington Agricultural Research Station in Wisconsin, United States - UWRJ-L073-202C-2 | ecosystem: Environmental > Terrestrial > Plant litter >... | reverse complement strand
GATGTACACAGATCGGTGTACCCGAGACCAAGGACCACGCCATGACCACCATCGACCAGCAGATCGCTCTCGTGACCGGAGCCAACCGCGGACTCGGACGGGAGTTCGTCACGCAGCTGCTCGAGCGGGGTGCGCAGAAGGTCTACGCGACCGCCCGCGACGCGTCCACGATCGACGCCGGCGACCCCCGTGTCGTGGCGCTGCAGCTCGACGTGACCGACCCCGAGTCCGTCCACCGCGCCGTCGAGGCCGCCCAGGACGTCACGGTGCTGGTCAACAACGCCGGCATCGCCACCGGCGCCCGCGTGCTCGACGCCGACCAGACCGACGTCCGCCGCGAGTTCGAGACCAACGTGTTCGGCCCCCTCCGCCTCACCGCCGCACTCGCCCCGCGCATCGTCGCCAACGGCGGCGGCGTCGTCCTCGACGTCCACTCGGCGCTGTCATGGGTGTCGTTCGGCGGCACCTACGAGATCACCAAGTCGGCCTTCTGGAGCGCGACGAACGCCTTCCGGCTCGAGCTCGCCCCGCAGGGCGTCCAGGTGGTCGGCCTGCACGTCGGCTACATGGACACCGACATGGTCGCCCACGTCGACGCGCCGAAGTCGTCGCCGGTCGACGTCGTGCGGCAGTCGCTCGACGCGATCGAGGCCGGCGAGCACGAGGTCCTGGCCGACGACGTCAGCCGTCAGGTCAAGGCCGGGCTGAGCGCGCCGATCGAGGCGATGTACCCGCAGCTCTCGACGCAGCGCGCCTGACCGGCGACCGTCAGCGGTTCTTGAGCGTCCGGTCGCGGGCCGGGTCGTAGAGGTACGACTCGGCCCCGCGGACGTCCTGCGCCAGCGCCCGACCCACCAGGATCACGGCCGCCTGGCGCAGGCCCTGGGCCTCGACCTGGTCGGCGATGTCGCCCAGCGTGCCGCGCAGCACGACCTGCGACGGCCGGCTCGCGTTGGCGACCACCGCGACCGGGCAGTCCGATCCGTACGACTCCGCGAGCTCGGCGGCGAGCTCGCGGGTGCGGGTGATCGCCAGGTGCAGCACGAGCGTGGCCCCGGAGGCCGCGAAGTGCGTGAGCGACTCGCCCTCCGGCATCGCGGTCGAGCGCGCCTGCGTCCGGGTCAGGACGACCGACTGGACGACCTCGGGCACCGTCAGCTCGGCCCCCAGCAGGGCCGCGGCCGCCGCATAGGCCGGCACGCCCGGCGTGACGTCCCACGGCACCCCGTGCACGTCGAGGCGCTGGGTCATCTCGTGGATCGCCGAGTAGATCGACGGATCGCCCGAGCACAGCCGCACGACGTCGAGCCCCGCGACGTGGGCGTCGACGAGCCGGGCCGTGATCTGGTCGAGGTCCAGGTCCTGCGTGTCGACCAGCTCGGCGCCGGCGCGGCAGTGCGCCAGCACCTCCTCGTCGATGTACGTGCCCGCGTAGACGCACACGTCCGCCGCGGCGAGCAGCGCGACTGCGCGGAGCGTCAGCAGATCGGCCGCGCCGGGCCCCGCTCCGACGAAGTGGACGCTCACGCGTCGGCCTTCGTGACGGCCCACTGCATGATCGCGCGTGCGGGCGTCCAGCCCGTGAAGGTGCCGATGGGAGCCGCGTGCTCGACGTGCAGGCGGGTCAGCTCGCCGCCGAGCACCGCGTAGCGCTGGGCGAGCAGCGCCTCGGTCTCGAGGGTCACGCCGTGGATCACGAGCCGGCCGCCCGGCAGCAGGGCGTCCCAGCAGGCGTCGACCAGGCCCGGCTCGGTCGCGCCGCCGCCGACGAAGATCGCGTTCGGGGGCTCGAGGCCGGCCAGCACCTCGGGCGCGCGGCCGGTCACGACCTGGAGGGCCGGGACGCCCAGCGTCGAGGCGTTGGTCGCGATGCGGGCCGCGCGGTCCTCCCGCGACTCGATCGCGATCGCCCGGCACGTCGGGTGCGCGCGGAGCCACTCGATGCCGACCGATCCGGCACCGGCGCCGACGTCCCACATCAGCTGGCCGGGCACGGGGGCGAGCCGGGCCAGCGCGGAGGCGCGGACGTCGCGCTTGGTGATCTGGCCGTCGTGCTGGAAGGCGTCCTCGGGCAGACCGGCGACGAAGCCGAGCGGACGAGCGCCGGAGCTGACCAGCTCGACGGCCACGACGTTGAGCGGCGGTGACGCCTGGTCGCGCCACGTGGCCGCGACGCCGTCGGCGCGCGCCTCGGCCTCGGAGCCGAGGTCGGACAGCACCGTCATGGGGCTGCCGCCGTAGCCGGCCGCCGTCAGCAGCGCGGCGACCTCGCCGGGCGTCGCACCGTCGGACGACAGGACCAGCAGCCGCAGTCCCGGCGCGAGGGAGCGTGCGACGGTGCGCGGATCGCGGCCCACCAGCGTCACGACCTCCGTCGACTCCGCGGACCAGCGCATCCGCGCGCGGGCCAGCGCGACCGACGACAGCGCCGGGACGACCGTGACGGCGTCCTTGCCGAGCAGGTCGACGAGCGTCGTCGCGATGCCGGAGACCAGCGGGTCGCCCGACGCCAGCGCGACGACGTCGTGGCCCTCGAACTTCTCCAGCATCGCCGGGAGGCCCTCGACCAGCGGCGACGGCCAGGACTCGCGGATCTGGTCGGGCACGTCCGGCAGCATCGCGAGGTGCCGCTCGCCGCCCAGCACGACGGCCGCGCCGTCGACGAGGGATCTCGCCGCCTCGGTCAGTCCTGCCCAACCGTCCGCGCCGATGCCGACGACCGTCACCCGTGTGCTCACGAGGGTCGACGATATCGGCCCACGGGCCCCTGTCCTGCCGGGGAGGTCGAGGGCAGCCGTTAGTCTTGCCCTCACCAGGCTCGAGGTGCCCCGCGAGGGGAGAATCGAGAAGCCGGTGGAATTCCGGCACAGGGCCCGCTGCGGTGACCCGGAGCCCTCCCCCACGGAGGACGTCCGGGAAGTCCGAAGACCGGCCTCGCGCCTGACCGGTGGACGCATCCGCGCCCGCCGTCCGTCGGCAGACGAGCGGGAGCCCCACATGCCACAGCACTACCCCTTCAGCGCCGTCGTCGGATCCGACGACATGGCGCTCGCACTGACCCTCTCCACGATCTCCCCGGCGATCGGCGGCGTCCTGGTCCGCGGCGAGAAGGGCACCGCCAAGTCGACGATGGTCCGCGCGCTCGCGTCGATCCTGCCCCCCATCGACGTCATCGCCGGCGACCGGTTCTCCTCCGACCCGCGCGAGGCGAGCCCGCTGTCGCCCGACGGCCCGTTCGGTCCCGACGCCGCCACCGAGACCCGCCCCGTGCGGCTCGTCGAGCTGCCCGTGGGCGCCACCGAGGACCGCGTGCTCGGCTCGCTGCACCTGGAGAAGGCGCTGTCCGAGGGCGTCACGGAGTACGAGCCCGGCCTGCTGGCCCGCGCGCACCGCGGCATCCTCTACGTCGACGAGGTCAACCTGCTGCACGACCACCTGGTCGACCTGCTGCTCGACGCCGCCGCGATGGGCCGCTCGACGGTCGAGCGCGACGGCGTCTCGGTCGAGCACGCCGCGCGCTTCGTCCTCGTCGGCACCATGAACCCCGAGGAGGGCGAGCTGCGTCCGCAGCTGCTCGACCGGTTCGGCCTCACGGTCGAGGTCGCCGCCCCGCGTGATCCCGCGACCCGCGTCGAGGTCGTCCGGCGACGGCTGGCCTACGAGACCGATCCGGACGCCTTCGCCGGCCGCTTCGCCGACGACGAGTCGTCGCTGACCGATCGCATCCAGGCCGCGCAGAAGCTTGTCGAGGACGTCGAGCTGAGCGACTGGGCCCTGCTCAAGATCGCCGAGGTGTGCGCCGCGTTCGAGGTCGACGGCATGCGCGCCGACATCGTGACCGCCCGTGCGGCGTCCGCCCACGCCGCGTGGAACGGCCGGGCGTCGGTGACGCGCGAGGACATCCGCGCCGCCGCCCGGCTCGCGCTCCCGCACCGGCGGCGACGCAACCCGTTCGACGCGCCGGGCATCGACGAGGACCTGCTCGACCAGATCCTGGGCGACGACGAGCCGGAGCCGCCGACGCCCGACGGCCTCGACGACGGCGAGCCGGGTGACGACGAGGCCGCCGCGGACGGCGACCAGGGCACCGGGACCGAGGCGCCGCCCGGCTCGGCCGGCGACGGGTCGCACGACACGACGTCTCCCGCCGAGCCGCCGACCTCGCAGGGACAGCAGTCCCAGCAGGATCAGGAGCCGTCGGAGCAGCCGCAGCCCGAGGCCGCCACCGGCGGCAGCGACGAGGTCACGGTCGCCGCACCGCAGCAGCCGTACCGGCCCAAGCTGTTCACGGTCGGCGGCACGGGTGCGGGCGAGTCCGGACGACGCTCGCGCGCCATCACCGAGACGGGTCGCCGCATCGGCGCGGCGCCCCGCAGCGGGCAGGGCGGGTCGATCCACCTGACCGAGACGATCCGTGCCGCCGCACCCCACCAGATCGCCCGGGGCCGCGCCCTCGGGTCGAGCGGCCTGGACTTCCGGGCGAGCGACCTGCGCCTGGCGATCAAGGAGGGCCACGAGTCCAACCTGATCCTGTTCTGCGTCGACGCCTCCGGCTCGATGGCGGCCCGCCGGCGCATGGAGCAGGTCAAGACCGCGATCCTGTCGCTGCTGATGGACGCCTACCAGCGCCGCGACAAGGTCGGCCTGATCACGTTCCGCGCCGACGGCGCCGAGCTGGCCCTGCCGCCGACCGGGTCGATCGACATCGCCGCCGCCCGGCTCTCCGAGCTGCCCGCCGGCGGCCGCACCCCGCTCGCCGAGGCGCTGCTCAAGACCGCCGACGTCCTGCGGCTCGAGCGCGTCCGCGACCCCCGCCGTCGCCCGCTGCTCGTCGTCATCACCGACGGCCGCGCGACGTACGGCGACGACGCCGTCGCGCGCGCCCACCGGGTCGCCGCGCACCTCGGCGCGACGGGCGTCGCGAGCCTCGTCATCGACTGCGAGACCGGCACGTTCCGCATGGGTCTGGCGCTCCAGCTGGCCGACCACCTGATGGCCGAGTACGTCCCGCTCGGCGAGGTCTCGGCGTCCGCGCTGACCGCGGTCGTGCGCGGTGGCCTGACCGAGACGGGAGCCGCCTGATGCCGCAGGGCCAGCCGCTGACCGTCCCCGACGACGGCCTGACGACCCGGCAGCGCCGCAACCGGCCGCTGCTGATGGTCCACACCGGCGCGGGCAAGGGCAAGTCCACCGCCGCGTTCGGTCTGGCGATCCGGGCGTGGAACCAGGGCTGGAACATCGGCGTCTTCCAGTTCGTGAAGTCCGCCAAGTGGCGCATCGGCGAGCAGACGGTCCTGGAGCGCCTCGGTGAGCTGCACGCCGAGACCGGCGAGGGCGGCCCCGTCGAGTGGCACAAGATGGGCTCGGGCTGGAGCTGGTCGCGCAAGGAGGGCTCCGACGAGGACCACGCCGCCGACGCCGCGGAGGGCTGGGCCGAGGTCAAGCGCCGCATCGCCGCCGAGGCCCACGACCTGTACGTCCTCGACGAGTTCACCTACCCCATGACGTGGGGCTGGGTCGACGTCGACGACGTCGTCGAGACCCTCGCCGGCCGTCCGGGCCGCCAGTACGTCGTCATCACGGGCCGCAACGCCGATCCACGACTCGTCGAGGTCGCGGACCTCGTGACCGAGATGCAGCACGTCAAGCACCCGTTCGACAACGGCCAGAAGGGTCAGCGGGGCATCGAATGGTGAGCACCGCGCCGATCTCCCTGCCCCGGCTCGTCATCGCCGCGCCCGCGTCGGGCCACGGCAAGACGACCATCGCCACGGGGCTGATGGCCGCGCTGAGCCGCGCCGGCCACGACGTGTCGTGCCACAAGGTGGGCCCCGACTACATCGACCCCGGCTACCACGCGCTCGCGACCGGCAAGCCCGGCCGCAACCTCGACCCGCACCTCGTCGGCGAGCACCGCCTCGTCCCCCTGCTCCTGCACGGGGCGCAGGGCGCGGACCTGGCGATCGTCGAGGGCGTCATGGGCCTGTACGACGGGCAGATCGGCGGCCACGGCTTCGCCTCGACCGCACACGTCGCGACGGTGACCCGAACGCCTGTGGTGCTCGTCGTCGACATCTCGCACGCGTCCCGCTCGATCGCGGCCGTCGTGCAGGGCATGGTCGCGTTCGACCCGTCGGTCCGCATCGTCGGCGTCATCGTCAACAAGGCCGGCTCCGAGCGTCACGCGACCGAGGTGGTCAGCGCGCTGGAGTCCACCGGCGTCCCGGTGCTCGGCGTGCTGCAGCGCGACGACGGCATCGTCGCCCCCTCGCGCCACCTCGGGCTCGTGCCCGCCGACGAGCGCGACGACGCCGCCCACGCCCTCGACCGGCTGGCCGCCCAGATCGCGGAGAAGATCGACCTCGACCAGCTGCTCGCGCTGGCCCGCACGGCCCCCGACCTCGACGCCGAGCCCTGGGACCCGACCGCCGAGGTCCACCCGCCGAGCGGCGCGCCGGCGTCGCGTCCCGTCGTCGCGATGGCCGGCGGCCGGGCGTTCACGTTCCGCTACGCCGAGACCGAGGAGCTGCTGCGCGCCGCCGGCTGCGACGTCGTGACGTTCGACCCGCTGACCGACGAGACCCTCCCCGCGGGGACGGCCGGCCTCTACCTCGGCGGCGGCTTCCCCGAGGTGCACGCCGCGGGGCTCGCCGCCAACGCCCCCCTGCGCGAGGCGCTGAGGGCCGCGGTGACCTCCGGCATGCCGACGGTCGCCGAGTGCGCCGGGCTGCTGTACCTGTGCCGGTCGGTCGACGGCATCGCGATGGTCGGCGCCGTCGACGCCGACGCGGTCATGTCGCCGCGACTGACGCTGTCGTACCGGTCGGTCGTCGTGCCGACCGACCAGCTGATGGGCGTCGCCGGCACCCGCGTGACGGGCCACGAGTTCCACCGGACGAAGCTCGTGGACCCCGTCGACCCGGACACCGCGGCGTGGCTGCTGGCCGGCGAGGGCCACGGCATCGGCTCGGACACCCTGCACGCGTCGTACCTGCACACCCACTGGGCCGGCCACCCCGCGATGGCCCAGCGCTTCGCCGACAGGGTCCACGCGTACGACGGCGGGTCCTCGGGCCGGGCCCCCTCGGAACAGCAGCATCAGGTCCGGGCGAAGCACGGACACCCGCCCGCGCGAGGCGCAGACGGGACGCCGTCGCGGAGCCGGCCGAAGGCCAGCGCGTGGCATGGTGACCAGGAGCTCGCCGCCGGGCTCGTCGACTTCGCGGTCAACGTCCACGACGCGCCCCGCCCCGGCTGGCTGGACGACGCCCTGCGCGCCAGCCTCGACACCGTCGGGGCCTATCCCGACGCGTCCGCCGCCGAGCAGGCCATCGCTCGCCGCCACGGGCGCCCCGCCGAGGAGGTCCTCGCGACCGCCGGTGCCGCCGAGGCGTTCAGCCTGATCGCCCGGGCCCGCCCCTGGAAGCGTCCCGTCGTCGTGCACCCGCAGTTCACCGAGCCCGACGCCGCCCTGTCCGCCGCCGGGCACGCCCCCGAGCACGTGCTGAGCGACCCGGCCACCGGCTTCGCCCTCGACCCGGCACTCGTCCCGGCCGACGCCGACCTGGTCGTCATCGGCAACCCCACCAACCCGACCAGCGTCCTGCACCCGGCGCAGGCGGTCCGCTCGCTCCTGCGTCCGGGCCGCGTCGTCGTGGTCGACGAGGCGTTCATGGACTCCGTGCCCGGCGAGCAGCACTCGCTGGCCGCGGCCCTGCTGCCGGGCCTGCTGGTCGTCCGCAGCCTCACCAAGCTCTGGTCGATCCCCGGCGTCCGCGCCGGCTACGTGCTGGGCAGCCGCCAGCTGCTGGCCGACCTGCGCGCCCACCAGTCGCCGTGGTCGGTCTCCGCCCAGGCCGTCGCGGCGATGACGGCCACCGCGTCCGAGCAGGCCGTCGCGGAGGCGGCACGCCGCACCGGTCAGATCGCCCAGCACCGGGCCGTCCTCACCGACGGGCTGACCGAGCTGGGCATCTCGTTCGTGGCGCCCGCGGCACCGTTCGTCCTGGCCCGGATCGGGCTGGGCGCGCACGAGCGGCTGCGCGCGGCCGGTTACGCCCTGCGTCGCGCGGACACGTTCCCCGGCCTCGACGACACCTGGGCCCGCATCGCGGTGCGGCGCCCCGACACGACCCGCAAGCTGCTGGCGACCCTGCGCATCGAGGGGACGGGCCCATGGACCTGAACGTCACCGGCATGAACGCCGTCGTGGTCGGCGGCGACATCCGCGCGGCCGGCCAGGTCGCCGCCCTGCTCGACGGCGGCGCGACGGTCACCGTCGTCGCCGCCGAGGTCACCGCGACGATCGAGGACCTCGCCGACCGCGGGCTCGTCACCTGGACGCCCCGCGACGCCCGGCCGGACGAGCTCACGTCGTTCGACCTCGTGCTGCAGGGCCACGCCGCCGACGCCCCCGACGACCGCATCCTCGGCACCGGGTCCGTGACGCTCGTCGGCGGCGGACCCGGCGACCCGGGCCTGGTCACGGTCGCGGGCCGGGCGGCCATCGAGGCCGCCGACGTCATCGTCACCGACCGGCTCGCCCCCCTCGCGGCCCTCGGCTGGGCCCGCCCCGGCACCGACCTCGTCGACGTCGCCAAGATCCCCGGCGGTCGCTCCACGAGCCAGGAGGAGATCAACCGCCTCCTGGTCGAGCACGCCAAGTCCGGACGCCACGTCGTCCGGTTCAAGGGCGGCGACAACTTCGTCTTCGGCCGCGGCGGCGAGGAGCTCATCGCCTGCATCGACGCCGGCATCCCGACGAAGGTCATCCCCGGCGTCAGCTCGGCCATCGCGGCGCCGGCGATGGCCGGCATCCCCGTGACCCACCGGGGCCTGACGCAGGGATTCACGGTCGTCTCCGGGCACGTCCCACCCGGACACCCCGACAGCACGATCGACTACGCGGCCCTCGCCCGTTCCGGCACGACGATCGTCGTGCTGATGGGCGTGCGGACCCTCGGGGCCATCTGCACCGCGCTGGTCGACGGCGGCCTGGCCCCCGAGACACCCGCCGCGGTCGTCGCGGACGGCGCGATGCCCAGCCAGCGCGTCGTGCGCGCGACGCTGGCCACGATCAACGACACCGCGTCCGTCGCGGGGCTCGGTGCCCCCGCCGTCGCGGTCATCGGCGACGTCGCGGACGTCCCCGGGCTGCAGCAGGTCGACGCATGATCCTGTGGGTGCGGCACGGCCAGTCCACGTGGAACGTCATCGACCGCATGCAGGGCCACGAGCTCAGCCCCCCGCTGACCGACCTCGGACGCGAGCAGGCCGCCGCGGCCGCCACGTCGCTCGCCGACCGCGGGGTCGTCCGCCTGCTGAGCTCCCCGGCCACCCGCGCGCTCGAGACCGCGCAGATCATCGCCGAACGGCTCGGCCTGGAGGTCGAGGTCGAGCCGCTGCTGCTCGAGAAGGGGCTCGAGGAGAGCTACACCACGGTCCTCGTCCGCGTGCAGCAGATCCTCGACCGCACCCTGCCGGACCACACCGTCGTCGTCAGCCACGGCGACACGATCGGCCTGGCGGTCGGCCTGCTGAGCGGCCAGCGGCCCGAGCCGGCCGCCAACGGATCGATCAGCAGCGTCGACCCGGACACCCGCGAGGTCAGCGTCATCCTGCCCCCTCGTTGACCGCGCCGAGGGGGCGTCCCTAGGATGTGATCACCACGCCCGAGGAAGCCGGTGAGAGTCCGGCGCAGTCGCGCTACTGTGACGCTCCGCAGATTCATGCGGGACGGAGCCAGACCCGACGGAGTGGTGGCACATCCATTCACGGGACGCACGTATCCCACTAGGAGCAACCATGTCGCAGGCCACCGCCACCCCCGACCTCGAGATCCCCACGATCCCGGTCGCACAGCTCGCCCCCTGGGCAGCTTTCGTCTTCCTCGTCGCCGCCATCGTCCTGTTCTTCATCAGCGCCGACCAGGGTGCCGTGTCGATCCCGTCAGGCACAGCCGTTCACGAGTGGGTCCACGACGGACGCCACCTGCTCGGCTTCCCCTGCCACTGATCCACGCCCGACCCCGAACCGGCCAGCCCTCGACGGCGGCCGGTTCTCGGCGCTACCCAGAATCGGACGACATGACCCCACGCAACTTCCTGGTCCGCGGTCTCCTCGCGGGCTTCATCGCCTCCCTGTTCTCCTTCGGCGTCGCCTACACCGTGGGTGAGCCCCAGGTCGACGCCGCCATCGCGGTCGAGGAGGCGAACGCCGCCGCGGCACCCGCCGACGAGGCCGCCGAGCCCTCCGACGGTCACACCCACTCGCACGGCGACGACGCCGAGGAGTCCGGCACCGAGGTCTCCCGCGACAACCAGTCGACGTTCGGCCTCGCGACCGGCATCCTGACCGTCGGCACCGCCCTCGGCGGCGTCATCGGCCTGGCCTCGGCCTTCGCGGTCGGTCGCCTCGGTCGCCTGCGGCCCAGCCAGTCGACGGCCGTCGTGGCCCTCGTCGGCTACGTCTCGTTCAGCCTCGTGCCGTTCCTGAAGTATCCCGCGACGCCGCCGGCCGTCGGCAACGGCGACACGATCGGCGACCGGACGCTGTACTACTTCACCGTCCAGGGCATCTCGATCCTCGCGGCGATCGCCGCCGTCCTGGTCGCACGACGCCTGCTCGACCGGATCGGCACCTACCGGACGTTGCTCGCCACCGTCGGCGGCTTCCTGGTCGTCGTGGTCGTGACCGCGCTGGCGATGCCCACGGTCAACGAGCTGGGCGACTTCCCCGCCGACATCCTCTGGTACTTCCGCCTGTCGTCGCTGCTCACGAACGTGACGCTGTGGGCCGGCATCGGCATCATCCTGGTCGGCCTCGTCGGCCGGCTGCACGAGCAGGAGGCCGTCAAGGTCGCCCGCCGCGACCTGGCGGCCAGCCTGTGACGCAGCACCGGCCCCAGGCCGTCCCGCCTCCGTCCGCCGTCGTGCGGGCGGAGGCGGCGTCGCGTCTGGCCGACCTCGCGACCCCGCCCGGCGCCCTCGGACGCCTGGGCGAGCTCGCGGTGTGGGTCGCCGCCACGCAGGGGCAGGTGCCGCCGGCGCCCGTCGACCGCGTCCGGGCGGTCATCTTCGCCGGCGACCACGGCGTCTCCGACCACGGCGTCTCCGCTTTCCCGAAGGCCATCACGCCGGCCATGGTCCGCACGTTCCTTGCCGGCAAGGCCGGGGTCTCGGTCCTCGCGGCGCAGCACGGCGTGACGGTGCGGGTGCTCGACCTCGGGGTCGACGACGACCTGACGGGCGTGGCCGCCGAGGTCACGGCGTTCAAGGTCCGCCGCGGCAGCGGGGCCATCCACCTCGAGGACGCCCTGACGCCCGACGAGACCGCACAGGCGATCGCCGCCGGCGAGACGATCGCCGCCGAGGAGATCGCCACCGGCGCCCAGCTGCTGATCAGCGGCGACATGGGCATCGGCAACACGACGCCCGCCGCGGCACTCGTCGCCGCCTCGCTGGGCCTGCCCGCGTCGGAGGTCACGGGGCGCGGCACCGGCGTCGACGAGGCCGGACTGGCCCACAAGACCGCCGTCGTCCAGCAGGCGCTCGACCGGGCCGCGGATCGCACCGCCGACCCGGTCGACACCCTCGCGGCTCTCGGCAGCGCCGACCTGGCCGCGGCTGCGGGCTTCATGGCCGCTGCGGCGCGCGCCGGCGTCCCCGTCCTGCTCGACGGGGTCATCTCCGTCGCCGCCGCGGTCATGGCCGACCGGCTCGCCCCGGGTGCCGCCGCCTGGTTCGCCGCCGGTCACCGCTCCACGGAGCCGGCCCAGTCCCTGGCACTGGACAAGCTCGGCCTGGAGCCCGTCCTCGACCTCGGCCTGCGCCTGGGCGAGGGCAGCGGCGCCGTCGCCGCGGTGCCCCTCGTCCGCTCCGCAGCCCTGCTGCTGGCCGAGGTCGCACTGCTGTCCGACCTCGGCTGATGCTCGACGCCTGGCGGCTGTCGGTCGGCACGCTGACCGCGCTGCGGATCGGCCACCCGTCGACCGTCGACCGCCGGGTCGCGGGCGGTGCGATGCTGCTGGCGCCACTGGCCGTCGTCCCCCTCGGTGTCCTGGTCGGGCTGATCGGCTGGGGCGGCCGCGAGCTCGACCTGGCCCCGCTCGCGGTGGCCGCGGTGGCGATCGGCGCCCTGGCGCTGGGCAGCCGGGCGCTGCACCTCGACGGGCTGTCCGACGTCGCCGACGCCCTGACGGTCTCGTACGACCGTGAGCGGTCGCTGGAGGTCATGAAGGGCGGCACGTCGGGCCCCGCCGGATCGGCCGCGCTGGTGCTCGTGCTCGGCGTGCAGATCGCGTCGCTGGCCGCCGTCCTGTCGATGCCCCGCGGCCCGGTCGTCGCCGGCCTGCTCGTCTGCTGCTCCCGCGCGATGCTGGCCGTCACCTGCGCCCGCGGCGTGCCGGCGGCCCGCACCGACGGCCTCGCGGCGACGTACGTCGGCACCGTCGGCGTCCTCGCGGCCGCGGCCACCTGGGCGGTCGTCGCCGCCGCGTCCGTCGCCGTCCTCGACTGGGCGGGCCTCGACTGGTGGCGCGGTCTCGTCGTCGCCGCGGCGGGCCTGCTCGTCGGTGCCGCGGTGACGTACCGCTGCGTCCGACGCCTGGGCGGGGTCACCGGCGACGTGTTCGGCGCCGCGATCGAGCTCAGCCTCGCCACGATGCTCCTGGGGGCCACATGACCGAGTCCGTCGTCATCGTCGAGCGGCGCGGACGCCTCGGCGTCCTGACCCTCAACCGTCCCCGCGCGATCAACGCGCTGGTGCCCGAGATGGTCGACCTGATGCAGGCGGCGCTCGACGCGTGGGCGGGCGACGACGCCGTCTCGACCGTCCTCGTGACAGGTGCCGGCGAGCGCGGCCTGTGCGCCGGGGGCGACCTGCAGAGCATGTACCGGTCGGCGCGCGACGGCACCACGGAGTCCGTCGAGTTCTGGCGCGACGAGTACGACCTCGACCACACCATCGCGACGTACGCCAAGCCCGTCGTCGTGCTGATGGACGGCATCGTCCTGGGCGGCGGCGTCGGCATCTCGGGGCACGCCTCGCACCGCGTCGTGACGGAGCGGACGTCCGTCGGCATGCCCGAGACGCGCATCGGCTTCGTCCCCGACGTCGGCGGGCCGTGGCTGCTGTCCCGCGCGCCCGGCGAGCTCGGGACGCATCTCGCGCTGACGGCCGGCAACGCCGACGGCGCCGATGCCATCGCACTGGGCCTGGCGGACGTGCTGGTGCCCTCGGACCGGCTCGCCGAGCTCGTGCGGGCGCTGGAGTCCGAGGACCCCGACACCGTCCTGGCACGCCTGTCGGAGCCGCCCGCGGCATCGTCGCTCGCGGCCGCTCGCCCGTGGATCGACGCCGCCTACGCCGGGGACGACGCCCTCGCGATCGTCGCACGGCTGCGGGCAGCCGGGGTCGACGCGGCCCGGCAGGCGGCCGACGACATCGAGGCCCGGTCGCCCACCGCGGTCGTGCTGACCCTCGCGGCGCTCCGCCGGGCGGCGACCCTGCCGGACCTGCGGGCCGCGTTCGACCAGGACCTCGCGGTGTCGGCCTACCTGCTGGGCGTCCCCGACATGGCCGAGGGCATCCGCGCGCAGGTCATCGACAAGGACCGGTCACCCCGCTGGGATCCGCCGACCCTCGCTGGCGTCGATCCCGCCCCGTTCGCCCACCTGTTCACCTGATGCCGGCTCGCCCCGCGCCGACGTCAGAGCCGGAGCGTGCGGCCGGCGACGACGAGCAGGACGTCGTCGCACTCCTGGGCCACCCGCTGGTTGACGATGCCCAGCAGGTCGCGGAAGACCCGGCCGGACCGGTGCTCCGGGACGACGCTCATGCCGACCTCGTTGGTCACCGCGACGACGGTCCCGGCGTGCTCGGAGATCGCCTCGACGGTGTCGGCCAGGCGGTCGAGGAGGACCGGCTCCCAGTCGTCACGCAGCTGGTCCCAGCCGTCGAGCTCGTCGATGACGGAGGTCAGCCACGTCCCCAGGCAGTCGATCAGCACCGCCCCCTCGGCCCCGCGCACCGCCGCCGCGAGGTCGTGCGTCTCGATCGTGTCCCAGTGGTCGGGCCGGCGCGCGCGGTGGATCGCGACTCGCGCGGCCCACTCCGGATCGGCGTCGACGTCGGCCTCCGGGCCGGGCGCGACGTACGTGACGTGCGGCTCGGCCACCAGCAACGACTCCGCGTGGAACGACTTGCCCGAGCGCACGCCGCCCGTGACCAGAACCTTCATGGCACCTCGCTACTGTCAGGGCGAGCCTAGACCTTCAGGAGTGCTGCATGCGATCGCGAGCCATCGGTCTCGTCCTCGGCTACGCCGCCGACCGTGTCCTGGGCGATCCCTCGCGCCTCCACCCGGTTGCCGGCTTCGGGACCGTGGCCGGACGCCTCGAGCGCCGGCTGTGGGCCGACGACCGCGCGACCGGCGCCGCGTTCACCGCGCTGCTCGTCGCCGGAACCGGTGCGACCGGCCTGCTCGCCGACCGCCTCACCGCACGACGTCCCGTCGCCCGCACCCTGCTGACCGCCGCCACGACCTGGGCCGTCGTCGGCGGACGGTCGCTCGGCCGCGAGGCCCAGCGGGTCCACGCCCACCTCGAGCGCGACGACCTGCCGGCCGCCCGCGAGCAGCTGACCCATCTCGTGGGTCGCGACCCATCTCGGCTCGACGCCGGCGAGATCTCGCGCGCCACCGTCGAGTCCGTCGCGGAGAACACTTCAGACGCCGTCGTCGCCCCGCTGCTCGCCGGCGCCGTCGGCGGCATCGGCGGCCTGGTCGCCTATCGCGCCGCGAACACCCTCGACGCCATGGTGGGCCACCGCAGCGAGCGGTACCTGCGCTTCGGCTGGGCGTCCGCACGCCTCGACGACGTCCTCAACCTCGCACCGGCTCGCCTCTCGGCGCTGCTCGCCGCGGTCCTGGCCCCGGTCGTCGGCGGGCACCGGTCCGCCGCCTTCGCTGCCTGGACCCGCGACGCCCGACGTCATCCGAGCCCCAACGCCGGCCCCGTCGAGGCCTCGTTCGCCGGTGCGCTCGGCGTGCGACTCGGCGGCACCAACGTCTACGGCAGCCGGGTCGAGCACCGGCCGACCCTGGGCGACGGGCGCCCGGCCGAGACCGACGACATCGCCCGCTCCGTGAGCCTCGCTGACGCCGTGGGGACCGGCGCGCTGGTCGTCAGTGCTGCGATCGCTGCGCGACCCAGGCGGCCGCGGCGGCCGCGTCCGTGACGATCTCGACGCCGGACGCCACCGCGGCCCGGCGGACGATCACCACCGGGATGCCCATCTCGTTCGCGACCCGCATCTTGGGCCAGGTGTACGAGCCGCCCGAGTCCTTCGTCACGAGCACGTCGAGCGTCGCCATGAGGGACCGCTCGCCGTCCAGCTCGTAGGGCCCGCGGCTGCGCAGCAGCGTCCACGGCTCCGGCAGCTCGACGTCGGGCGCGTCGACGACCCGCACGACCGCGGCCTTGCCGGCCAGCGGCACCACGAACCGGTGGAGCGACTGCCGTCCCACGGTCAGGAAGGGACGGTCGCCGAGCGTCGCGGTCAGCCCGGCCGCCTCGTCGTGGTCGTCGACCCAGTGCCACCGGTCGGCCCCCGGTGCCTCGGCCCAGCCCGGCCGCTCGAGCCGCAGCAGGGGGACGCCGTCGGCCGAGCAGGCCGCGACCGCGTTGGCGCTCATCCCCTCGGCGAACGGGTGGGTCGCGTCGACGACGGCCGTCACGCGGTGCTCGGCGAGGTACGACCGCAGTCCGGACACCCCGCCGAAACCGCCGATCTGCACGGCGCCGACAGGCAGCCGCGGCTGCGCGACGCGCCCCGCCAGGGTCGACACGAACCGCTCGCCGGCGGCCTCGAGCAGCACCGCCAGCTCTCGCGCCTCGGCGGTGCCGCCGAGCAGGAGGATCATGACCGGTCCCCCGGCGGCAGCACCGCGAGCCCGGACGGCGCGCCGTTCTCGGCCAGCGACAGCAGCGCCTCGACGTCGAGCTTCTGCTCCACGAGGTCGCCCAGCAGGTCGAGCCGGGCGTCGCGCCGCTCGGCGAAGCTGACGTCGGACGGCACGTACGTCCGACCGATCACGGCCGCCGCCTCCGCCAGGAACGCGCGACGCAGGCCGTCGGACTCCAGGCTGCCGTGCCACATCGTGCCGAACACGTGCCCCGCTCGGGCCCCGCCGAGGAACTCCTCGCCGGAGCCACGGGTGATCCGTCCGTGGTGGATCTCGTAGCCGGACGCCGTCGCGCCCAGCGCCTCCCCCGTCGGCAGCCGCAGCACCTTGTCGGCCGCGAACGTCGTCGTGACGTCCAGCAGACCGAGACCCTCGACGACCGCTCCCGCGTCACCCTCGACGCCGTCAGGATCGGAGACCATCCGCCCCAGCATCTGGAAGCCGCCGCAGATGCCGAGCACCGGGCGGCCCGCCGCGGCGTGGTCGAGGATCGCCCGGTCGAGCCCACGCGACCGCAGCCACCGCAGGTCCGAGATCGTGGCGCGCGTCCCGGGCAGGACGATGACGTCGGCGTCGGTGACGTCGCGCGGATCGCTGGCGAACTGCACGTCGACACCGGGCTCCAGGCCGAGGGCGTCGACGTCGGTGAAGTTGCTGATGCGCGGGAGCCGGATCACCGCGACCCGCAGGGCGGCGTCCCGCTCCGCCGCCCGACGGCCGTCGAGGTCGAGGGCGTCCTCGGAGTCGAGCCACAGATCGGCGCTCCACGGCAGGACGCCGAACACCCGGCGCCCGGTCAGCGACTCCAGGCGGTCCAGGCCCGGCGCCAGCAGTCCCTCGTCGCCGCGGAACTTGTTGACCACGAAACCGGCGACGAGCCGCTGGTCGGCCGGCTCGAGCAGCGCGACCGTCCCGTACATCGCCGCGAACACGCCACCACGGTCGATGTCGCCGACCACGATCGTCGGGATGTCGGCGTGCCGGGCCAGCCCCATGTTGACGTAGTCGCCGGCCCGCAGGTTGATCTCCGCGGGGCTGCCGGCCCCCTCGCTGACGACGATGTCGTACCGCGACGCGAGATCGTCGTAGGCGGCGTGCGCCGCCGCGGCGAGGTGCGTCCGCCCGCCGATGAACTCCGCCGAGCTGATCTCGCCCGCCGGCTGCCCCATCACGACGACGTGGCTCGCACGGTCCCCACCGGGCTTGAGCAGCACCGGGTTCATCGCCGCCTCGGGCGTCGCGCGCGCGGCCAGCGCCTGGATCCACTGGGCCCGGCCGATCTCCGCGCCGACGCCGTCCGGCCCCAGGCACACCATCGAGTTGTTCGACATGTTCTGCGCCTTGTACGGCGCGACCTTGAGGCCGCGGCGGGCGAACGCACGACACAGGCCCGTCGTCAGGATGCTCTTGCCGGCGTCCGACGTCGTCCCCGCGACCAGCAGCGACCCGGTCATGCCTTGGCCTTGTGCAGCCACGGCGCCAGCAGCCGGGTGACCCACGGGAGCAGCAGGTACGTCATGAGCGGCGTCATGACACACACCGTCAGCAGGACCCGCGCCGGCAGCCACCAGTCGTCCAGGTAGATCCGCCCGAGCTCGTTGGCCGCGAGGCTCAGCGGGAAGAACACGATGAAGATCGAGCACATCTGCTTCCACCGCGGCGGAGCCGGGACGGCCGGTCGCAGATCGGCGACGTCGATGCTCGTCGGCTCGTCGAACCAGCCCTCGATGCCGGTGCGCTGCTCCTTGGCCGACGCCTCGACGAATCCCTGCGCGGAGTCGAGCCACCAGCGCCGCTGCGCCGACACCTCCCAGGCGTCCAGCGCCTCCGGCGACGCGAACCGGTACAGCATGTGCCACTCCGTCGAGTCCTCCGACGGTCGCACCCACCCCGATCCGAGGAAGCCGTCGAAGCGCTCGGACAGCTCGGCGCCGGCCCGCAGCCAGGCCAGCATCTGGTCCTCCTGCGAGGGATCGACTCGCCGGGTGATGGAGACGGTCACGGGTCCGGTCATACCCCCACCCTATGAGCGTCTGGCCGGGCCCCGACACCTGCGCTAGCGTCGGGCCCATGCGCACCGGGGCACTGACGACCGCCGCGCTCGTCCTGATCGCGACCACGGCCTGCGGCGGCGACGAGACGCCGGCGCCGGTCGTCACCCCCGCCCCCACCGCCGCGACCCCCGCGCCGTCCCCGACCCCGGCCAGCCACCAGCTCGTCATCACGGTGCGCGACGAGGTCCCGCTCGGCGCCTACGTCGCTGACGGCACGCTGTGCTCCCTCGCCGTGGCCGACGTCCCGGCCGTGGTCGTGGTGTCCGACGCCAACGGGGAGGAGATCGCGAGCCAGGCCGCCCCGGCGACGGCGCAGCTCGCGGAGGACGGCTCGTGCCGGACCGATCCGATCGTCGTGTCCGTGCCGTACTCGCCGTCCTACGACCTGGGCGTGGCGGTCGACGGCGATGGTGTCTTCGACCCGGAGACAGACCTGCCGCCCACGGTGGTCGAGACGGCAGGCGACTCGCAGGACGTCACGGTCGTCGGCTGAGCTCTCGGCCCGAGAACGACGAACCCCCCGGAGCCAGGCTCCGGGGGGTTCGTGCTGATGCTGGGTAGATCAGAGGGGACGGATGTTCGTCGCCTGCAGACCCTTCTGGCCCTGCTCGACGTCGAACTCGACCTTCTGGTTCTCGTCCAGCGAGCGGTAACCGCTCGAGGCGATGGCGGAGAAGTGCGCGAACACGTCCTCGCTGCCGTCGTCCGGGGCGATGAATCCGAAGCCCTTGTCAGCGTTGAACCACTTGACAGTTCCTGTAGCCATGATTTTCTCCTTCTGCGAATTGCTGCCCGCGCTTCTCGCGAGCGGCCGTCGCGACACACATCCAACCGAGAAGAAATCAAGACCAGTGATGGAACGTCATTCGTTCGTACAGCCCAACGTCGTGCAACTGCTGTCCACCCTACCGGTCATCGGGGCAAATGCCGTCATCCTGTCCCGATCGCATCCCTGTTCCCCACCATGCGAGGGCAGACCGCTGCTCCGATCCGGCGGCGTCATGGTCGCCACCGGTGGTTCTGCTGCCAGCTGGGGTCTCCCGGTCGCTTCCACTGGATGTGTCCGTCGGGCCCGAGTCGGGCCTGCCAGCGGTCCTGGTGAGCACGGCGGTGGTGGAACGGACAGATGAGCAGTCCGTCGGCGAGCGTGGTGGTGGCTCCGTGCGCCCACGGGAGGCGCCAGTGGTGGCCCTCGCACTGCTCGGGCGGTCGATCGCACCCGGGTGCGGTGCATCCGCCGTCGCGAGGGACGAGGTCCTGCTTCTGAGCCTTGGTGAACAATCGCTGCTCGTGTCCGTGGTCGACCGGAACCGTCGCGCCGTCGAAGACCTGCGGGATGATGCCCAGGGTGCAGGCCATCAGCCGAGCCTGGGAGGCGCTGATGCGGGTGCCGGACGACAGCGTGGCCGCCTTGATGCCGTCGACGAGCGTCGTGTAGTCGAGCTTGACCAGCAGGGTCGCGCCGAGCCCCGAGCGGCCGGGCAGCAGGTGACCGGGGAGTCGCGAGCACACCTCCGCGAACCCCATGCCGAGCCGGTTGCGGTAGGTGAGCTCGCGGTCGTAGAAGGAGCTGCCGGTCCGACCGGTCTCGTCGGCCCCCTCGCCCTTGGCCCCGGGATGGTCCCGGAGGTGGTCACGCTTGGGAGCGGACACGGCCTTCACCGCGGCCTGCAGCATGTCGGCCTGCGCATCCGGCAGGGTGAAGCCGCCGGTGGTGGTGCCGTTGCCGTTCGGACGCATCCAGAAGTCGGATGCTGCCCACGCCTTCTTCTCCTGGTCCTCGAGCTGGTCGTTCTCGGCCCGGTCGACCTCCGGCTCGGGCCTGAACTGGTCGGTGATGCGCTTCGAGCGGATCTTGAGGTCCTTGAGCGAGTACTTCGCGGCATCGCCGATCAAGGTGTCCTCGCAAGCCTGCTTGTCCTCGGGCGCGGCGTCGTCGGGCAAGGTTCCGATCGCCTTGGCGATGATGTCGGCCTGTGGCTGCGACAGCCGGCCGTCCGCGAGCGCCTGCTCGGCGGCCGCCGATGCCTCCAGCGCCTTCGCCGCCCTGACCGCCCGGTCGCCGGCGGACTGGTCGCGACCGAACGCCCCGGCCAGCATCGCGCCGGTCGAGCGGGCGCCTTCCTTCGTGGCGACGCCCGACTTCTCGAGCAACCGGGTCCCGGCCAGCTGATGGGCCTTGATCCGCGCCTCGATCCGCATCAACCGCTCGACCAGCGGCTTGACCTCCGCCTCGGCGAGACCCTCCCACGCACCGATCGGCATCCGGTCCAGGGCGGCCTCGAGCGCTGCGACCCCACCCGGCAACGGGTGAGGGAGCTGCTCGACGGCGGCGACAGACATCGGGGCGTCCTTCGGAAAGGTCGTCGCACCCTTGGCCCCGTCGAATGTCCGCACCCAAGGTAGATGCGCACGGACCCGTCACAGTCGGTCGTCAGTCTCTTGGAGGGTTACCGCGAATTCTTCGCCCTCGTATGGCTCCATCATCCCACGGAGAAGCAGTGTTGTCGAACACCCGTTCGAATGCTGAGACGCTACGAGTGCGAACCCACGAGCACCTTGCCCAGCCGCGTCCGTCCGTCGGCTGCGTAGACGAACTGGTAGAGCTTGCCGTCGACGTCGAGACCCCGGTCCTTGCGCTCCTGCATCTGTCGGACGGCCTCCTCCGGGGTGCCGGCCACCTCCCCACGCATGTCCTGCTTGCGGAAGTAGGCGACCTTGCCCTCGTAGGTGGTGCGGATCAGGTCGGGCCAGGCCGACTCCGGGGTGTTCACGGAGATCCCGTCACCCACCGTCAGCCCGTACGTGTTGACGGGATAGCGCGGGGCGTCCCAGGTGGCGGTCCCGTCGGGGCCGACCTCCGGAAGCGCCTGGGCGAGTGGCATGGACTGCCGCGGTCCCCATGTCGCGTCGACGCGGTACTCACGCGAGATGTCGGACACCACGGCGAGCCTGGTCCCGTGGATCTCATCGGCAGGCCGACTGCCGCTGACGCCACGGCTGACCAGTCCGGCCTCCCCGGTGTCCTCGCGGCAGTGACCGGACATCAACTCGTGGGTGTCGTCGCGCACCGAGATCGTCTCGCCCTTCTTGCACCGGTACGTCACGGAGATGTTGAGGAACCTGTCCCCCGGC
>Ga0247730_1000744_pt1 | contig 21185 bp, 29 predicted proteins | sample UWRJL073202C2_FD_180959 | JGI IMG/M metagenome (GOLD analysis project Ga0247730, IMG submission 180959) | Plant litter microbial communities from Arlington Agricultural Research Station in Wisconsin, United States - UWRJ-L073-202C-2 | ecosystem: Environmental > Terrestrial > Plant litter >... | reverse complement strand
GTGAGCGCAAATGACCTGTATAATCCGGGCTGAAAGCACAGAACTTTTGGAGCATCCACTATACATGGTCATATAAGTCATTTGATCAATCTTTTCAAGTGAGATAAGCCAACGCACATTGGACTGCGGAACGGTAACACGCGTAGGGAAGGTAGGATATTTGAGTTGGATCAGCTTTAGTAGGTATTCTGATGCTTGAGAGCTTCCCCATGGTATTCTGTATAAGGCGGTCAGCAAGTATCTAGTGCAGAATCATAAGTAAGTAAGTTACCTTTTTGCTTGGCTCATGATGCCCTTCCCATTGAGTATAGGTGTAACAGATGTGGAGGAAGTGTTGAAGGAGACCACGAGGCCATCCGATGAATTCTGGTTGTTCTCACGGAATGACATGATACCGTCCAGACAGTACGCAACAGATGGAACGGAATAAAGCTCGAAAAGAAGTTCGGAAGTCACTACAGAGCATACTCAGGCTTCTAGAAGGATTGCAAGCAAAAGAGAAGCTTACGAGAACGGGAATGCAGTGGAGAGCACATCCGTTCTGTCATTAAGATTGGATGCTCCACTGTAGGGGTATCGATTCCCAATTGCAGAAATACAAAGTCCAGCGCGTGTTCCTATGCCTCAAGGAGAGCTGTCTAAGTATAATATCCAGAATGCTGAGCGCAGCTTATTGCTCACCAAAGCATCGAAGTTAAGCAACACATCTGATTCCCACGGCGTCCTCGACGAGGCTTTGGCTGTACTATCCAACTCTATCCCATCTCCAAACAACAGCATAGGTTTATTCGTTCGACGTTCCCTATACTTGGACACGATGCTCCCACGCGTTTCTGGGTTTGCGGACGTCGAAAAGCCCCAGCGGACAGCCGACGCGCCATTGTCAATCACGATCGGGGTATGCTTGTGTCGAAGGCTTTCAGTGTACTCTGCTGGAGCTAGTGGAGGTGCAGGAGACCAGGGGGTAGCTGGAATGTGTGTTATGTTTGGCGTGGCCATCGTTTGATGGTGGTACGTGAACAACTAAGGCGACCTGCCCTAAATACAATTATAGTGCATTATACACAATCAATAATCTTCTTCTTCTTCTAATACAATCTCGATACCCTGCTGTTGAGCCATAGCTATTGCTTCTTCCTCCTTGGTTTTGGCATACTCATAAATAGAACAAAGGATGCTGTGTTGACCTGAGACTGCGTTAGTCGTACGAAAAGGAAGTTCGCATTGCACATACCTTCAATGTAATGGCTCCACATCGTATATACTTCCTCCCGTACACCAGCTGGACTCGAGCCACCTAGCACTGGAAGCTTGTCCATCAAATCCGTGTTCATCTCCATCAGCATCGACGACGCGTCCAAAACCTCCTCATAGGTCACTTCCGTCCCTCCGCCTGCCATCACCATTCTAGCTAAAATCTCTTCCCACAAGCCGTCCATGCCCTTCGCATCCCTGCCAACTTCCCACTTCGTTCTGCTATGCCCCAGCTGCAATACGATGGTATCATCCGGATTTTGCGGCAATGAGAATCCATAGCCAAGAATCAGCTCCGAGTTGGGTTTCAACCCGTAGTTGTTGAACAGTTCGGCAGAGGCAGGTATATCAGAATGGATAACAAGCGATATTCTTGGTCCACTGCTGCTTTGATAGTCAGCAAGCCAGGAAACAGGATGCCCTCGCGCGTGGTTCAGTGAATCTACGCCTGGTAAGAGGATCGGCTCTGATGATGGTGAGGACTGTAGGGATGGGTTTGGGGAAAGAATGGTGGACGGGAAGGCTCGTGAAGATAGATAAGTAGCAGAGGAGAGATACCGAGACCTTAATGTGACATCAATATCTGGCTTTGGCAAGAGTAAAGTATGAGGCGTACCAAGTGAACTCATTAGAAATCGGTGAAGAGTCAAACGCTGCTCGACACTGGTCGTATTCAGCCGTCCATTCTTGCTCGCGATCGCGTATGGCGCCATAGAGGTTGCTTCCGTTGAATAGTTCCCGCTCCTCTGGGGTAAAGTATAAGGCTGTTCTAAGCATACTTTGAGCGGGTAGTGAGTCCACATATGGATGATGCTTCAACATATTCCACGGTAGACTTGTTATAACGGAGACCCTGTCAGTGCTAGAGGCGAATAGACACCAAAGTATCCTACCTAGGTGTACTGGATATTATTTCCTTGTGTTGCGCTATGAGATGCAGAACGAGATAACTTGAGATGCATTTCCGTGGCGACCAATCCTGCACGCCTACCCCGAAAAACTGGTGTAGGCACTCGCATGCAATCCGCTTCGTAATAGCTAGGCTGAAAGGACACGATAAAACGGTAGAATCTGAGGGAATGGGCTTTTGAGCGACAACGGTAGACCCACTTCCATCTGCAATTTGACTGAGACAAATATATTGGAAAGTACTCTGAAGCAACAACTCACTAGCCTGGTACGTGGCATCGGGATGAAAGTAGCCGCCATGTTGCTCCAGCCACGATACTGTCTCGCTAAAGAGCATTGCAATCAAAGTTTTGACAGAGTCCCGACGTCTGGACCTGATGAATCGCCTAAAACAGAACAAGGCTCAAACCATTACTATCTACTCGCCAACTCCCACTCACACTTACTGTTGCAGAAATAACCAACCTCAGTCAGTGCTTATTGTCAGGTTATCCCTTCAATTCCAGAGCTTCTCGCCTCTGATACTCCATGCTCCGAGGATCTCGAGCTCTTCAAGCCGGGACTATGAGAAACTGAGCGAGGCTCAGACTGCGAAGATCTTGTCGGCCGGTTTACTCCTGCGACAAAGACCGGACCCATACCTCAGTCTCATCAGAGGTCGTGGTCGAGTCTCCTACCGAAATTTCTCCTCGAGATCCGACGTTGAATCCAGAAGCCTAACTTGTCTTCTCTCTCACTCCGCCAGCCCCCTCGATGGTCGTGAAGAATATTCCTAGGCGGACCGTGTGTAGCTGGGTATCTTTCACGGACCCATTGGAACCCCAGACGCGGAGAAACACGCCTGGAATCGCAAAATTCTCGGGCGCTATTGTTATAAAAACAGCTTCGATCCCTGCGTTGAAGCGGATAGCGTCCGTTCCCACGACCGCTTTACGACTCTCGGCACCTTAGCGACGACGTCCACCATGGCTGTAGAACAGAGCCCCATTAGCGACGAGAAACACTCCCTTCATTCTTCCGAAGCCCCAAAGCATGAAGAGGCAGCTGCTGCCGTTGCGAGTGCTCCTGTCGTGGAGGTCACAAACGCGGACCTCCATGTAGCTTTAACGACTGGTGAGCAGCTGAACCCGCGAAGCATGGCTGCGGTTCGTTTGTATTTGGTGCTCCTCGTTGCATTCATGGGCAGCATGTCCAACGGGTTTGATGGCCAAGTAATGGGCGCTGTTAATGGCATGAAGCACGTTGCATTTCCTTCGATTCAACATGCTCTTACTGATCTATCTCTTGTTAGTCAATATCTTTCGGATTTTGGAATCAGTAACGAAGATTCAGGCGGAGGAGTAGGGACTGTTGTGGCTCTCATTTTCGGGATTTATTCCATTGGTGAAGCAAAATCATGCATCTATGATACGAACACAGTCTGACATGCGTTACTCTGCACAGGCCAGATCGTGGGTGTTGCTGCAGCTGGACCTATCACAGACAAATTGGGAAGACGAGGAGGAATGGTATGTGTGCAACAGCTGGCAAGCAGCATTTGAATCCTAACAAAACTCAAGTTTATTGGCGCAAGCATTATCTGTGTTGGTCCGTGATTTCAACTTACTTTCGGACCATTTACTCAACAACCATGTAGGTGCTATTGCAATCACTTGTGCAAAAGATATTTCGTATCTTTTGGGAGGGCGCTTCGTTCTTGGCTTTGGTGAGTCCATAAAAAATGATACCCAATTGCATGATTCTGAGCTTCAATACAGGTGTATCAATATCGACCACTGCTTCCCCTTCCTATGTAGTAGAAATGAGCCCTCCGCAGTGGCGTGGAAGGCTGACTGGCCTGTAAGCATCCATCGTATATTGTAACATACTCTCAACTCACGCATGATGGCCTAGGTACAACAGTGCGTAAAGTCGACATTTTCTCATTGGTAATGTCTTACTGACCTGATTGCAGCCATGTACTACGCTGGATCTATCTTGTGCACTGGACTGACTATTGGCACCGTCGACATTCCCAATTCTACCTCGTGGCGAGCCCCTTTAGCAATCCAGCTCGTTCCTGCTGGAATCATGGTTATCTTTGTCTGGTTCTTACCTGAGGTTAGCTACTTACCTGGGATAGGCTATATTGCATCTGACCTTTTGTTATCACCACCAGTCTCCTCGATGGCTCATCTCTGTAGGACGCACAGAAGATGCCCGAGCTATCTTAGCTAAGTACCACGGAAATGGAGATCCCCATGCACCCCTTGTCAACCTAGAATGGAAGGAATTCGAGGAGAACATCAAACTCGATGCATCTGACAAGCGTTGGTGGGATTACTCAGAACTCGTGAACACCCCAGGGCAAAGGTATCGAACATACATGATGTTAATGATGGGCTTTTTCGGCCAGTGGTCTGGTAACGGTCTCGGGTAGAGTCTTCTTCCCTGCCATCCTCATGAAATAGCGGCGCTTACCAGCACTTTGCAGATACTTCCTTACGATCTTGTTCAAGAATGCTGGTGTCAATGGCGAAAAGCAGCGTCTCGTTCTTAACTTCGTCAACACACTTATCTCTGCTGCTGGAGCTCTTGTCGGCACCTCTCTGTGCGACAAAGTTGGTAGACGTACAATGTGGTTCTACGGAACAGCTGCCAGTGCAGTCATGTTGGCAATCGCGACTGCCTGTACTGCCAGCTTCGGTAGCGACGGAAGTAATCCCGCCGGTGCCAGAGCTGCGGTGGCCTTCATTTGTTCGTTTTCTTTCAATTTCGGTCGGGCAACATAACTAATACTCTCGTTTAGTCATCTTCAATCTCACCTACAGCTTTGCTTACACTCCGCTGCAAGCCTTGTATCCTTCAGAGTGTCTGCAATACAACACGCGTGCCAAAGGCATGGCTATGTGAGCTTCGAGGCTATCTCTTATTGTCAAATGATCTGAATATTTGAATAGGTACTCGTTCGCAGTAAGTTGCGCTTCATTTGTCGGCACATACGCAGGTCCTATTGCTCTCAAGAACATTGGATGGAAGGTTCGTCAACACCGTTTGTTTCTGCTGACAAGTTGATTCACAACTTTACCAGTATTACCTTGTTTACGTCTGCTGGGATGTCCTTGAAGCTGTTTTCATCTACCTGTTCGCAGTCGAAACCAAAGGAAGAACACTGTGAGTTGCTTGGCTTTAGGTCAAACAGTATTTTGACCCATTTTACAGGGAGGAACTTGATGAGATCTTCAACGACCCTCACCCTGTACGAGCATCTCTGGCGAAGAGAAAAATCGCAGTCGTTGAAAAAGGCGGAGAAGTCAAAGCCGTCGAAGTTGCCAATGCTTGAAACTATCTCCTACTATACCCCAGGTCCCGAGTATTGGTCTCAACGCGTAAATACTATGTGGTACAGTTCTGATAAAATACATGTTCGAGTTCCGCTACCAGCGCTGATAGTATGCAACATGATTATACTGTGGCTCAGGATAATAGTCCAATGAGTCGTAGCCAGTAGAATCCGATGCACAAGAAGAGCAGTCATCGTCGGAATAGTAACTATCATCGTCACTATCTGACTCCGAGTCTGTGACTTCGGAATACCCAACGCTGCCTCGGTCCCAATGATCATCCCATCCTCCTGCCATAGAAGGTCCTCGGTTCTCCTCCCACAACCTACGATCTCCGTACTGCTCCGGTCTTCCAACCGAGCCAGATACACTCCCTGAAGCACTACCAGCGAAAGAATAGATATCATCTGATTTGACAACTCCTGGACGCCTCCACGAAGCCGAACCTTCTGCATCGATTTCGCTACGAGGCATCCATGGCGAGTCTAGTCCCGAATCATAATACCCCGGTGTATTCGACCTCCCGCCTTCAGGGAGTTGATCACCTGAATAGTGCTGGGACTCGCTACCCTGCGAAGACCGGTAGCCTGGTAATCTTGGACCATAGATATTGGAAGTAATAGGCTGCCCTTGACCCATAGGATTATATTGCACCGAGCCAGGGTTGTGATCTGGTACACCATGCGGTAGAGACCTGGTCAAGGGCCTACCTCGCACGGTCTCCGCAGACGAGTAAGAGTCCAGAGTAGAAAACGATGCATAGGAGCGAGGTGAGTCGAATGAAGACAGCGTGGACATCGTTTCACTGCCGCTCCACGAGTAGTACTCCGAGCTTCCCACGCTAGATCCATAATCAGAGTCAGCCACGAGAGTCGGACTCGCAGCCATGCTTCTGGACGAGGTGCGGCTCATAGGGTCGACAGGGTCAATCTGTTCTGGATATGGAGAGCGATAGGAAGCGGACCGCGCTATACTTGGCGCTCTTTCAGTGAATGTCGTAGATCTAGTGCACTGAGATGAGCTCTGAGCAAACGCCGACCCATAGCACTTACCTGGACATGTCATGCGCATGGTAGTGTTCAGCATAACGTCGCGGCATTGGCAAGACGGAATGAAAGAGAAGAAAGAGAACCAAGAAGGAAGGTGCACTAAGTGTTAGTGTGTGTAAACCACGAGGCGTAAAGCGTCATTTCATCATGATGCGCCTTGCGTGCAAGAACAGAACTCTATTACAACGGATATGATACAGGAATACAAGACTACAAAGACTTGGACACAGAAGCTCCAGCAAGGCCACCTTTCGGCAGCGTGAACGCGATAGCTCGACCATTCACAGTGACTGTAGCTGTACCCAAGGCTTGAGACGGATCAGCGATAGTGATCGTGTTTGTCGCTGTGTTGATGATGAGAACGAGTGCTTGATCAGACTTCACGATCCCAAGAGCACCAGGGAGTTTCACTGAGGCGCAGCTAGATTCCCAAAAGACGACGAGTGCGACAGCCTGAGAGGTCCGTTGATCATAGACAGCAGAGACACACTTGTCGTTCTGAATTGTCTGGACCTTCGAGACTACGGTAGCCCTTTTCGACTGGAAAGTCTGAAGATCGGTGCCGGGGAAAGCTGTATATGACAGCGGCTTTGATGGGTTTGCTGGATCGTGTGCGAGCCACGCAGAAAAAAGGTCAACAGTGGTGGGGGGCTGCGTCGAAGTACCGATTTTAGACCAGTCACCCGTCTTTGATCCAGTCTCGACGTTGAGCGTGAACGCGCTATCGTCAAGGGAATACCCAACGCCACCATGCCATATTGCCTTGGCGTTGGGATAAGGCGACGAGCCAGTTGAAGGAATTGCTTTCTGCTTGTTGTCCTGCCCAAACACGGATACTTGTCCCGAGTGAAGTCGCTGGTCGAGGACTGAGATGACCGGAGCTTTGGAGTTCTTCGAGGAAACTCGATTGACCACAATGCGCTGTACCCCATCTGGGAGAAGGAACCAAGCCTTTTGCCAACTCATCGACTTAGTTACGGGATTAGTGTATCGCATAGCCCCAATGCCGTACACACCCTTCGAATCCGTTAAACCGCCGACGAAGGATTCAACGCCGAAGTTCTTCGTGTTCTGGCAGTTCAGCGGGGTTGCGTCGTAGTCTGTTGTCGTCCCTGGGATGCGGTTCCAGTTCCATGACGCCGCAATATCCTCGTACTCGTTTCCTTTCACATAAGTGTACAAGGTTCCATCAGACAAATGGAAGCCCAACGGCTATATCCATGTGAATCGACAAGAAAAGATCGAGTCTGACAGACATACATTTTGGTCATTCGTGCATTCAGTGTTCTTGGTTCTTGTCGAGAACATCTTGAGGCTGGTCACAAACCCATTTCCGCGGTGAACCTATGTACAAAGTCAACAAGGACTCTACAAACACTTTGAATACATACCAGATAATCATTAGCATAAAAGATCCTCACTCCAACGAGATCGCCAGCATTTGCAGAGGAGGAATCCAAAGCAAGCGATTGTCCAGCATTGGTGAGGTTACCAGATCCCCACTGAGCACCTAGCTCCCACAGCTCCGTGATATTGATATTGATGCTCGCGGTAGCTCTGAGTAGAGAATGTTGTATAAAATAATAAAATAATAAAATAAAAAGAACGTCACATGGATCCAGCTGGCCCACTTACTGCTTATCCGCGACCGGGAAACTTATGAATCGAGGCAAAACAGACTATAGCTCGCATCAGTACACACAAGGAAAGTGGTTTGAATGGTATATGCGCACAAAGTCAAAGTGTAACACGTCAGTCACAGTATTGCGGAAAATCATCCATCTATCGCCGTTAATGAGAGTCTCAAAGGCAGAACGCAATGTCAGCTCGGCGCTGAGAGTTGTGCCAGCTGCCGCAGTCTCAAGATCCAGGATGTCGTTGGCACTATTACCATCGATCATGTTCACGAGACAATTGATAGCGAAATTCAACACTTACAAGTCTTTACCTACAGACAAGAATTTAAGCAAACAGCAGAGGTAGAATCTAGCAATGGGCTTACCGTAATTTCCATTGTACAGCAGTCCCGTGTGTTGGCCATAGCTCCCGTCAGCACGGATACCATCGCTTCTGACCTCGTTTCGTATGGGAAGCTCCTGATGAACCTTGGTGTACGCGTCGTCCGCTAAAGTAGTATTTCGTGCGTAGAGACTCCAGTCAATAGCGAGAGACGCAACATCCAAGGCATTGGCACCAGTGAGAGGTCCTACTCCGTTCAAAGTCCGATAGAATCCTGCATATGACCGGCTAGGGAAGCGTGAACAGCTGCTTCTCTGAGAAGAAGAGAGATTGACATTGCCAACAAGCAGACATGTCTTTGCAACAGCTCGAGGGATCAGAATCACGTTCGAAAACCAGTTGGTATTCCAGAGCGTCTCGTCGTCGTCACAAGGGCAAGAATCGCTGCCTCCAGAGTCCAAGCAAGCGAGATTGGTATAGTCTCGATCGAACCACCAGTTCATACCGGTTAAAATGGACTGTAAGAGTTGAGAGTTCTTGACGTATGGATCCTGTCCTGGAACTCCTCCGTTCCAAGCCGAGGCAAGAGCAACTGCACAGTTTACATGAGCTTGCTAGTTTGCAAAATCAAACTAAGCAACATACCGAGACGCGACCAGTGGTCTGCAGCGGGCCAATTCGCACGGCGAGCATCGCATCCTCGTGTATAGTCAATGTCATCCCAAGTGCCATCGCTTCTCTGGGATTGAATCCTGTAAGGGCGAGGAGATGAGCATTTACACTGTGGTCACAGTCATAAACTCTGTCGTACGCACCAAGTGGACAGATTTCCGACGACGTCAGGAGAACCCGCGACAGCGCCAACGATTCGACTAATACGCCTTTGCTGGATGGTAGCGAGCTCGTTTTCGTAGGCGCGTGCAGATATTTCGGCCGCTCTGATGGCAACAGCAGAATGCAGACGCGGGGAGGCATGCTCGAGAGGAAACGAAAAGGCGACTTGCAGTAGAGGGTATAGAGTCAAGATGAAGAGTAAAGACAGGCGATAGAGCATGTTGAAAAGAGTGTGGAGTATAGTCGGTGCTAGGAATGAGTGTGAGTAGTCAAGCAAGATGGCTGTTGCAGCTCAAGATGTGTCTGGCTTCATCTTCCCTTTACGGGGACAAGTTGACGATTGGTCCAAAAGCGGGTTGGTATAATCTACCAAGCTATACCTTTGCGTTCTGGATGGGTCGGCCTGGGCACAATTCGCAACAACGTCGATACAATGGGATGCAGGGGGTTATATTTGTCTCTCACTCAGATATATTAGGAGCTTGAACTTTTGGCAAGACCTCACATCTGGGGCTTCCGATAAATATGGTACATAATAGCAGTCTCATATCGTGCAAGTCAAATAAGTTAGCGGCTCAAGAAATAGGCAGAGTTCACGCATTCGATGGACCCGCTTTCGGCATTGTTGATGTCGAAGAACCAACGCCAGAGCTCCGTGACCACATCCAGTGCCTTCGCCTCTCAGCCCGTAGGATCTCATACTCTACTCTTCTCTCCTTGATTGTGGTCTTCAATTCATCGAACCGAACCACCACAAAACTCACGTCTTTCTCATTCTCTCTGCTCTCTTTCACTGCTTCTATACCATCCTCAATGCGCCTAGAGGGGAGATCTATCTTGCGTTTGAAGAAAGATTTGACGCTAAGGTGTATTCCTTCGAGCGGAAGCGAAAATAACCCAACGGCTCCTACTGCGGGTTTCATTGCTGCGTTTATCACTAGAAGTAGAAATCAATATCAGTTCTCTTTAGGTACACGAAGAGACTTGCCTCCGCTTGCAGCACCTGCTACAGCACCTGCGAGGCCCTAAAGACAGATCATATTAGGTTTCTCAGCGGAGGAGATTTACATGTATGTATTGGTACGAACATGGTTCTTGGCCCCTTCTATTGGGGCTTTATACAGGCCAGTAATTCCATCGTGGAACCCATAGAGGAAGCCCTGCATTGCCATTAACCTTCCTGTGAATCAAGAATCAAGCTGAGGACCTACTTTGGCAGCTTCCGAAACCCCCGAGGTGAACCCTTTGACTTCGCCCGCTGGCCGAACTGCTGAGTTATAGAGCTTGGAAATGCTCTCCCGATCACGTATCATTTGCCTAAGAGATGCTGTCGAAATATACTAGTAAGTGGTGAACAATGTCAAGATAAACTGTGCAGTACTCGATGATCCCGATGCTAACGATGACACACTATCGGCTCCGCCAATGCTCGGCGCGCTGTTCATCCTGGCAAGGGCTCTAGTCGAAGGTCTGAAACCTCGAAAAGCATGTCCTATCAAGGGATCTGATGAAGAGTTTGCGGCGTCGTAGTATTTTGTATCTATTCAAGGATTTAATCACAGCGCAGCAGAACGGCACCCTTTAGTCCTCACAATGATGCTGCAAATCTGCAATATCCAGTATCTGTTCTTCTGCAAGAACTTGAGCTGCAAAGGCACTCAGCTTCAAACACTGAAAATCGCGTTAGGCTGGAATCAATGGGCCAATGCAAAGATAAAGATGGACAGACATATGCTGGAGACCACCAGACCGCAACCCTGGTAGGATCAAGGTCACAACGCATATTTCTCAAGGGGAGATGCCTATAAAAGCTATCGACGCCCTCTTGAATGCCATTCTACAAATCCATTGTTAGTGAACATTGCGTTGGAAATAAAGAACGTAAGAAGCTCACTTCTTTTTGGATTTGCTCGGCCATGCGCCTTGCCGCTTCTTGTGCTGGCGTACTGAGAGCGTACTGGATGGCAGAGGTGAGCGACTCGACGTTAAGTTTCTTCTGTGAAATAGGTGCTGGACCAGCTCCTGCTCTGTGGATCATGTCTCCTACGTGAGAAAGTTTGCGAGTTCTTAGCTGTTACGTTGGAATATTTGTCGGCTACTTACCCCAAAACTTCTGGTCTCCAAAGAATGGCACGGTAACTGTTGGAAGACCCTTGGATAGCCCAGCGGCGGTTGTTCCTGCACCGGCGTGGTGAACTACAGCTGATACCTTTCCATCAGAGAACAGCCAGTCGTGCGGTACATTCCCCAGGATGAAGATATGTGATGGTACAGATATGCCGCCTAGGCCACCCTGGGATACGATGTGACGTCAGAAAACAAGGTCAATAAGCTGAGCTGTGCAAGTTACCCATCCAGCTGAGATCAAAGCTCGAACACCAGCTGCCTCCGTTGCTTTGAAGAGAGTTTCTGGAAAGTAACACAAGATTCGTCATCTAAATCAACCTAGAAGCCACAAATATTGACCTGTCAGTGCATATGGATCATCTACAACCACAGAGCCAAAGCTGCGCCAACTCTATTAGTACAACGACCTTTGACATAGGATGAGAGAGGTGTACCCAATATATATCGGAGGAGTACCATCAGCCAAGAATCTAACTAGATCCTCTGGCGGGGTGTAATCCCTGGCAAGGTCAAGAAAGTAAAATCCAACAACATCTACCATCCCTGTTAATAAAGCCCGTGCCCCACAGAACAACCAAGCAGCTGACCTATATGAGTGCCCCAGTCCTTGGGCTTCGGTACAAGTGCGCTGCTCATACAATACGTCCACGGAACCCTAAGCGTGTCCAAAAGTCCAGACCCACTCTTGACCGTCAAAGGATCTAAGCCTAGAGATTTCCTACGAAATTTATTGATCAAGTCGCCAGTCCTACCGATATGCCGACTGTCAGTAGGGTAGGACAACTCAATGATCGTTTATAATTTACCCTTTCCATGTCAACACATCTGACATTGAGTAGCTGAGATAGTTCGTAATGCCAAGTCCAGCATTAGATGATTTAACGTTGACGAGCGGGTGCGGAAACGCTCTCGTGGGACTCCTATATTATATGATCATGAGAGCTGCACTGATATTTGGACGGGGTCGAGGAATTATACCAAGGCATTGCTAGGATTGCGGTGGATCTTGTGTCAGTGGAATCATATGCACAAAGAGATTTGCTCACTGAAGCTCATATGCAGGGGTATCCCCAGAGCCTCCGCGCAATGGACGTGAGCAAATGCAGGAGGGTTAGAAATGATTGCATCTGCCATGAAAGTACGGCCTGTATCAAGACACGGTGAATGACAAGCCAACCAACAGCCATTGATCATCTCCGCAAGCATCTTCCGCTTTCGACCAATGTCACCGTTCTTGAGTGACTCGATGCCGGGCATAAGGCCAGGATCTGGAGAAGGATTGTCAGCTTGCGATCCAAGAACGTTTGACCAGGGAGAATACTTTTGACCATGTAGCTCATTAGCTCTTGTGGGTCACCTCCGATTGGATAGAATTCCAGACCACCATCAGTCACAAAGTTGTGAAAAGTCTCGTGAGTGCCAATACGAACACGGTGTCCATCAGCCTTTAGTTTCTTGCCCAGAGCGACATATGGCTGCACATCCCCTAATCCAAAGTCAACCACTGCCTGACTGGAATACAAACGAGAAATCACCTCGGCTTCCGACAATCATAATGACAATATTCATTTGTGGGACGTCTCTCCAATGAGCAGAATCAATCGCAAACTCTTCTTCGGCGTCAGCGGCATTTTCTGATAGGTCAGGTAAATCTTCTCTAGCTATATCAAGGGACACTTGAATCTGGCCCTCGTCGTTCACGTGTGTAAATGCTGGATCGCCCTTTCTCCCTGACCTTCGCCACCCAGAATCTGTTACAACCGCCGGCCTTTCAGCAATTGACTCCATAGCGTGGAAAACAATGCCCATGGTTAATCACCTACTACCGAGTTCACAAGTGTTGTTCCCGATGCCAGAGTGTCCGTGTCTGACAAAGACATCTCATCCTCCTGCTGCGCGCGCACATTTAGCTTGAGCTCCGATTTATCCAGAATCATGGTAGTTGCAAGCGAGAAAACTCGTGCTGCGCAGTGCACACGTTGGGGACTATTAATACACTTTATAAGCACCGAAAAGAGAGCAGCAAGCTTCTTGGCTAACTTATATATCGAGCCTATGACAGTCTCACCGCACTCGCCACTGACGCTGAAGAAGAGGCGAGGTTGTACTTGAAGGATTGGAGTAAACAACACAGAGGCTAGAGGCAGTGCCGGCGCAGTTGCAGTGTTGGTTCGGAGCTGCGGATCAGTGGACTCAATGTCCGAAATTCGTAGCGGCCTACCACCGACTTCCATCTACTGAACATGTCAAAGCCTCGTCGAATCAGCTCTATGCCTGCGCTACACATTGACACACCCTCTTCTATAGCCGTATTTACTCCTGCAGCACCTCCGTCGATGAAACTTCTTCCGGGTACATCTCCCGATCGACCACCCAGTGGACAACAAGGGAACCGTACACGAGGATACGTGCCACAGTCCCGTCGTGAGAAGGATAGACGTGCGCTATTGATACGGGAACTTTTTGGAGGTGTATTCCAGTCAGACGAACTGCTTAGCAAGATTTTTTCTTTGAAGCACAACGCCGTAATCCCAGAGTGGAAGGACAAGTTACGTTCTATCATGACGAGTTTCTCTCCGGTCTCCGACCTCTCTTTCGACCCAAATCCAACCCGGGACATTATGGCAAAACTTTCTCGATGTCGCACAGAAAAGGAGTCAGTTGAACTTCTCGTACAGTTACTCAGACATGTCGCAAACTCTTCACCATCGCCCTCTGCTGCTGCTACGCATGCGCCAGATTTCCGGCTTTTTGAGTCGGAACAACGTTTCTGCGCTGATTTGGAGAACTTTATAGTGGTGAAAGGAGACTGGCCTGCAATGCTCTTACAGACCGCCTCGCACGGCCGATCCCTCCTGTGCTATCGTTGGTATGCCTTCGGCATCGCATATAACCACAAAGACATGACCCTTATGTTCATCTTCTTCACTCGTCAAGGGATGTTTGTAACCTCGAAATTCAGCCTGATAAATGAAAACGACCTCCCCATCATTTGCTCCACTCTCTTTTCCCTGCGTCTCTGCTCCCCGTACCAACTTGGTCGTCATCCTTTGATCTATGCCAGTGGTGCGGAAATCCGATCGATACTGCTTCCAGGCATGTTTTCCACAATGGAGTGGCGACACGTTGAGAAGGTCCTCTGTCGGCGTGACAGCGTGAGGGGACGTGGCACAACTGTTTTTACGATTGCACCAGCCAGTGCTGTCCTTGCCGAAAAAGCAAATATCAATCCAGCTAACTCTCTGTCTCCAGGAAAACGTAAGGCAGCGGAAGATGTTGGCGATACCCCTGACGCTAAGCGAGCTAAGCCTGACTCTTGGAAACCTTGCTCACTCTCTGCGCACGAGTGGTGGAACATGTTTACTATGCACCCCGATTCAGACCTTACAAAGGCTCTTCAAGACGCTATCAAAGACCTCAAAGTTCCTTCTGATCGATTAGTCGTCAAAACCGGATCTGTTCTGTCTGCAGATGCGGACGTCCAAGTAAACATGTGGAAGACAGCTCGTGGGATGCATGGCGTGCTTGATGTCTGTGGGGTCATCAAGCTCAAGCATGGTCTTGACATCTTCCGAGACCTAGGCGACGTTCAAAAGACTCCACACTGGAAGCAAGTTTATCATCCTGACGACCCTCCGATGAGAGTCGAGGATCGTACTGAAGTCATCACGATCATGAAGGATAACGGAGCTGCCCTTAGCGGGCTGAAGGATATGCGTATTCTGATAAAAGCCATTATCGATGCAATTGTGGGTACGGTTCTATATTGCTTCTGGTTTGCCTGCCCGGTGATTGACGTGACGATTCTCCAGGACACTGCAACTGCTTCGAGAAAGGGTTCCTGCAGCGTGATGTGTCGCCGGGGAATATTTTGCTTCTACACACCACCCAAGATCGATCGGACAAAATTTCCAACAATACCGAATTCATTCTGTGAGTGGTCCGCAAGCTCACGCGAAACAGCAACATTATTTTTAACCCAATCGAGCTAGGTCTTTGGATTTTCTGCGAAGTCATCTGGACAAATGTACCGCTGTTCTCATAGACTCAGATTCAGCCATGGAATGGCGCCAGCCACGACCAGAGATGGTCTCAGATCGCTCTGTAAGAACAAAGTGCCGAGGGAACAATAACCACGTCTAACGTTATCTGTGAGCAGGGAACCTCTCCATTTGTGTCTTATCGCTTGTGTGAATTCTGGTCAGCGGACATCAGCATCCTTCACACAGCACTCGACGATCTCGAGAGTTTTGCATGGGTGGTCCTGTGGGAAGCACTGCGTACAGAGTATACAGTCAAGGGGTCAGAATGGCTTGGACATCTCAGCAACGCGGACCTTTCAATAGTCAGCAACATGAAAGCCGCAATCAGAGGCTTTTACACCGATCCCTTTGGCATTGTTCTAGATCAGATGAACCTGCCCAGCTCAGTTATTACTTTACGCCCGCTGCTCACTAGATTGTTCGCCCTGTGCAGCACCCATTCCTCTCTGATCAACCAGTTCATTATGAAGATTTCTGACGTCAAGCCTGGGAATCAAGGCAGATTTACTCCTGAGCAACTTCAAAGCATGCTGCTCATGTCGCTGGACATGAATCACAGGGATAAATTTGTGCGCGGAATGGAAGAGCTCTGCCGAGAGGGATACAGATCTTTTCTGAGTATTCTGGTAGACGAGTATAATAATTTGACATTGTTATAGCCAGAGCTTCGGATCAATTTTTCATGTCCGTGAAGTTCGTCGCGGCTTGATCTCTTCCACCATGCCTTTGAATTCTAAGAAGCTCAAGACAGAAGATCCCGTACCACCACCTGAAGCCGACCACAATGGACTTGCCAGAATTGTAGATCTTCCTGTCGAATTACTGGCCTTGATCAACGAGTCTCTTTCATCTGCAAACAAGCGCGTGTTAAGCAGAGTATGTCGCCACCTGCGCCAATTCTTCTTTCCTTTGGCTTGGGAATCCGTCGAGATTTACGATACCCCATGCACCACTCCCGGTACTATTTCCCGCATTTTGGTTGTAATTCACAGTACTTAATTTCTCTCTTAGGACGGACTACTTTTTGGATGGTTGCAGCTTTAGAATTACGCGCCTTCAAAAAATTCATTGACAACGCGCCACACATTCCAAGCAACATACGGTGCGTCCCCCTAGGCCCATCTGCACAGTCATAGTGAATGGAGCCCTGATTCTGCCTACTTCCTAGATCCTTTTCCGTAGCGTTGACTCGAAAAGACAAAGCCGAGCTCATCCCCGCATTTGTTTCCTTGTTGTCCAGGATGACTACACTCGAGACTCTCGTTATTCCCCATGCCCACACCAAACTTCCCGCACCCATTCGTGATGCTATCAAAGGCCATAGTTTCCCCTCTATCAAAACCCTTGTCCTCCCACCACAAGCGCATCACATCGCTCGCTCCTGTCCGAATGTTACTAGCATTTCAGTGGGCGACCATCAAGAATTCAATCAGCTTTTATGTAGTGCAATGGCACAGTTCTGTCCCAAGCTTGAAGAGCTGCTAAACATATGCGCTTCAAGCGATAAAGGTCTTGATAGTAAGCTCTCCCATCAAATTATCCTTCCTTGCATTGTCATTGATTCCTATACCCTACCGTGACAGAGGTTTTCAAAAAGTGTTTGAATCTAAAACGTATCGTTTTTACCACTATGCCTGGATCGGTCAGTACGAAATATGTTCATAGAATCCTACTGGCTAACGTATACATTTGCTCTAGGACGTGATGAAAGCAATGTCGGTCCGGAAATGGGAATGCATCCAAGTCAGCACTGGTAGATTAACCCCCGACTCTCCAGCTGTCCCTGGACTGATAGCAGGGGCGAAAAATATGCTATTACCAGGAGGAAGAATTAGCATTGGCACCGAGAGCATTGTATATCGCTCACCCGAGTCTACTTCGAGTTGACGTCTATCACGTCTCGTCATATGCATGGACATGCGTAGGAGCGCCGGATGAAGCGACGGCAGCCAATACAAAGCCTTTGAAGTATCCTTGCTTCATGATGATTGCCAGAGATTTGAAGAGCATGCGTCGGCCAGCGAGGTCATACTCGTACAGTCATCCTGAAGGGAGAGTCAAACGGTATTATGCGCATTCATTAGTACCAGATGGCAGATGTTACGCTTTATCTACACATGGTTACCGAGGCGGAAGGGGAGAGCCTTTTCGCTCGCGGTTCAGAAGACGGTAATATCTTGCAGTATTTGTTATGTTTTGAGAATATCCGCCAGCAAGCAAGAATCCAGAAACAAAAGCAAACGCAGAAACGACACTTCATGCCTCCACGCTGGATTGAACAACGGACCTTCGCATACGATGTGACACATACGAGTGCGACGCTCTACCACTGAGCTATAAAGGCTGCATCACTTGCGCCATCAATTTTGTATTGTCCATCTAATTGTTAATGTGCGCCACATCGTAGTGGCGCCAGTCTCCAAAAAGTCTCCCAGGATATGACATCAACTTTATCCGCACTCACGTAGGATATGACGTTCCGCAATGTAAAATAAAGTATATAACCTGCTCGAGAGTACCCAAACTCTTTTCACTACACAACATGCCACATAAATTCGACAACTCTGCTCCTTCAGACAAGGCTTTGAAGAAAGAGGCTCAAGGTGTGTCTTATTCCTATTGTAGTTTTCCTTTACTAATTATCTACGTGTCTTACAGCCAAGGGCATGGGCGTACCCCAGTCTACCGGCAAGACGGCAGACATGAACACATTCAAAGAGGCTGCAGTCATTCACGACGCTCCTGATGGTCCTGCAGACATCAGCGCCCTCAAGAACCCACACGGTGCCGGGACAGACTCTGCTGTCGGTGGAGCTGCTCCTACTGGTACATTAGACATCGCCGGTGCTCCTGTCAGTATTCCAAATCTTCTTAGATATTGTTCTATGCTCACGCATAGCGTACAGACCTCAAACATTCCTTCTGAACTCCGTCAAACATAGAGTAGAGGCGTTTCAAATCACCACTGTATTTTTATAATTACATCGCAATGATTCATTCAGTCAAACGGCACAGGTCGAATACCAGGCCCTGACAATCCTAAGCCTCCCGCTCTGCTGGGAACGCCTTTCGCAGCGGCACCGAACGCAGAGGGAACCGGAATTCCACAGCAATCCCCCCACCCATTCTTCTCTGCATGCACATGACCATGCGAATCCTCTTGTGCTGCATCTGCTGGGGGCGGTGGCCCTTCGTAGGGCAGGATAGAGCCAAACAGGAAGTGCTGCATTACAGGTAGCTTTCCTAGCACTTCCGCGTGATACATCTTGATCATCCCAGAGTTCACTTTGTCCCAGGTCTTTACTGCCGAAATATCATCCAACATGGGAGAATGCCAGCGCAGCGAAGCCGTCTTGATCTGGAAAGGAATATTAGTAAAAGTATTCCTTAGTCAAGGAGGTGTCACTGACCGAGTTGATGAATTGGATACAGGCAAAGTAGATATAGTTCTTGGCATATTCGTCCACCACTTCAGCGTCATGAATGGCTTTGGGGCGGATGTATTTGTGGCCTAGATACGAAGAGATAAGAACTCAAGTTCATGAGCTGACGGCATTAGGCGCACCAATCAGTTGCGACGCGCCGAAGAGGAATGGAAGAAAATGGTAATCGTCAAGACCCCAGACTCCATGCGAACCAGCAGGTTCTAACCAATACGAAGACTGCAGTACACGCATCACCTGAATGTATCTATTCATCATGAGTATATCGCTGAATGGTGAGCATACGAGAACACGCACCTCCAGAACACGCGTAACACAATAGCTTGGTGGTCTGAATCCTGAACAACGCCTAGATGCTCTAATGTCATTCTGACGACGCGGTTAGAATGCAGTCAGACGTAAGTTAAAGGAGCTCACAGCCAACACAGAAAGTTAAGCTCCATGCCACTTCCATAGTCGATCCTAGCACGATTGCCCCATGCATTCTCAAAGTAAATGGATACCTCTGGAATAGCATCTGTAGGTAAACCAGGAATGGACGTGTGCATCACAGGCGCAGCCTTTTCTTACGAATTAGCTAGTGATCATATGAAGATGGTGGATGCATATACACCTCTACAACCCTATCGTAGAACGTTCGAAAGGCTGGGTTCCCAAAACGAGAGGCAGAGTTTTCGACTGGAGGCGTCTCTCTCGCTATCTCTTCCACACTATCCAGAATACCCATCAGGCTTTTAACTCCCTGCAATGTTCCTGTTCCGTTAGATAGAGAGCCTAGATGGCAGGCAGGCTGGAAACGCACCTTGGATTGTGGACAGTCATCTGTCAGCTTCAATCCGGAGACAGCTTTGTTCAGACGTTCGATGTATGCTGTTATTTTCTGTCGTGTATCGGAGGTTTCAAATGCGACTAGCTGTTCTGGAGTGAGCAGCGATTTTCGTGGGATTTGGAATGACATTCGTATGTAGTTGGTGGTTGATGAACAAGTCGCGATTGCCTTTCATTTGACAGTGATGCAAGACTAATATATTAGGAAACAGCGCCGCGTTTCCGCATTTGTTTATCCCACCCCAACGCTATTTTTTTTGTGAATTACTAACGAATTGTGTGTGTGTGTGTGTGAGCTCGATACTAGATCAGCAGCTAGCCTGCGCATATAGTGCGATAGGATAGTTCAACAACACCCAAGATAACGCTGAATGTCATTTATAATAAGCAGCTAGTACACAGACTTATTGTGGCACCTCCTCAGATGTTTTGGACTCGCGCTTCCGTTTTCCCAGCATCTCCTCTGCCACTCTTTTCTTCTCTTCCTCGTACTTTTTACGAACTTGAGTTGGCAAGAGCTCTCGTCGCTGCAATTCCAACGTCCACGAGAAGTCTCCCGAGTCGGTCTTGCCATCAGGCCGTGCCTGCCAACGCTTCACAAAAATTTCCTTAACTTCCTGGAAGGCGTTCTGCAAGATATCACGATGAGTGGTTCGTAAATACACGAGGAAAGTGTCGAATTTGTGAGCGTCAAGATAATTTGCGATGTTGTAAGTTGGTGCGTTTTTCTCTGCAATGTATACCGCTGGCACATGCCCTGGTGGCTGCCGAGTTGCAGACCTTATCAGCAAATGATACGACAAGAAAGGTAGGCTTGACACACATTGCTAGTGTCTGGAGCACGGCACCAAGCGCTCAGGACAGTCCCTTTATGCCCTTCTGCAACAAGTGAATAGATGGGAACCTCGAATATTCCGACCGCGGCCAGATGGCGCACACCAGAAATAAGGTAGTTTCTGGCTTGACTGAACGCCTGTTCCAGCAGTTGTCCTTTCTTTTTATATTCCACAAAAAGCAATGCTAAGGATAGCACTTAAGCCAAGAAACACGTCTATTAGCAATAGCTGAGACGATCAGGGAGAGAAAGCCTCACCTTTCCCCAGTAGCTTGGGATACTCTGGGTCGGAGACAGCAGAGCTATGTATGTTCCCCTGAAGTGCAAAGGTCTCGTAAAAACATGTCGTAGAGATCTGGACAGAAGAAGATGGTAATTCCAATATTTCATGAGCTCCATTATCAATATCCTTATCATCCACCACTGGCGACTTGGTATGACTGGAGGACGGTGAAGATGCATGATGACTTTCTAGGTCCGCATTTTTATGCACGCTGAACTCTTCGGGCGTAAGACGGGAGATAGAAGCCTCGGTATCGACTGGAAATGTGTCTTTGAAATCCATCGTGATCAAGGCATCG
>Ga0247730_1000740_pt1 | contig 21459 bp, 22 predicted proteins | sample UWRJL073202C2_FD_180959 | JGI IMG/M metagenome (GOLD analysis project Ga0247730, IMG submission 180959) | Plant litter microbial communities from Arlington Agricultural Research Station in Wisconsin, United States - UWRJ-L073-202C-2 | ecosystem: Environmental > Terrestrial > Plant litter >... | reverse complement strand
GGCGGTGCGATGCGGTCAGAACGGCTTGGCGGCGACGATCTCGACGGTCAGGCTCTTGCCGTTGGGCGTCTCGTACGCGGCTCTGTCGCCGACCTTCTTGCCCAGGATCGCCGCGCCCAGCGGCGACGTGGGGGAGTAGACGTCGAGCTCGACGCTCGAGTCCATCGTGAGCAGCTCGCGCGACCCCAGCAGGAACTCCTCGGTGTCGGTGTCGCCCTCGAACCGGATCGTGACGATCATCCCGGCGTCGACGGTGCCGTCATCGGCGGCCTTCTCGCCCACCTCGGCGCGGCGGAGCATGCTCTCGAGCTGGTCGATGCGGGCCTTCGTCTTGCCCTGCTCCTCGCGGGCGGCGTGGTAGCCGCCGTTCTCCTTGAGGTCGCCCTCGTCGCGGGCAGCGGCGATCTTGGTCGTGATGTCCGTCCAGACGTCGCCCTTGAGGTGCTCGAGCTCCTGCTGCAGACGGTCGTACGCCTCCTGGGTCACCCAGATGGTGTCGGTCTCTGTCGGCTGAGTCATGCGAGTGCTCCTTTACGTACTGCACCCCGGACCAGCGCCCGGGGTGAACGACGAGGTTAGCACTCAATCAGCGGGGACACACGTTCTCAGGACACCCGTGACGGCCCTTCGCTCGGTCTCGATGTCGATGTCGACGCGGACCTTTTCCCGCTCGGATGCCGGGACGTCGACGGTCTTCTCGCCGACGATCGAGTGGTCGTCGGCCTGCGCGTAGACCGTGCAGGTGACGTCGAGCGGATCAGGCCGGACGACGTCGAGGGTGACGGTGACCCGGGTGTCGCTGATGACGTCGTAGCCCCACAGCCGACCCGTGACGGGATCCTTCTGGAAGCCGACCCAGGCCGCGAAGGCTACGCCCAGCGTGATGCCGACGGCAGCGATCGCGGGCCAGAACCATCGGGGGCGCTGGCGGGATCCGTAGCGGGAGCTGAGGTCGGTCACGCGTCCCAGTCTCTCAGGCGGCGCCCACCCGCGCCCGAACCGGCCCCGGCGGTGGGCGGGATGACCCAGCGCGTGCCAGGCGTTGCCGTGAGTGCAAGGATTTGCGTACGCCTTCGAAGGAGAACCGTGGCCGAGAAGCTCCGCCTCATGCACGTGCACGCCCACCCTGACGACGAGTCGAGCAAGGGGGCGGCGTCGACCGCCCGTTACGTCGCCGAAGGGGTCGACGTCCACGTCGTGACGTGCACCGGCGGCGAGCGGGGCAGCATCCTCAACCCGCAGTTCAAGCACCCGGGCATCGAGGAGAACCCCGAGCTCATCGCCGACATCCGCCGCGAGGAGATGGACCGGGCCCGCGAGATCCTCGGTGTCACGCAGGACTGGCTGGGCTTCGTCGACTCCGGGTGGCCCGAAGGTGACCCGAAGCCGCCGCTGCCGGAGGGCTGCTTCGGGCTGGTTCCCGTCGAGGAGGCCGCGGAGCCGCTCGTGCGCCTGATCCGCTCCTTCCGGCCCCACGTGCTGACGACGTACGACGAGAACGGCGGCTACCCGCACCCCGACCACATCAAGTGCCACGAGATCAGCGTGTACGCGTACGAGGCGGCCGCGGACCCGGAGCGCTATCCCGACGCCGGCGAGCCGTGGCAGGTCTCCAAGCTCTACTACCACCTGGGCTGGAGCTGGAAGCGGATGGACGCGATCGGCCGGGCGATGACCGACGCCGGGCTCGAGAACCCGTACGCGGAGCGGTTCAAGGACTGGGAGCGCAAGCCCGAGGACGAGGCCCGGCTGACGACGCAGGTCGAGTGCGCCGAGTTCTTCCCCGTCCGCGACGCGGCGCTGCTGGCCCACGCCACGCAGATCGACCCCGACGGCTGGTGGTTCGCGATCCCGCACGAGATCCAGGCGTCGTCCTGGCCGACCGAGGACTACCAGCTGGTCGACGCCAAGGTCGAGACGAGCATCCCCGAGGACGATCTGTTCGCCGGCCTGCGGTGAACGTCACCGTCGTCCTGGCCTTCGCCGCGAACGCCCTCGTCGCGCTGGCGAAGTCGGCGGCGGCGGTCATGACCGGATCGGCCTCGATGGTCGCCGAGGCGGCGCACTCCTGGGCCGACACCGGCAACGAGATCTTCCTGCTGGTCGCCGACCGGCGGTCCAAGCGTCGACCCGACCAGGCGCACCCGCTGGGCTACGGGCGTGAGGCGTACGTCTGGTCGATGTTCGCGGCGGTCGGCCTGTTCGTGGCCGGCGCGGTCGTGTCCATCACGCACGGTGTTCAGCAGCTGACGGCCGAGGAGGCCGCCGAGAACTACACCATCGCCTACGTCGTGCTGGCGATCGCGTTCGTCCTGGAGGGGACGTCGTTCCTGCAGGCGTTCCGGCAGGTGCGGGGCCAGGCCGGACGTCTCGACCACACGGTCCTGCAGCACGCGCTCGACACGTCCGACCCCACGCTGCGGGCCGTGTTCGCCGAGGACTCCGCCGCCCTGCTCGGCATCCTCATCGCCGCCAGCGGCATCGGGCTGCACCAGGCCACGGGATCCCCGGTCTACGACGCCGTCGGGTCGATCCTCGTCGGTGTCCTGCTGGCCGTCGTCGCCTTCGTCCTGATCGACCGCAACCGGCGGTTCCTCGTCGGCATGGAGGTCGCCGAGCCGATCCGCGACTACGTCATGGGCCGCATCTCGGACATGGACGACGTGTCGAGCGTCGGCTACCTGCACGTCGAGTTCGTCGGCCCGCACCGCGTGTACGTCGTGGCCAGCGTGGACCTCGTGGGCGACGACGTCGAGTCGGCGGTCGCCGACCGACTGCGCGCCCTCGAGCGGCGTCTCGAGCAGGAGGACGCCGTCGTCGAGGCCGTGCTGACCGTCTCGCGGCCCGGGTCGCCGCCCGACGCGGACCTTCCGGACGCGGCGCAGGCCGGCTGACCCCGGCTCGCGGACCGGTCGGCCCGTGGGGGCCCGGGATCCCGGCGCGTAGGATGGGGCCATGAGCGCCTACGTCCTCCTCGCCGATCTCGCCGCCGCCGGCACCCGCGACAAGCCGCTCGACCCCAACGACGTCAAGCCCGGCTGGGTCGCTCTCGGGATCGTCGTGATCCTGATCGTCGCGACGTACTTCCTGTGCCGCTCGTTCCTGGCTCACGCCCGCAAGGCGCAGAAGCCGTGGGACGACGAGGACGCCGACTCGGGCGTCCGGCGCATCACCCCGCACGACCGCAGCTGACCGCGGACCGGCGTGCCTCCGCGCCGACTCGCACGGTCCGCGCTCGGGAACCGGCCTAGGCTGGCTGACATGACGAACCGCCTGGCCACGGCCACGAGTCCGTACCTGCAGCAGCACGCCGACAACCCCGTCGACTGGTGGGAGTGGAGCGCGGAGGCCCTCGAGGTCGCCCGGACGCTCGACCGTCCGATCCTGCTGAGCGTGGGCTACGCCGCGTGCCACTGGTGCCACGTCATGGCGCACGAGTCGTTCGAGGACCCGGCGACGGCGGCCTACATGAACGACCACTTCGTCAACATCAAGGTCGACCGCGAGGAGCGGCCCGACATCGATGCGGTGTACATGCGCGCGACGCAGGCCATGACCGGTCAGGGCGGCTGGCCGATGACGTGCATCCTGACGCCCGACGGCGAGCCGTTCTTCGCGGGCACCTACTTCCCGCCCGAGCCGCGACAGGGAACGCCGGCGTTCACCCAGGTGCTGCAGGCGCTGGCCGACGCCTGGCGGGACCGACGCGACGAGGTGCTGACCGTCAGCCAGGACGTCATGGCACACCTCGCCGAGACGATCGACCCGCTCGGCGGGTCCCTCGGCCCGGCCGAGCTCGACGCCGCCGTGGCCGATCTCGCCACGGGCTACGACGCCGATGCGGGCGGCTTCGGGACGAGCCCCAAGTTCCCCCCGTCGATGGTCCTGGAGTTCCTGCTGCGGCACGCCGACCGCACGGGCTCGCAGGCGTCGCTCGACCTCGTCGCCGGCACGTGCGAGGCGATGGCCCGCGGCGGCCTGTACGACCAGCTGTCCGGCGGCTTCGCCCGCTACAGCGTCGACCGGTTCTGGCGGGTCCCGCACTTCGAGAAGATGCTCTACGACAACGCCCAGCTGATGCGCGTCTACCTGCACTGGTGGCGCCAGAGCGGCTCGCCGCTGGCCGAGCGGGTCGTGCGCGAGACAGGCCGGTTCCTGCTCGACGAGCTACGGACGCCCGAGGGCGGATTCGCGTCGGCGCTGGACGCCGACAGCGACGGGCACGAGGGCACGTTCTACGTCTGGAACCCCAACCAGCTGATGCGCACCCTCGGCGTCGAGGACGGAGCGTGGGCGGCGCAGCTGCTGGGCGTCACGGGTCCGGGCACGTTCGAGCGGGGCTTCTCGACGCTGCAGCTGCAGGCCGACCCCGACGACGCGGCGCGCTGGGCGGGCGTGCGGGACCGGTTGCTCGCGGCCCGGGCGACCCGGACGCGGCCGGCGCGCGACGACAAGATCGTGGCCTCCTGGAACGGCCTGGCCATCTCGGCGCTCGCCGAGGCCGGCGTCCTGCTCGACGAGCCGGACTTCACGGCCGCGGCCGTCGCCGCCGCCGACCTGCTGGTCGACGTGCACCTGGCCGGTGCGTTCGCCCGCACGTCCCGCGACGGGGCGGCCGGCTCCAACGCCGCCGTCCTGGAGGACCACGGCTCCGTCGCGGAGGCGTTTCTGGCGGTCCTCGGCGTCACCGGCGACGCGGTCTGGCTCGACCGGGCACGCCTGCTGCTCGACCGGGTCGTCGACCACTTCGCCGATCCGGCCGGCGGATTCTTCGACACCGCCGACGACGCCGAGGCGCTCGTCGTGCGTCCCCAGGACGCCTCCGACAACGCGTACCCGTCCGGCACGTCAGCGGCGGTCCACGCGCTGCTCGGTCTCGCCGCCGTGACGGGTGAGCACCGCTACCGGGCCGCCGCCGAGTCGGGCATCGGGTCAGCCGCCGCGATCGCGACGGGCGCGCCCCGGTTCGCCGGCTGGACGCTCGCCGCGGCGGAGGCCGTCCTCGCCGGGCCGCTCGAGATCGCCGTCGTCGGCCGTGCGACCGACCGGCGCGAGCTGCACCGTGCGGCGCTGGGCCTGTCCTCGCCCGGCGCGCTCGTCGTCGCCGGCGACGTCGGACTGGCCGTCCCGCTGTTCGAGCAGCGCGATCTCGTCGACGGCGCGGCCGCGGCCTACGTCTGCGAGGGCTTCGTGTGCCGGCGACCCGTCACGACCGCCGAGGAGCTCGCGGCCGTCGTCAGTGGGTGAGGACGACCTTGATCGCGACGATCGCGACGGCGAGCACCGCCAGGCCGACCGACGCGATCCAGGTGTGCAGCGTGACCGGCATGCCTCGCAGCCGGCCGACGATGAAGCCGGTCAGCGCGAGGCGCACCACGACCCACGCCTCGGCGGTCCGGAGGCAGGCCGTCGGCGACATCCAGTCGACGGCGCCGACGGCCATCAGCAGGGCCGGCACGCCGGCCGCCGACAGGATCGGACGGCTGTCGCGGAGCACGTGACGCCACGACGGTCCCTCGCCGCCGCGGGCCGCACCGCCGAGGCTCTCGGCGTACGCGTGCGCGACGAACGTCGACAACGCCGTCCCCGTCACGATCGCCACGGCGACCCCCGACCCGACCTCGTCGTCGTGCAGCACGACGAGGGCCGCGAGCGTCAGGATGTTGCCGTACACGTATGCCGAGATGCGGTCGGCGATCTCGTCGGGCGAGGGGTCGCGGCGGGCCATGGTCGGTCTAGTGCTGCTGGTAGGCCAGCAGGCTGACGCCGATGTAGTGCACGATGAACGCCGCGATCGTGAACGCGTGGAAGATCTCGTGGAAGCCGAAGTAGGTCGGCGACGGATCGGGCCACTTGAAGCCGTAGACGAGGGCGCCGATGGAGTACAGGACACCGCCCACGACCAGCAGCACCATGACGGCGGTCGAGGCGTTGTCGACGAACTCCGGGAAGTACAGCACCGCGGCCCAGCCCAGCAGCAGGTACAGCGGGACGTACAGCCAGCGCGGCGCGTTGATCCAGAAGATCTTGAACAGCACGCCCAGCAGCGCACCGCCCCACACGAGCGACAGCATGATCGTGGCGTGCGCGGGCGTCAGCAGCAGCAGCGAGAACGGGGTGTACGAGCCGGCGATCAGCAGGAAGATGTTGGCGTGGTCGAAGCGCTTCCAGAAGCCCTTGATGCGCTCGCTCCACGTGCCGCGGTGGTACACGGCACTGACCCCGAACAGCAGCATCGAGCTGACCATGAAGATCGCGACACCGATCCGCACGAGGATGTCGTCGGCGATCACGAGCATCACGATGAAGGCGAAGAACGCCAGCGGGAGCGTGACCGCGTGCAACCAGCCACGAAGCTTCGGCTTGATCTCGTCGACCGTCTCCCGGATGCGCTCGGAGGCCTCCTGCACGACGCTGTCGTGACCGTGGTCGGTCATGGCCCGCTGCATCCGCTCATGCCGCCAGCGTAGGGCACGGGGGTCAACGTCACCGGCGCTCGATCGTGGCACCGGTGACGAGCGTTACGCTGCCCTCATGGGTGTCAGCGATCTCGCGTACGGCGTGTACGAACGTCGACTCGCCAAGAGCCTCGACCCCAACCGCCTCCCGCACCACGTCGGTGCGATCGTCGACGGCAACCGCCGCTGGGCCAAGCGCGGGGGAGCCAGGTTCGAGGACGGGTACCGGGCCGGTGCCGACAAGATCTCGGAGTTCGCGCACTGGTGCGACGAGCTCGGCGTCGAGATCGTGACGCTGTGGCTGCTGTCCACCGACAACCTGCTCCGGCCGGCCGCCGAGGTCGACAGCATCCTCGCGGCGGTCGAGTCGCTCATGGAACGGCTCGCCGCGGAGCGACGCTGGTCGCTCGCGGTCATCGGCAACCTCGACATGCTGCCCGCCGAGTCGGCCGCGCGGATGAAGCACCTGGCCGACTCCACCACTGGTGTCCAGGGCATGCGGGTCAACATCTGCGTCGGCTACGGCGGACGGCAGGAGCTCACCGACGCCATGCGGTCGCTGCTGCTCGACCAGGCGTCGAAGGGACGGTCGCTCGCCGACGTCGCCAGCACCCTCGAGGTCGACCACATCGCCGAGCACCTCTACACGCGCGGACAGCCCGATCCCGACCTCGTCATCCGGACCTCCGGCGAGCAGCGGCTCTCCGGCTTCCTCCTGTGGCAGAGCGTCCACTCCGAGTTCTACTTCAGCGACGCCCTGTGGCCGGCGTTCCGGCACGTCGACTTCCTCCGGGCGATGCGCTCGTACGCCGCGCGGGAGCGTCGGTTCGGAGCCTGAGGCGCACGGCTCGTCCCTCGCCGTCGGCGACTTCGTCGCCCTGGGCTTCGCCCGGACGCCCGCCTCGCTCGCTGCGCTCGTTCGGCCCGTGGTCGGTGCTCGGGCGGGCGGTGGATTCTCCACCTCATTCGACCTCGTGGGGTTGAGGATCCACCTGCCGGAGGGGTGATCGTCGTCGTGGGGTTGAGGATCCACCTCCCGGAGGAGGGAGGGACGGGTGGGACGCGCGTTCACGTGGATGTCATGTGGCGTACCGCGTGTCGTGCCGCGAAAGGCAACAGCGCAGTCCTACGTTCGAGGTGTGTTGATGCTCGCGCCTGAGCCCGGATCCCTCGCCCCCTAGTTGGGCCGGCGCAGGCGCGCGCGGGCCCGTTGAGGAGACAGCTGTGGCTGCACCGCGCACGACACCGAGTTCGTCAAAGGGCACGTCCTCCGCCCGCCGCACGTACGTCCTGGACACGAGCGTCCTGCTCGCGGACCCGAACGCCGTCAACCGGTTCCACGAGCACGAGGTGGTCATCCCGGTCGTCGTCATCACGGAGCTGGAGGGCAAGCGGCACGATCCCGAGCTGGGCTACTTCGCCCGCAGCGCGCTGCGGTTCCTGGACGACCTCCGGGTCCTGCACGGCACCCTCGACGTCCCGCTGCCGATCGGCGACGAGGGCGGCACGATCCGTGTCGAGCTCAACCACACCGACTCCTCGTCGCTGCCGTCGGGCTTCCGCCTCGGCGACAACGACACCCGCATCCTCTCGGTCGCCAAGAACCTCGCCGACGAGGGCCTCGACGTCACGATCGTCTCCAAGGACCTGCCGATGCGGGTCAAGGCCTCGGCCGTCGGCCTGGTCGCCGAGGAGTACCGGGCCGAGCTCGCGCTCGAGTCCGGCTGGACCGGCATGCGCGAGCTGGAGATCGACAGCCTCGACCTCGACACGTTGTACGAGACCGGTGTGCTCGACCTCCCCGAGGCGCGCGAGCTGCCGTGCCACACGGGCCTGGTGCTGGTGTCCGACAAGGGCAGCGGCCTGGGTCGCGTCACCGCCGACAAGGAGGTGCAGCTCGTCCGCGGCGACCGCGACGCGTTCGGCATCCACGGCCGCTCGGCGGAGCAGCGCATCGCCCTCGACCTGCTGCTCGACCCCGACATCGGCATCGTCTCCCTGGGTGGTCGCGCCGGCACCGGCAAGTCGGCCATGGCGCTGTGCGCGGGCCTCGAGGCCACGATGGAGCGCGGCCAGCACAAGAAGGTGGTGATCTTCCGCCCGCTGTACGCGGTGGGCGGTCAGGAGCTCGGCTACCTGCCCGGCAGCGAGTCCGAGAAGATGGGGCCGTGGGGGCAGGCGGTGTTCGACACGCTCGGTGCCGTCGCCTCCCCGGCCGTCATCGAGGAGATCCTCGACCGCGGGATGCTCGAGGTGCTGCCGCTGACCCACATCCGCGGCCGCTCGCTGCACGACTCGTACGTCATCGTCGACGAGGCGCAGTCGCTCGAGCGCAACGTGCTGCTGACGGTGCTGTCGCGCATCGGGTCCAACTCCAAGGTCGTGCTGACCCACGACGTCGCGCAGCGCGACAACCTGCGGGTCGGACGCCACGACGGCGTGGTCGCGGTGGTCGAGAAGCTCAAGGGTCACCCGCTGTTCGCGCACGTGACCCTGACCCGTTCGGAGCGGTCGCCGGTCGCGGCGCTGGTCACCGAGATGCTGGAGGACGTCAGCCTCTGACGTGACGTCGGCGCGACCGTCGCAGGGCCCTTTCCGGACAGCGGGGCGGATGTCCCGGGAAGGGCCCTCGTCTGTGGCAAAGTTGCGCACGTGAGGGCACCCGGGAGACGCGTCGCGGGCGCGTTCGCCGCGCTCTCGCTGTGCGTCCTGGCGGCCTGTGGATCGAGCGCCGGCGCCGTCCAACCGGTCCCGACCGTGACCTGGTACGTCGGACCGGACCGCCTCGACGCCGATCTGCTCGCCGACACCTGCACCGACCAGGCAGCCGGGGCGTACACGATCGAGGTGCGCCAGCTCCCGGCCGACGTCGAGCAGCGCCACGCACTGCTCGTGCGCCGGCTGCTGGCCCGCGACACGACGATGGACCTGCTGAGCCTCGACACGTCGTCGACGGCGGAGCTCGCGGCGGCGGGCCTGCTGGCACCGGTCCCGGACGACCAGGCGGCGGCCGCGGCGGACGGCGTCTTGCCGCAGGCCCTGGCCGCCGCCAGCCACGACGACCGGCTCGTGGCCGTGCCGTGGTTCCTCGACCCACAGGTGCTCTGGTACCGCGGCAACGTCGCCGAGCGCGCGGGGCTCGACCCGACGCAGCCCGTCAGCTGGGACGATCTCGTCGCCGGCGCACAACGCCTCGGCGTCACGGTGCAGATCGAGGACCGCGACGGCAGCGGGCTGGCCGAGTGGGTCAACGCCCTGGTCGTGGGTGCCGGCGGGAGCCTGCTCACGGGACCCGGTCGGTCGGCGGAGGTCGGCCTCGACTCCGACGCCGGACGGGCCGCGGCGTCGGTCGTGCAGTTCTACGAGCAGGCCGGGGTCGGTCCCGGGCCGTCGGCCGATGCGCTGGCGCAGTTCGCCGGTCCCAGCGGCGGCTTCCTGCTCGCCTCCACGTCCGCGATCTCCGACCCGGCGCTCGCGGCCGTGCAGGCCGACGTGCGCGCCGCCGCCTACCCGGTCGTCGGCAACACCAGCGTCGCCCCGCTGGCCGGTGTCGGGCTGGCCGTCCCCGCGCACGCCCGCGACCCCGACGAGGCCTTCGAGGCCATCACCTGTCTGACGTCGCCGTCGGCCCTCCAGGGGCTCATGACCGGCCCGCAGCACGTCGCGAGCCGCACCGCGACGCTCGACGACCCGGCGGTCGCCTCGGCGTTCCGCAGCATCGACGTCACGCGGGCCGCCCTCCCGACGGCGGTCACGGTGCCGGCGACACCGTTCTGGGCGCTCGTCGTCGATGCGCTCGACGAGACGTGGCGCCCCCTCGGCGGCGTCGACCAGGACGGCACACCGGCGGCCTCGCAGATCGAGGTCGAGGCCGCCGTGCGAGGTGAGCTGCGATGAGGGCCTGGCGCTGGCTGGCCCCCGCCGTCGTCGTGCTGGTGGCCGTGACCGCCTGGCCGATCGGTCGGGCCGTGTGGCTGTCGCTGCACAGCCACCCGCTCACGAGCCCCGACGACCGCAGCTTCGTCGGTCTCGACAACTACGTCGACGTGCTGTCGAGCCGGACGTGGTGGCTGGCCGTCGCGGCGACGCTGGTCGTCGTGACGGCGCTCGTGCTGCTGCAGCTCGTGCTCGGCCTGGCCTTCGCCGCGGCGCTGCACCGGCTGTCGATCGTCTGGCCGGTCACGCGGGTGCTGGTCCTGGTGCCGTTCGGCCTGCTGGCCGTCGTCTCGGCCGTGGTCTGGCGCGACGCGGTGACCACCGGCTTCGCCGCCGAGTGGTTCCGGCTCGACGACGTAGGACCGCTCGGCTCGCTGGTGGCGGTGTCGATCGGCGAGGTGTGGCGTGGCGCCGGCATCACGACGGTCATCCTGCTGGCCGGGATGCACCGCGTGTCGCCGTCGGTGCTGGCCTCGGCGGTGGCGGACGGCGCGACGGCGCGTCAGCGGCTGACCCGCGTCGTGCTGCCGGCGATGGGACCGGCGATCGCGGTCGCCGCGACGTACCGGGCGCTCGACGCCCTCCGGATCCTGGAGGGGCCGCTGCTGGTCGACGAGCCCGGGGCGGCGGTGCGCACGGCGCCGTTCCTCGTGTGGGACGCGACGTTCAGCTCCCTCGAGCTGGGGCTCGGCGCGACGATGTCGATCCTGCTGCTGCTCCTGTCCGCGCTGCTGGCCGCCTTCCTGGTGCCCGTGCTGCGGGTCAGGAGGGTCCTGTGACGCCGTCGGTCCGCTCGCGGCTGTGGGCGGCGGCGACCGCGTTCGCGCTCGGCTTCGCTGCCGGGAACTACGGCGTCCTGGTCATCAGCCGACCCGACCAGTGGCTCTGGATCGCCGTCTCCGTGGTCCTGATGCTGACCGGAGTGCTCGGCGTGCTGTTCGCCGACACCCCGCGTCCGGTGTCGTTCTGGGCCGTCCTCGGCGGCGAGGTGTTCGCGGTGCTCACGCTCGTCCCGCTGCTGTGGATCTTCACGGTCGCGACGACGCCGGCCGGCGACACGCCGCGCACCGTGTGGCCGCAGGACCTCACCTGGGCGGCGTTCGACGGCGCGATCTCGTCACCGACCCTGCGCGACGCCGCCGCCACGTCGGTGCTCGTGGCAGGTCTGGCGACCGTCGTGGCGGTCGCGCTGGCCGTTCCGGCGGCGTACGCCCTGGTGCACCTGGCGGCCCGCGGGCGTCGGCTGGTCCACGGGCTCGTCGTCGCGGTGCTCCTGATGCCGGTCCTGGCGCTGGCGGGACCGTACGCCGACCAGCTCGTCGCGGCGGACCTGTACGGCTCGCGGCTCGCGCTGGTCGTGCCGACGCTCGTCGTGACGCTGCCGCTCGCGATGTGGCTGTGCGTCACGGTGCTCCGCGACGTGCCGTGGACCCTGCTCGACGCGGTGCGGGCCGACGGCGCCACCCGCTGGCAGACGGTGCGGCTGTTCGCGCTGCCGCACCTCGGCCCGGGTGTCGTCGCGGTCGCGCTCCTCGTGTTCGTGGCCGCCTGCAACGACTTCGCGCTCGGCGCCGGCCTCGCGCCCGACCGGCCCAGCCTGCCCCTGCCCGCGACGCTGCTGGTCGCGTCGGGCCAGCTGGACGGCTCCAGCGCCGTGGCGGCGGCCGGCCTGCTGTGGCTGCTGCTGCCCGTCGCCCTCCTGCTCGTGCTACCACGCCGGATCAACCTCCTCCTCGGAAGGTCCTACCGATGACCTCGATCGAACTGCGTCACCTCACGACGGCGGGTCCCGGTGCGCGACCGCTGCTCGACGACATCAACCTGACGGTGCCCGACGGGACCACCCTGGCCATCACCGGACCGGCCGGCGCCGGCAAGAGCCGGCTGCTGCGGACGATCGTCGGGCTCGAGGAGCAGACGTCGGGCGACGTGCTGCTCGACGACATCGTCGTCAACGCGGTCGACCCGCGCGGCCGTGACATCGCCATGGTCTTCGACGACTTCGCCCTGCACCCGCACCTCGACGTCTTCGACAACCTCGCATTCTCCTCGGTCCTGCGCAAGGGGTACGACAAGGTCGAGCTGTCCGACCGCATCCACGAGGTCGCGGGGCTGCTGGCGCTGACGGACCTGCTCGACCTGCGACCCGCCGATCTCGACGAGCCGCAGCGCCAGCGGGTCGCCCTGGGCCGGTCGCTCGTCCGCGACGCCACGGCGTACCTGTTCGACGCCCCCTTCGCGTCGCAGCCGGAACGGGTGCGGACGCACGTCCGGTCCGTCACGATCCAGCGGCAGCGGGAGGCCGCTCGGACCTCGATCTTCACGACCACCAGCGTCGAGGAGGCCCTCAGCACGGCCGACCGGGTCGCCGTGATGCACCAGGGCTTCATCCACCAGGTCGGCACGCCCCGCGAGCTGTACGACAGCCCCGCCGACATGTTCGTCGCGGCCTACCTCGGCTCTCCGCCGATGAACCTGCTCCCCGCGTACCCCGACGGCCAGCAGCTCGTGACGCCGCTCGGCACGATGCTGCTGGACGACGCGCTGATCGAGCGCATCGGCGATCGCGGGATCGTGGTCGCCGGCATCCGGCCCGAGCACTGCCACGACGCAGCCGGCTCCGAGGCCGCTGCCGTCACCGACCGCGTCGAGTTCACGACCCGCATCGACGACGTCGAGTGGCGCGGCAGCACGCAGCTCGCGTACCTGGGCTATGACATCGAGCCGGAGGTCGAGGCCCTGATGTCGGAGGTCGAGGACCTGCTGGAGTTCGACCTGTTCCAGAGCTTCCTCGTCGCGCAGCTGCCGGCCGAGAGCGTCCTGCGGGCGGGCATGTCGATCCGGGTCGTCATCCCTCGTCAGCGCGTCCAGGTGTTCGATCCCGAGACGGGTGAGAACCTCACGCTCCCGCGATGACCACGACCCGCGGGCAGCACGTCCTCGCTGCAGCGCTCGCCCTCGCTGCCGCCGTCGCGTACGGCCTCGTGACGCTGCTGCGCTTCGAGCACTTCACGATCGCCTCGTTCGACAACGCGATCTTCGAGCAGGCGGTCAAGGGCTACGCCGGCCTGGGGGCGCCGATCGTCGACGTCAAGGGTCCCGGCTTCAACATCCTGGGTGATCACTTCTCGCCCGTCACGGCTCTCATCGCCCCGTTCTACCGGGTCTTCCCGTCGGCGCAGACGATCCTGCTGGCGCAGGTCGTGCTGATCGCGATCTCGGTCCACGTCATCGCGGTGCTGGCGATGCGGACGGTCGGCACCCTCGTCGGGCTGGCGGTCGGACTCGCCTACGGGCTGTCGTTCGGCCTGCAGTCCGCGGTCGAGGCGGACTTCCACGAGGTCGCGTTCGCGGCGCCGCTGCTGGCGCTCGCCGGGGCGGCGTACGTCGACCGGCGCTTCGACCGCGTCGTCCTCTGGTCGGTGCCGTTGCTGCTCGTCAAGGAGGACATGGGGCTGACGGTCGCGGTGATCGGCGGCGTCCTGTGGCTGGCAGGGGAGCGTCGCCGGGGCGCGACGCTCGCCGTCGGAGCTCTTGTCGCGATGGCGCTGGTGCTGCTGGTCATCGTGCCGGGCTTCAACGCGGGCGGCTCCTACGCCTACTCGGGGACGCTGGGCGGCGATCGCGGGATCGTCGCGACGCTGCTCGACGACCCCGACCGCAAGCTCGCGACGGTGCTGCTGACGCTCGGCGTGACGGGGCTCGCGGCCCTCGCGTCCCCGTGGGTCCTGCTGGTCCTGCCGACGTTCGCGTGGCGGTTCGCCGGTGACGTGCCGTACTACTGGGGCACCGAGTGGCACTACTCGCTGGTGCTGATGCCGATCGTGTTCGTGGCGATGGTCGACGCGATGCGACGGCGCCCGGTCCTGCGGTGGGCGAGCGTCCCGGCGCTGGTCGTCGGCGGGTTCATGATGGTGGGCTCGCCGGTCCTCGCGCTGACCGAGCCGGCGACGTACGAGGAGCCACCGCGAGCCGCCGCCGCCCGGCTGGTGCTGTCGCTCGTCCCTGCGGGGGCGTCGGTCGAGGCCGACATCGGGCTGCTGGGACACCTGGTCACCGATCACCGCGTCTACTGGCTCGGCACCAGCGGCGACGCGGTCCCCGACTACGTCCTGTTCGACGTCGACGCGGGCATCGGCTCACCCACCGACGCGGCCGCCTACGCCGAGCAGGCCCACGGCGGACAGTACGACGAGATCTTCCGCCGCGACGGCTACGTCCTCGCCCAGCGCCGCTGACCCACCACTGACGCGTGGGTTGCGCACCGCTGACGCGTGGGTTGCGCACCGCTGACGCGTGAGTTGCGCACCACTGACGCGTGGGTTGCGCACCGCTGACGCGTGGGTTGCGCACCGCTGACGCGTGGGTTGCGCACCACTGACGCGTGGGTTGCGCACCGCTGACGCGTGGGTTGCGCACCGCTGACGCGTGGGTTGCGCACCACTGACGCGTGGGTTACGCCTGCGCAACCCACGCGTCAGCACGACGCAACCCACGCGTCAGCACGACACAACCCACGCGTCAGCAGGACGCAACCCGCGCGTCAGCGGGGTGGGGGGTCAGGGGTGGGTCATGCTCATGACGTCGAGGGCCTGGTCGAGATCGGCCTCGGAGATGTCTCCACGCTCGACGTAGCCGGACTCGATGACGACCTGGCGGATCGTCTTCTTCTCCTTGACCGACGTCTTGGCGACCTTGGCGGCGTTCTCGTAGCCGATGAAGCGGTTGAGCGGCGTGACGACCGACGGCGACGACTCGGCGAGCTCGAGGCAGCGCTCCTCGTTGGCCGTGATGCCGTCGATGCAGCGGTCGGCGAGCACCCGGGAGGCGTTGCCGATCAGGCGCATCGACTCCAGGATGTTGCGGCCGATGACCGGCAGCATGACGTTGAGCTCGAACGATCCGGAGGCGCCGGCGACGGCGATCGTCCCGTCGTTGCCGATGACCTGCGCCGCGACCTGGAGCGTCGCCTCCGGCAGCACCGGGTTGACCTTGCCGGGCATGATGCTGGAGCCGGGCTGCAGGTCGGGGAGGTTGATCTCGCCGAGACCCGTGCGGGGGCCCGAGCCCATCCAGCGCAGGTCGTTGCAGATCTTGGTGAGGCTGACCGCGATGGTGCGCAGCTGGCCGGACATCTCGACGAGGCCGTCCCGCGCGCTCTGCGCCTCGAAGTGGTCGAGCGCCTCGGTGATCGGCAGGCCGGTGTTCGCGGCGAGGATCTCGATGACGCGCTGCGGGAAGCCGATCGGCGTGTTGATGCCGGTGCCGACCGCCGTGCCGCCCAGGGGCACCTCCGCGGTGCGGGGCAGCGACGACTCGACGCGCTCGATGCCGCGACGGATCTGCGCCGCGTAGCCGCCGAACTCCTGCCCGAGGGTGACGGGCGTGGCGTCCATCAGGTGCGTGCGGCCGGACTTCACGACCGACGCGAACTCGGTGGCCTTGCGCTCCAGCGACGCCGCGAGGTGGTCGAGCGCGGGGATCAGCTCGTGGGTGGCCGAGGCGGTCGCGGCGACGTGGATCGACGTCGGGAAGACGTCGTTCGACGACTGCGAGGCGTTGACGTGGTCGTTGGGGTGCACGTCCTTGCCGAGGGCGTTCGTGGCGAGGGTCGCGATGACCTCGTTGGTGTTCATGTTGCTCGACGTGCCGGACCCGGTCTGGAAGACGTCGATCGGGAAGTGCGCGTCGTGGGCGCCGGTGGCGACCTCGGCGGCGGCGGCGACGATCGCGTCGGCGATGTCCTGGTCGAGGATGCCCAGCTCGGCGTTGGCCGTGGCGCAGGCGGCCTTGATCTGCGCGAGCGCACGGATCTGGGCCGACTCGATCGGCGTGCCGGAGATCGGGAAGTTCTCGACGGCTCGCTGGGTCTGTGCGCGCCAGAGCGCCTGTGCCGGGACGCGGACTTCGCCCATGGTGTCGTGCTCGATGCGCCACTCAATGTTGTTGTCGGTCATGTCGGCACGATAGCGCTGCCCCTCGGACGCAGACCGACGAGGATCCAGTAGCGCTCGTCGCGGCCCTGGAGCCGGACGGGGACGGATTCGGCGTCCACGGTGGTGAAACGATCCAGCAGGCGTGCTCGCAGGGGCGGCGAGTCGGCCATCGACCAGACGAGCAGGACGCCCTCTGACCGCAGTCGATCGGCGCACGTGGCCAGGAAGTCGTCGCCGTACACGGCAGCGTTCTCGTCGTGGACGAGGAAGTCCGGGCCGTTGTCGACGTCGAGCAGGACCGCGTCGAGCGTGGCCGGCGGCTGGGCGGCGACGACGGCGCGCACGTCGTCGACCACGACCTCGAGACGCGGATCTGCGAGCAGGTCGGCGCCGGGGATCGTCCCCGCGCGCATCCACGCGACGATCTCGGCGTGCAGCTCGGCGACCACGACGCGCTCGACGTCCGGGTCGGCCAGCAGCTCCCGGGTCGTGAACCCGAGCCCCAGACCGCCGACCAGCACCCGTCGGGCGCCGGCGTCCAGGGCGGCTCGTGCGAGCGCCCGCTCGGACGACGTCTCGAGGTCGTCCATGACGAACAGGCCGTTGACCCGGAGCTCGATGGCACCGTCGTCCCGACGGCGGACAGTCACCTCGTCCATCGGGCCAGGATAGTCGGCGGCCTACCCTGGGAGGGTGATCGAGTCGATGCCTGCCGAGCCGTACGCCCTTCTCGGGTCGTGGTCGTTGTCGCGGACGATCGACGACCGCTGGGGCGACGAGACGTCCACGGTCGACGGCACGTCCGAGCTGGCGATGCTCGAGGACGGACGGATCCGCTGGAGCGAGAGGGGCGTCCTGCACCGCGCGACGGGGGACGTCCCGGTGCAGCGGGTGCTCTTCGTCGAGCGGCGCGACGACGGCTGGTTCGTGACGTTCGACGACGGTCGCGACTTCCACCCGTGGACACCCGGCAGCGAGGTCGTCCACCCGTGCGCGCCCGACACCTACCGGGGTCGGGTCGACGTGCTGGGCGACGACCGCTGGACCGTGCGGTGGGACGTCGCCGGACCGGCCAAGGACTACACGATGACGAGCACCCTGACGCGGCCCGGCGATGGGGGCGCGGCTCAGCCGAACGCGAAGGCGTAGACCCGCAGGTCGCCCTCGTAGCGGACGGTCAGCGTCTCCGGTCCGACGGTCTCGGAGACGTGGATGCGTCTCGGTTCGGGGTCGCCGTCGACGCGGATCCGCCGCACCGTCCCGTCGGTGGACGTGACGACGAGTGATCCCGAGCCGCCGACCAGCTGGTACGCCGTGCGTCCGCGGAAGCTGACGCGGGCGACGCCGGTGGCTCCGGGGACCGCGTCCTGCCGTCCGACCGTCCACGGGCCGCCGAAGCTGAACGTGCCGATCGGCTGGGCGTCCGGCAGCCGGAAGCGGGTGCCGTCGGTCGTCACGGTGTCGGACTCCTCGTCGTACCGAGCGCCGCGCGAGTCGGCGAGGTCGATCTGGGGTGTCGTCCCGGGCTCCGCGTCCTCCCCGTCGTCCAGCTCGCGCAGCGGGTCGGGCAGCGTCCCGGCGCGGCCCTCGGCGAGCAGCTTGCGGATCTGGGCCTCGACGCGGAAGTGGCCACCCTCGCCGAGGGTCACGGCGCGGACCGTGCCGTCGCGGTCGAGGAGGTACGTGGACGGCCGCACGTCGGTGCGGTAGCCCGCGAGCGTCGATGAGTCCGTGTCGTGGAGGACCGGGAACGTGATCGCACGGTCCCGCAGGGTCTGCGCGAGCCGGGCGGGGTCCTGCTCGAAGGCGAACTGGGGGGAGTCGACACCGACGACCCGCAGGCCTGCACGGCCGTAGAGCCTCTGCCACGCCGTCAGGTAGCGCGCGTCCCGCCCACACGCGACGCACGACGACGAGAAGAACGCGACGAGCACGACGGATCCGCGCAGGTCGGCCAGGTCGAGCGGGTCCGACCCGACCCACTCGTCGCCGCCGAGCGCCGGCGCGGGCCCGCACCGCGCGAGGACCGCGCTGCCCGGCGTGCAGCGGTCCAGATCGGTGCGGTCACCGCCGGGGGCGGGCACGAGCTCGCCGGGATCGGTCGTCGGGGACGAGGTGGGCGTCGACCGCCCCACGGGTGGGTCGGCGGGTGTCAGCGTGCCGAGACGTCCGGGGACGTCGAGCACCGCGGCCACTGCGAGCACCGCCACGACCGCCGCCACCCCGATGGCGCGCGGCGACCGGCGCAGTCGGCCCATGAGGTCTCGAGGTCTCGACATGACGTCCGTCCGGCGGCGAGTGGGTCGGGGGTGTGGTTCGGCACCGAGGATGTCACGGACGGGTCGCGCTACGCCTCGTAGATCGCGACCTCGCTGGCCTTGACGGCCAGGAAGACCTCGGTGCCGGGCATCAGGTCGAGCTCTGCGACGACGGGAGCCGTGACGTCGGCGCTGATCTCGTCGGTCTGGATGCGCACCTGCGAGCCGCGCGGCTCGAGCTCGCGCACCGTCGCGGCGAAGACGTTGCGGGGGCTGCCGGTCGGTCGCTCGCGGTGCACGCTGACGGCGCCCGGGGAGAACACCGCGACGGCCGCGGAGCCTTCCGCGACGGTCGCGCCCTCGTGGAGACCGGCGACCAGCAGGCCGCTGCCGGCCCGGACGGCGCCCGCCTCGGCGACGCCCCGCGCCAGGTTGAGGCCCGCGATGCCGGCACCGAACGTGCTGCGCGGGCGGGCGAGGACGTCGCGGGTCGGACCGTGCTCGACGATGCGGCCCGCCTCCATCACGACGACGTGGTCGGCCAGCAGCAGGGCGTCGAGGACGTCGTGGGTCACGATGATCGCGCTGCGCCCGTCCAGGACGCGACGCAGGACCTGTCGCATCGCAGGCACGACGGTGATGTCGAGCGCGGCCATCGGCTCGTCGAGCAGGAGCAGGCGGGGCTCGGCCGCGAGCGCCCGGGCGATCGCGACCCGCTGGGCCTGCCCGCCCGAGAGCTCGGACGGCCTCCGGTCGGCCAGCTCGGCGGCGTCGACCTGCGCGAGCCAGGCGAGGGCCGTGGCCCGGCTGTCCCGCCGCGTCGCCCCGGTGCTGCGGGGCCCGAACGCGACGTTGTCGAGCACGCTCAGGTGCGGGAACAGCAGCGGGTCCTGCGCCAGCAGGCCCGTGCCGCGCTCGTGCGGAGCCCGCCAGGTGCCGTCGGCGGCGTCGAACAGCGTCGTGCGGTCGAGCGTCGCGCGACCGGCGTCAGGCCGCACGATCCCGGCGACGACCGACAGCAGGGTCGACTTGCCGGAGCCGTTGGGCCCCAGGACCGCCACGGTCTGGCCATCGGCGACGTCGATCGCGACCTCGACGTCCCGGTCCTCCACGGTCGCGGTCAGCTGCAGCGTCATGTGACGTCGCTCCTCGTGCCGCGGACCAGCCCGATGACCAGCACCGCCACGACGACGAGCACCAGCGAGAGGGCCACGGCGGCGTCGGGATCGCTCTCGCGCTGCAGGTAGATCTCCAGCGGCAGGGTGCGGGTGACGCCCTCGAGGCTGCCGGCGAACGTGATCGTCGCGCCGAACTCGCCGAGGGCCCGGGCGAACGACAGCACGGCGCCGGCGGCCAGTCCCGGCAGCACGAGCGGCAGGGTGACGCGGCGCAGGACGGTCGTCGGTCGCGCGCCGAGCGTCGACGCCACGACCTCGTACCGCTGGCCGGCCGTGCGCAACGTCCCTTCCAGGCTCACCACCAGGAAGGGCAGCGACACGAACGTCTGCGCGATCACGACGGCCGTGGTCGAGAACGCGATCTGCAGGCCCAGCACGTCGATCGTCTCGCCGAGCAGACCCTTGCGGCCGAACGTGTACAGCAGCGCGATGCCGCCCACGACCGGCGGCAGCACCAGCGGCAGCAGCACCAGCGACCGCAGCAGGGTCTGCCCACGGAACGACGTCCGGGCCAGCACCAGCGCCATCGGGACGCCCAGCACGACGCACAGCAGCGTCGCCATCGAGGACGTCCGCAGGCTCAGGAGCAGCGCGTGGCGCGACGACTCCGACGTGATGAGCGACCAGAAGCTGCCCCACTCGACCCGCGACGCCATTGCTGCCAGCGGGAGCACGATGAACAGTGCTCCCGCTGCGGCGGGGACGTAGACCCAGCGCGGCACTCCGGAGTATCTCGCCGAGGACATGGTGCCGAGGTTACGGCTTGGCGAATCCGGCGGCCTGGAGGATGGCCTGGCCCTCGGTGCCCGTCACGAAGTCGGCGAAGGCGCGGGCGACGTCGAGGTGCTCGCTGCCGGACAGGGCGGCGATCGGGTAGGTGTTGACCACCTCGGACGACTCGGGGAACGTCACGCCCAGCACCGTGTCGCCGGCCGCCTTGACGTCGGTGACGTAGACCAGGCCGGCGTCGGCCTCGCCGGAGACGACCTTGTTCAGCACGTCGGTGACGGACTGCTCCTCGCTGACGGGCTTGATGTCGATGCCCGCGGCGGCCTCGACCCCGGCCGCGGCGGCGCCGCACGGCACCTCGGCGGCGCAGAGGACGACCGTGGCGTCGGGGTCCGCGAGGTCGTCGAGCGAGTCGATGCCGGCGGGGTTGTCCGGCGGCGTCGCGATCTCGAGGGTGTTGGTCGCGAAGTCGGCCGGTGTGCCCTCGACGAGGTCGTCGGCGGTCGCCTTGTCCATGTTCGCGGTGTCGGCGGACGCGAACACGTCGGCCGGCGCCCCCTGCTGGATCTGCGCGACGAGGTCCGAGGATCCGGCGAAGCTGAACGCGACGGTGACGCCCTCGTTCTCGGCCTCGAACTTCGCGCCGATCTCGGTGAACGAGCTCTTCAGCGACGCGGCGGCGAAGACCGTGATGGTCGTCGGCTGCGGCGCCGCCGACGTCGCGTCGTCGGTGGGGGCTTCAGCGCCGGAGGAGTCGGACGATCCGCACGCGGCGACCGTGGCCAGCAGCAGGCCGGCGGCGAGGGAGCCGATGAGGCGCTTCATGAGGAACCTTCTAAGGACTCGATGATGACGTTGGTGGACTTGATGACGGCCACGGCGACGGACCCCGGCTCGAGCCCCAGCTCCTCGACCGCCTCGCTGCTCATGAGGGAGACGACGCGGAAGGGGCCGCACTGCAGCT
>Ga0247730_1000739_pt1 | contig 21488 bp, 24 predicted proteins | sample UWRJL073202C2_FD_180959 | JGI IMG/M metagenome (GOLD analysis project Ga0247730, IMG submission 180959) | Plant litter microbial communities from Arlington Agricultural Research Station in Wisconsin, United States - UWRJ-L073-202C-2 | ecosystem: Environmental > Terrestrial > Plant litter >... | reverse complement strand
ATACACGGAGAAATTCAAGCAGCAAACCCGTCCAGCGACTCATGGCCTCTTCGCCCAGAGTAATCGCTCTCTTCGTCTTTTCGATCGTCTCGGGGTCACAAGCGCCATAAGCTGATAGCTCTTCGTCAAGCTTGGCCAGCTCTTTCTTCATGCTGGCAAGCTTTTCTAGCTTTCGAGAGCGCGTTTCCTGATCAAAACCGCCCGGAATGAGCATTCGGAGCATTTTTTGGGCATGCACTCACTGATTCAGGCCTCGCCAATTTCTCCTCCGCAATACTGTCACGGATGGACTTGAGTTGATCTTGACTGTTGGCTCGGGATTCTTTTAGCGTGTCTAAACGTCCCTGAATCTAAGGAAAAGGTTCGCCAGGAAAAGACACGTTTCAGAGACAAAGGGCCTCACAACAGCACCAGCATGGGATGGGAAGCTCCAGAAGACTGATGAAGGCAATTCCTCAAACACGAACCAATAAAGAAAAGTTGGCGCGCATACAGTTGGAAGCGCCGATCTTTTCAGCTTGGACGAGACCATCATCGACCAGAGATTGCAGGACTTCTTTCACACTCTGTGACACTAGCGGGAAAGATGAGTGCTCAGTGCGTCAAGGGATACATCACGCGCATATAATTGCAAAGTGCACACCGATTCCTTTGAGTTTTGGGCCAAGTTTCTCCAGTTCCTTTAGCTAAAACGAGCGCATTAGATAGTGACGCGACGGAGTTTTATAACCTAATACCTGATAAAAATCCTTCTATATGCATGTCAAATTGAGAAACCATGTACTGCAAACTCTGCCCAGGACGCACCGATTCGTGAAAAATTTCGAGTAATTTGACGCGTTTTTCCTCAGCAGAAAGGCCTCTTGGAGCCTTGAGATCCTCGATCATCAAAATTACCCGTCTCAACGAATAATATGCGTACCATTTGTGTAGAGTCGATGGGAGTTCTGGTTCAAGCTACAATAACGCGACCGTCACGCGTGACTGACGCGTCCTTTCCACTCCCATCAGCACAACGTGGACAGATCATGTCTTCATGGTAGAACTCAATCCTCTTATAAATGTGTTTTGCATTGCTGAGATAAATTAGCAGATGCAGGAATTATTCACAAGCGCTAGCGGAGAGTCTGCCACCCTGGCAGAACTCTTGGACTATCCAGGACTCACTGATCCGTCTGCACAGAAATATGTCACCTACTTGACGACTAGTTCTCTGGAAAACCTTACTCTGGAGCCATCTTTATTGCAGACACAGTCGCATCACCTCATTTCCAGCATAACATCCCTCACACATGCATCCTACCCGACATTTCTTGCCCTCCATGGTACTACCAACGCGCTCACCACATCCCTGGAATCGTTGTCTGGCACTCTCAAAGGCATGATCAAGGAAGACCTACCTGCAGTCGAGGACAGCGCTTCAGCGTGGCGAGGCCGTACGGAAGGTGCACTAAGTGAACGAGCCAAGGCTCGTCTTGTGCTTGAGCAGTCGGATAAACTGCGCGATCTACTAGACATACCCGTCCTGATTGAGACCTGTGTCCGTAATGGATATTTCCAAGAAGCATTGTCTTTGGCTGCTCATGCCGAGACAATATGGCCCTCTTCAACCTTTCCTCCCTCCATCGTCCAATCAATCCTAGCAGAAGTTCGATTGTCCATAAACCACATGCTGCTGCTGCTATTATCCAACCTCAAGGACACTAATAGGAAGCTACCAGCATTATGGAAATCAGTTAACTTTCTACGGAAAATGGATGTCTTCCCTGACACTGGCGACGTTGGTTCGGAGGAACTAATCGCCAAGTTATTTCTCAGTGGACGTGAACAAGTGTTAATACAATCATTGGATACGATAGAAAGAGACGTAACTCGACTGCTGGCTTCTGGGAACCTTCTGGGAGAAACGGAAGTAGAGGACCTAACCAGACACACGAAAAAGTTCATCGACAATTGGCGAGAAGGTGTATATGACATTCTCACCCAGTTCACGACCATATTCCTCGAGAGTGCAAACATAACATCGTCCCCTGCCCCCTTGCATGCTTTGGCATCTGCATATGTTACCCAGTCACTCAGCCATCATCTCCTGCCTCCACTTCGTATGATACTTCCTCACCTGCCACTTGGATCTCTCCCATCCATTTTAACACAGCTCACCTACTGTGCGAGTTCGTTCGGTCGCGTTGGATTTGATTTCCGGGGGATTTTGAGCGATCTATTTGCTGCAGCCATCATCAACACCGTGGTGACTGAATTTCGGAGTGCAAGCGCCAAATTCACTCGACATTTCTCAGCTCAGAATCCTCGTCCTGGGAGGGGGAAGTCTGAGCTTCCCCCAATATCCAGCTTCTTGTCCGACTCCACAAACACCCACGTTCATGCTATACCCACAGAAGCTCAGATAGCTGAGAATATACACGCACCTCCTGTCATTTTAGCTACCGTGTCCCCCATCGCAGAGATCACCAACAATCTTTTGATCGTTCTCAACAATTTCCGCTTGCTAGCTCCCGTGTCTCGCAGGGACGAGGTGCTAGATGCGTTAAACCAAGAACTTGTGAATTCCGGGCAGACCCTGTTAGATTATCTGAGGTCTGTCACCGGAAACGCAGGAGGGGGGAGCGGCGAAGTCAAGACCATGGGAGATAACTATTTCCTTGTTTTTGTTCCGTTCGCGAGGTTAGCGTTGATAAGTGGTGTTTATGGAAAAGCTACCGTTCCAGAGCGAGACTCGGCTTTATCGTTGATGCATTTGGTGGATGACTGGAAAGAATTCTCGCTTACCCTTGAATAACCTGTGTAGCAGTAGAGGATTCCGGGTGCAAAACAACTGTCCATTGATATGTAGCCAAAGGAAGGAAACTACAAAATTGCTTCAAAATAACTCGACAAAATAAAAGGAATGTAAATGAACGGTAGCTCAGAGGGAATCCCTGCACGATGACCATGTGTCATCGGAGGAGATCCAACCGCTGGCCGTTGGAAGGGTAGCGATATGCAACAAAGTCCGAATCTTGAGTGACCAAATCTTCTAACGCTTTACGAGATGTTACGGACATCCGTGGCCCGCCAGTACTGAAAGCACTGTGCCTGGAATTTGTATGGGAATAACCTGTAGCAGTCTCGTCGATACCGTCGGCATTCGACATGGTAGGGAACTGTTGGGCATACTGCTCCACAGAGGGCTCCCGCTGTTGCTGCTGCTGTTCGTGCGGCTTCTTGCCCAGAAGTGACGAAAGGGCAAAACGGGATTTTCGCTTTCCCGATGTTGTCAGCGACTGTTGACCAGCCTGCAGAGAACGACGAGACCCGCCGAACTCGTCATAAGATGCACCGAAATGAGAAACCCTTCGATCAGGAGTGGCTACAGTCTTATTCGCAAATAGGTTGGGCCTCGAGGTCAACCCTCCAAAGGACTGCCTTCGGGTTTCAGGTCCTCGGAATGCAGCATTAGGAGGTAGGAAGTCGTGAGGAGGTGCAGATCCAGGTAACAATTGGCTGGGACTATTCATGGTGTACATTGTGCGAGGCCGCGAGTCAGATGCGGGGAACGCTCTCGATTCTCCGGGCAAGGGAGGTAGATTCTTTTCGCGAGATTGAGCAGTGATTGGCTGAGACATGCGTTTGCGGATATCTGGCTCTGAGATGACCGAATGAACATTTTTCCTGGGTATCGGAGTTGAATTCATCCCATTAACTGTGTCCGCGTTGGTTTCTTGGTCATTAGAACTCGTCTTTCTCTCTAACCCCCCTTCTCCGTCTGAGCCGGAAGGTCGAGAGGACGCAGGGGAAGGGGGCTGGAGACTAGTAGCGGATGTCTGAGTTTGCGGCATACTTGACTGTGTGGGTGGAGAGCCAAACTTTGTTGATGTTACTGATGGAAGGGAGGGTGTAGATGCATGTCGCCCGCCTTCTCCCGAGGTGCGATTTACAAGATACGACAATGGTGGGGGAGGTGCAAGAGGCAGGTCGTCTTCAACTGGTGTCCCATTGTTAAGTTCGCGTCGGTCTTGTTTCTTCGATGACCCTGTAACAAATCGCCAGATCTTTCCAAGACCCTTGGATTTCTTTTTAGACTTGTCGTCAGAGTGTCGAGAGGTTACTGTGGTCAGTTCGCCGGGGTTTGACACCTGGTGCTGCACAGAGCCCGGGGACAATCCAGCCTGTTGCATCAAAAATTGTTCACGCTGAGTTTCCCGTTGGAGTGCCACACTAGTCGGTAATAGTAAGTATCACTGCAAAGAAGAGCACAAGAAGAGGACGTACTGCATGTCTACCATACTTCCCGAGGGTGCTAGGCTGTCGACGCTTCTCAAACCGTCGATCCAGGAGCGTGGGAAGAACGAAGATCTCCGAGGAGAACCGGTGCGCACACTGTGCACATCGGAGAATGATAACTGAGATTGTGTCCTAGGTAAATCTGGCCGATCCGAAGGAGCAGTTAAGACACTCATGGGTCGCTGTCCCACGGGTTGCGAGTATTGGGAATAAGGCCGTAGTCCAATACCACTGTCCGTGTAGGGAGCCAGACTAGGAGTAGACATAGCAGAGGCAACATCATAGTTAGAGCTCCTTGATAGCTTTCGAATTCGCTTCTCTTCCCTGCGACGGCGGTCGCGAGCTTCTCGTTCCTCTTTCCTGACATCGACGTGCTCTACAATCATACCATTCTCGAGTAGAGTGACTTCTCGAGAAGCAGTTCGGTCATGCGCTGCGTTAATTGGAGAAACAGGTGGCTTGATTCTCACGCCGCCTGAGTCATCCACTGGGGCTGCACTATTGCCCATATCGTATGCAGATCGTCGTAGTTGGGAGTAAGCATCGCGCATGCGATTGTCGAGCTGTTTAGCCTCTTGCAAGGCTCTTGCACGAGCCAAGGTCTCGGCTTCAATCAACGTCCTCTGAGATCTGACATAATTGTTAAGCGTTTGCTGCCGTGAACTGGGTTCTCGTGGGTTCTTTAAAAAGATGAATAAGAAACAACTCCGTGAGGGAATTTTACGACTTACTACGCTCAACCACAACTTGATATTCGGTTCCGTCAAGCGACCCCCCTTGACTCTGGGTCTTGCGGGATCGGTGTTGACGATACCGGCAGCGTCGTCTTCCTCTTCTCTTCGTCTCAAATCTTCAAAGGCGGCATCGCTTTCCCGCTCCCATACACCTGGAGTTGTCACATCGACATCTGCCATGTCCTGGTCGCGCATGGTGCACTCAACACAGATCTCCTCGCCTGGTGCTGTCTGGCCATAGATAGGATTCACTGGGTTCGGCAAACGCGGAGCTTGGTTGATGTAGGTGGGTTGCTGAGGATATGCCCGATTCCTAGAGGAAACGGGAGCAACATAACCCATCTGTGCCGGCTGAGCCAAGGCAGGAGAGAAGTTAGCCACATTGGATGCGTTCCCGGTAGATAACGTAGGGGGAAGAGGTCGGCGGGGTGTTGCAGATGGTGAGGTGCGGTCGTCAACAGCGAGTTCAGCAGGTGGTGAGTAGAGCGGCGATCTGAGTGAAGTCACACTGGGTATAGGGCTCATCGCACCTGGTGGACGGCTAAAGTCTGCCTTCTGCGCTGAACTAGACGTCTCTGGCTCTTCTAAACTGTATCGTTCCACGACTCTCCGTGCATTCTGCTGTGGTAGGGAATACGAGATTGTACTCCGAGGAAGTTCTGAGCCTGCTGGCGAAGAGGACGCTGGCATGGACGGCGGGGGTATCGAAGATGAGCCTGGCGGAGAATTGGAAGCATCATTCTCTCCATTCAACGCTGATGGATATCCAGTGGAAAGTTCTTTCCCTGACCATGTTGCCGACGCGGGCGCCTGTGATGGACTCTGAGAATTCTGAGAACGGGGTCTAATGGATGGATAGCGAGACTCTTGCATATCAGGGTTGTTCATGAGGAAAGGGCGGGCAAAGAGGTCGGAATAGTTGGTCGTTGTTTCCGCGCGCGAGGAATATAACGCTGCTGCCATTTATTGGTTGCCAAAAAATACGCGCTTGAACTGAGGATGGGCAATTTACGAGAGACCGTGACTTGCTGTCCCGCTACAACGTGTTGCCCGCAGTGTGTCAGAGCACAACGCTGATACTGAGAGCAGACAGTGGTGCAAGAAATAGGAGAAAGGAGGGTGCAGACTCTGGCAGTAGTCGACGGTGGTGGTGGTCCGGTGCAGCCAACCGGTTTGTATGTAATCTGCTCGCTGATCCTGCAGCAAGTCAAGTTAGCGCCTCCTCCACGCGATCAGACAGCATTCTCACAGGGTCAGCCGACTTAAATTCGCACATTGCAAAATCCGAAATGATCCTGGGCTGGGACAGAAGAAATTACTATCAACTCTACGCCAATGCATATTGCTACTTCTACTACTAGTAGTGCTATTACTTGCGGTACCAAAGAACACCCTTCCTGGACCGACGCATCTTGCGCTGCAATTGCAACATTCCATAGAGCAAAGCCTCGGCAGTGGGCGGGCACCCGGGCACATAAATATCAACGGGAACAATACCTGAGCAGAGTAATGAGCGAAATCCAATGAGCAAAGTGCGTAAAAAGCTTACGATCGCATCCTCGGACAACAGAGTAAGAATAGTGGTAATATCCACCTCCATTAGCGCATGAACCCATGGAAATGACCCATCCTAGTTTTCCTGATAAGTCACTGATGCTCAACGCCAATGTTTAAACACATACGAGGTTCAGGCATTTGGTCGTACACTTTCCTTAGCGCAGGAGCCATTTTGTTGGTCAAGGTTCCGGCGACAATCATGATTTCAGATTGACGAGGACTGGCTCGGAACACAACTCCTAGCCTATCCTGATCATACCGAGCAGCAGCCATGTGCATCATCTCGACTGCACAGCAAGCCAGACCTAGTTCCATGTCAGTAGATAGTCATCAAATACTTGGGCAATGCTCACCGAAGGTAACGGGCCACATAGAACTCTGTCTTGCCCAGTTCGCGACTTTGTCGAGGGTGGAAAGGACATATTCTGTTCTCGAGTTAAGTTGCAATACATGATACCAGAGGAATGCTTGTACGCACCAGCTTTGTTCTGTGGGGTCTCCAGACTGAGCTGGTTGGATCCCTTCTGTGCAAGCTGGGTAATGGGAACGTTTGGATCTGCGGAGTATGTAGGCTCTGCTGGTGCTGGAGCAGCTAAAGCAGCCACGGAAGTCGCGTGTAATGAGCGTTGGACTAAAGGGAGAGATCCCAGTGAGACCACGGAAAGACCGGGAGAGCCAGGGTATTCTCACAGGAAACAGGCGTGGCCCTCAGGGCAGACTGCCGACTAGCAATACTTGCTGAGGAAGCTGCAGAATATTCAGCGAGTATTCAGGAGAATATTCGAGCTGAGGGACCTACCGACTGCCTTCAAGAAAGACATGATGGTAGCGCAGAGGAGAAACTTGTCGCCGCTGATTGGCTGCTCAAGCTGAGGTAACGCGCCAACCCCGGTCATGCCGACGATCTCTTCTCTGCCATCGAGTCGACTGGTCACCTACCTATGACCACTATATTTCTTGCGTAAATCGACAATAAATCACCCATAAAATGGTAGTGTGAAAACCACAGGCTTTTTGTAGTCAGACCGACCATACCGGAGCCGCAAAATGCTGGCAATGACTAAGAATATTCCTTCTAGCTGATCATAGTCATTATCGGCGCTGAATGTTGAGGGTCCTTGCACTCAGACTGCGACTACGACCTGCGCTCAGAGCCATGCCTACTACCCGTTCTTCTTCTCGTGCTGCGCCACCTGCAGAACCCTCGGTAGAGCCAAAGACCAAAGGAAAGCGCAAAGCAGCTGCGACTGCTTCGTCCGACAAACCAGCTAAGAAGGCCAAAACAACGAAGGCCAAAGTAATTGCACCTGCCGCAGATACTACTCCAGCTATTCCTTTACCAGAAGTTGTCGAGGCACCAGAAGATACCATTATCCCTGCGAAACTAAGCTTTGACTTCAATGAAGCCAAACAGCATCTCATTAAGTATATTGCTTTTCTCATCACAATTTTACATATGTGTTAAACACTTTTCAGGGTTGATCCACGCTTTGAGGACTTGTTTGACTGCATGACATGCTCTCCATTTGAGAATTTGGAGCAGGCGCATCCGTTCAGGTACGTATACACCATCTACTGTTCAAGTCACATACGCTAACTCTCCAACTTTCTTGTTCAGTTCGCTAGCTACTTCTATCCTGTATGAATCTCCACGCACATTTCTGTGACAATTTCTGACCGCTCTTCGGAATTGTAGAGGTCAACAAATATCCTGGAAGGCTGCCAAGTCCATCACCCACAAGTTCTTAAGATTGTTCGACCCTTCAATTCCAGAGAATGTCGACGATTACGAGTTCGTTTTCACTCTCCTTCATTCTTAAGTAAGGTCTCACGGACATTGAAGTGGGAAGTTCTTCCCAACACCAAAACAAGTTGCTGCTGCGGACGTAGCGTCGCTTAGAACGGCTGGACTTAGTGGTCGAAAGGCGGAATATGGTGGGGAATACCCTCAGCGACGCCTGCCACCTACTGAAACTGTTTGTTGCAGTCCAAGACTTGGCCGCTAGATTTTCAGATGGCCGTTTATCGACTCAAAAGTTGCTAAATGCCACGGATGAGGAGCTTTATGAGATGCTCATTGCCGTGAAGGGTGTTGGTCCTGTAAGTTCCTCTTCAGCCATTTTCCTGGGAAGTTCTAATTCTGTTCAAAGTGGACAGGTAAGCTAAGCAAATATGGCTTCTCTACAGCACATGTTGACTGCAATTAGTCCATATGTCTTCTATCTTCATGCTCAGACGACCTAATATCCTGCCAGTTGGTGAGTCTTTGTGTGCAGCAGAAATTTCAGACCGAGGTTTATCCCAATCTAGGTGATTTGGGCGTCCAGAGAGGAGTCATGAAATGGTTCCTAGCTATGCACACACCAACCTACAACGTCGGAATATCTCCTGAGAGACAAAACAAGGAATCTCCTAAGAAAGTTGCGGCCACCCCGGAAGGTCCGAGAGTAGACAAGAATAGTGACACTATGCCCGACTTGGGCGAAGATCCTCAAGGTGATGTTCTGCCAGACCTGAGCGGGGATCCAGAAACTGTGAAGAAACTGGCCAGTATTATGGAAGGAGAGTCGACGGCCAAAGACTTTGTACCGCCTCCACTGCCAAAGGGATTGACCGCTTCAATCTTGAAGAGTCGTTTGCAGACCAAAAAGAAAACAAAGTCCGTCTCCCCAGTTTGCCTTATTTTGCAATCGTCTAATCCTTTCTCAGAGGCGCATTGTTGACTCCTGAGGAAATGGAAGAACTAACGGCGCCATGGGCACCATATCGCAGTCTAGGTAAAGCCTCTTGCGTACTCTATCGCTCATAGCTAACTGGACGCCCAAGCTGTCTATTACATGTGGTCGTTAGAACAAGTTGAAGAGGATTAGTAAAGGCGGTTAGGAATATACGATAAAGCTAATATAGTATATATTCTCTATACAATTATTGGATCAAAGTGCACAATCGCTTCCCGAAAAAGACTGCAGGACCTTGCCCTCTAACCTTCACTGCGAACGCGCACCTCTCGCCTTCAAGCTCTCAGTCCAGCGTCTGGTCCTGGAGCATCTCGCTGCCCTACGATTCCCTCAGCCTCCAGCCCTTACATCGCCGCTGTTACCTTGACATACAAATACCAACACCTCTGTCCACCTGCCTCGCTCTCTCTACTCTCGAAATGACACCCGAACTTGTTTACTCGCCCAGTGAAACCTTCGCATCTTCACCTACCGAAAGCGATTCCGTATTGACACCATGTCTACAAGCGCTACCGCCTATTCATCGCGTACCCATGAAACTTTCCACTGCGTTACCGTACTTCCCTCGCGAGGACGATACCGAAGACGACGATGGCAATGACACTATCCTATACCTATCATCCCCACCACACTCGCCGGCTGTGATACCCCCCTCTATCAACAATGCGATTCTGCATAATGCACCACCTCAAAAGGCTCTTGATATCAGCCCGGCGGAACCACCTTGCCTAGGACGCTTCTACTCTGGAAAATTCCCGGAAAACCACGCTCTAAACAGCGAGTTTCTCAGGCGCTATAGATTGGAGGACGAGCTTGGTGCTGGCGGATACGGCTTCGTGATGACTGCACAGAACATTGAAGGCGGACACGAGGTTGCTGTGAAATTCATCGTAAAGGAGAAGGTTCCAGAGCATGCTTGGATGGAGGACGACAGCATTGGGAGGCTGCCAACTGAAGTCATGCTGCTCAGCTATATCGACCACAAGAATGTCGTGAAATGTCTTGATTTGTTTGAAGATCCGATATATTTCTATCTGGTAAGCTCTCATGTATTACTTGCCCTCGAACTTCGCTCACTAGACTCATGCTCGCAGGTTCAAGAGCTTCACGGCTCGCCTTGGGCTCAACGCGTCCGGAAGTCACCTCGAATACCAGGCCCACCCTCAAATACATCTACGCCTGTACTTTCTCCCTCAGCATCTCTCGACTCAGTGAGTAGCGCAGGATCCTGCAGTCCATGCGTCCCTCCTATCCTTCTCGTTTTGGACGAAAGTGGCACCAAGATTCCCCCTCACTTTTCCGCTCCGCGACCACAGTACTCTCGCAGACCATCGCATGACTTGTTCGAGTGCATCGAGCAATCCGAGGATAAGCGCCTGTCTGAAACCCAAGCACGACATATCTTTCAGCAGATAGTAGACGCCGTAGCTTACTTGGACTCGCAAGGGATAACACATCGCGATATCAAGGACGAAAACTTACTGATAGATAAAGATTTGAATGTGAGTGTACTCTCTTTGCGAGCCTGCACACTCAATACTCAACTCACTCTGAACATTACAGGTCAAACTAATCGACTTTGGAAGCGCTATCATCGTAGACCCAGAAGAACCACGACCATACTATACCCTGTTCTACGGAACGAGCGCATACGCATCTGCTGAGATCATCCGAAAGGAGCCTTATCAAGCCGCGCCTGCAGAGATCTGGACGCTTGGAGTGCTGCTGTCTTATCTGCTTACGGGAGCTTCCCCGTTTGCCAGCGTGGTGGATGCGAAAATGGGCAGAATCTCGTTGGTGGATTGTCCCACTCTTTCGAAGAAGGCGTTGGATGTGCTGCAGAAGTGCTTGGACCCGGACCCTTCCTCGAGGATTACGGTTGCGCGGCTGAAGAGACATCCATGGTTCGCTTAGAACACATGGATGGAGCAGCTTGGATACCCCTCAAAGCATTAATAGCATGTGTTCATTTTGTACTTTAAATGTTGTAGATTTGTCTTTCAGCGCATGTCTCGTCGATGACTCCTTGACTCCAGAGATTGTGGTATGAGTGTAACGCGAATACCAAATGACCTCTAGAACGATAGCGTGAGTTGGCCACTTGTTAGCCATACGTAGTTTTAGATGTCCCTGAACGCATCGGTGGATAGATGGATTCGCGGTATCTGCCAGGGGTCGTTTTATTATTATATCGTATGCTGAGGAATCGCCATTGAGCCCGTTATGTGTGCTCCGGTTGCGCAGCTGTGAGTCGCCATGCGTCGCACAATTGATGTCACTCAGGTCGTGTGGCGATGCGGCCTCTCCTCTCTTCCTGCTACCACCACCAGCGCTACTACTCACACAGAATCATGTCTGGAAGTAGGTCGATTCAACGATCTTTTTGTGCAATATCTGACAGGACTCTAGAATATATTATCACTTTCAAGTCCGGAGTCAGCAAGGAGAAGATCCAGGAGTATGCTGAGAGTGTCAAGGGAGGTGCGTATCCCGTTTTCGAAGTGTGTAGGGGTCACTGCTGAAACTTTCTGGCTCTGCAGGAGGATCAGAAGTGACAGTTTATAGCTTGATCCCAGTACGCCTGAGCTATCGTGTTTTTGGATCAACGTTAGATCTAACAGCTTACCTAGGGATTCGCTGCCACCCTTTCAGAGGAACAACTACAAGGGTTCCAGTCGCTCCAGTCCGGCGCCGACGATATTATCGAGAACATTGGTGCGCTCTCATCCCCTCTACCAAATGGACATGCAACTCTGACCTGCTCCTCACTATCACAGAGCCTGACGGGATCGTTCACACCCAGTGAAGACCTTTCCCTGTTTCAACCTTGAAGGAGCAACGAATTGATTATCCTATTATCTAACAGAGATAAAATATTCTGGTGATCTGAGAACGTCGTATGTAAATGTAAATGTAAAGTTGTGCGATAATATACTTGCTATGTGTGAGCTCAACAGTCGCTTACGCGAGACATGTCAAGCAGTAGCAGTAGTCGCTGCGAGCTCGTTGGCTTGCTGCTACCTACATTGACCATGGAATTTTCGAACACTTGTGCCCCTCGGGTGTTCGACTAGCTCGTCAACATCTGGTGATGGTATAATTCTCCACTGTATACGTTGTGGATTTGTCATTCAGGAGACAAGGTTTTGCCATCCGCTGCATGATTGTCATTCAGATGGTGTGGCGATGTGACTTCTACCCACTCTTGCTTCTCTTCCCGCAACTACCAGCAGCACTACAGCCATGTCCGGAAGTGAGCAGTCTCCGTTCTATTTCTGAGACCCATTTGACAGTGTTTTTCTAGAATATATCATTATGTTCAAGTCTGGTGTCAGCAAGGAGAAGATTAATGAGCATGCTGAAAGTCTCAAGGCAGGTTTGTATTACTTCTTTGATATAGAGAGGGGAGATTGCTCACATTGGTTGGCTCTACAGAAGGATCGGATGTCACGGTTTGGGACATAATCCCAGTGCGCCTCAGTTCCAGTTGTTGTGTTCATGGATCGACAGTAGATCTAACAGTGTACCTAGGGATTTGCTGCTACACTTTCACAAGAACAGCTGCAAGGATTTCAGTCTCTCCAGTCTGGTGAAGACGATATCATCGAGTCCATCGGTAAAGCAGTCCCATCTTTGTTACAATCGCCAAAGATTCACCTGCACTTCGCTATCGCAGAGGAAGACGGGGTCGCTACCACCCAATGAAAACTTCAAATTTGAACGAATAACGGCTCGATGACTATTTCATACCGTACGCCGCATTTGCAGGTCAATCTTGCAGAGTTTAACCTCCCACTTGCCACTCGATGTCACAGAGATAATAGATTCCGGAAATCCGGGAAATTCCGTGTAAATACTTGCAATAAATATACTCGATATATATAAATCATGTGAAGCAAGGAAGGCTGCCAGTCGTGGATCCGTTTCGAATAGTGCTCTCGTTTTGACCTCGCCTGGACGACAACTGCTTACGTGAGACGCGTCAAAGCAGCAGCCTCTCTATCAGTTACCTCCAAGTCGCTCGCTGGCCTGTTGCTGCCTACGCTTGCCATGCGATTCTTTGCGTACTTTATACCCCTCAAATCATCGACTGGTTCGTCAACAACCGGTGATGGCACAGCGACACAAGATCCTGGTGATATAGCTGCACCATCTACCGACTCCAGCCCGCTTTCTCCTACAGTCTCCTTACCAGAGCGGCCAACTGCTGCCCAATCTGTCCCAAATCTTGCAACCACCAGCTCTGCTCTGGCCCCGGAGAACTCGCCAAATCGTAAACCCAAGCGACGGACCACACTTCTCCGTCGCCCTTTCATTCTCGCTCCCGTTGATGAAGGTGACATTCATGAGGCTTCGGCTCCTGCTCAGAACTACTCGAAGCGCATGAACAGTACACCGCTGAAGCTTTCTCCACCTCGCCTTCTTTCAAGCAGTGACAAACGCGCCAAAGAGTCCGCTACCGTTGTCCGAAGCCTTATTCTCGGCCCTCCCTCCTCTTCCGACCCCAAGGTCTCTAAGGCGGTGGCAATACCTCAGATAAGCAAAGTGAAGACACAGCTCATGCAACCCAAGTCAGCGAACAAGGTCATCTCTCATTTGCGTAGGCTTTCCGTTCAGGACCAGGAGGAGAGTGGACAGTCTACGAGACCCATCCATGCTGTGTGTTTGTCCCACACGGACGAAGAGGAAGAGATTTTGCATTTCCAACAGCTGGCTGTAGATCCTACGGAGCCGTCATCGTTCGCGGACATTCCTTGCGTATTGAATGCATCGGCAGAGAAGCTCGCTCAGATATTCAACGACATGCAGCTCGTCGACTTTTTGCTCACACCTGATATGGGGCTGGGACAACCAGGGGATGAAGCTGGTATTCTGGCAGGGTCTGTACCTACCGCAGAGACAGTCCTGGAGGGAATCAGAATTATAACGCCTGCACTTATGGAACTGGGTTACACGACTGGAAAGGCGCTTCTACCTGACCATGCAGGTATGCAACAGTAGTTCAGCAGAGAGAACATAAGAACTGATACAGTCTCTGCAGGCGTTCATCCACCTACTGATCGCATCTCCGTTCTCACTTGTACGTGTAGAGTTGTGAAGGACATTATGGCGGGTGAAGCTCACAAAGATCAACAGATTGGTGGGGACTCGAGGTCCTACTTCCTCCTCCTACCTTGATTCACCTTGCCGTACGTTCTCCTGTGGACATCGTCTAACATGTCCTAACGCTCATTACAGAAAGCGAAGTCTATTTCCTCTTCTGTGGTAAACTTCCTTTCGGCACTCGCCATGGTTAACAACGGAGTACGAGAGATATTGCCTTTCGTTCGATACATATCGCAATTCATCGACTTCGAGTTCCAAGCAATCAACAAGCAGAACAAAGGGCGAGGGGTTGTCTGTGCTGCTACTTGGTAGTTAGCTTTATCCGTCCTCAGATTACCTGCCCAATGCTGATGTACCAATGCTAGGATTATGCCTGCAGCCATGATGCCTCGCCCTTGGGACTTCGACCCAGCTCCTTCTCCAGCGATAGAACCGGTGATAGAGAAGCCGAGCATCCCTATTGCGGACGAACCTGCGCAATCTTCACCGCCTGTTGCCGATGCCATATCTTTCGAGGTCATACCTCCTACTCCACTCCATTCAGTCATTACTCCTGCTGCTATCGCTGTAGCTGCAGCTGCATAAACAATCAGAACTTCTCTTTTGCGACGACCCTTTACGACTTTCACGTACAATAGCTCTATATCCACGCTACCTATGGACCGTGGAACACTACTATGTATTAAGATACTTCTGTTTTATTAGCACAAACACCAAACCTATGTGACATAATGTAACGAACGAATTCCGAATTCCTGAAAGCTCGTGACTTGTACATTTCCGAATTCCTCTCATGCCGCCGCTTTCAAAGCATAGAAAGATCCGGCCAGCTCTGTCTCAGCACCTTCCATGTCCATATCTACAATAGAAATGGCAACCGACGATGGCATTCGAACGAAGACTCTCAAGGATGTCATTAGGTATGTATGCGCTTCTGATTCAGTACAGACATTTCTTACCTATACAACAATGTTTTGTGTGCCAGGAACTTTACACCCGCCTGGTTTGCAGTAAACATGGGTTAGTACCGCGTTGAATTTACCACAAGCACTGCCTGACGATTATCTCAGGAACTGGCGCAATATCCATCATATTCCACCTCTTTCCCTATGGCGCAGACCTCCAAGCAATGAAGATCACGTCTCTGGCGTTCTTCTTGCTGAATCTAATCCTATTCATTTTGTTCTCGGCGGTCACTTTCGCACGATACCTTCTGTTCCCAGATGTATGGTCTATCATGCTTCAGCATCCTGTGCAGAGTCTCTACGTCGGCACTTTCCCCATGGGCGCTGCGACGTTGATCAGTGTCGCAGTCAGTGTTGTGAATGGAGAGTTCGGGTTTGGCGGTGTATCTTTCTTGTACTTTTGCTGGGCAGCATGGTGAGCGGTCCCTTTGAACTGGGCTACATGAAGTCTTCTGACGCTTCAAGCAGGTGGGTGGATGTCTTGATATCAGTAATGTGTTGCTGGGGAATGGTTCATGAAATGTGAATAATCTTGCTCTTATTTCGTCTCAGATTGTGCTAACTGAACTGGCATAGGATCACAGTTCACGATCATGCACTTGACCGACTCACTGCTGCTTGGTTGCTACCAGTGGTTACTCTGATAGTAGCGGCATCTGGAGGCGGCATTCTTGCGTAAGTTTCAATATGAAGACATAACGTCTACAAGTTCTCACTGTCACCTGTAGAAAAGCTCTTCAAGAACATTCCATATCCCATGCACTCATTACAGCTTCTGTTTCCGTGGTCATCGTTAGCATCGGCCTAGCTTTGGCTTTCATGATTCTTACCGGATACCTGCTTCGTCTAGTTGTGCATGGGATGGTACCTACTGGCACCATAATATCCGTATTCGTTCCGTTAGGCCCATGCGGACAGTCAGGATATGCGATTTTGCTCATCGGCCAATTCTTCAGAGGGATCTTACCGCTTGAGGAGTCATCCTCCGTTGTGCTGTCCTCATCAATTGCAGGCGAGGCCATCAACATTTTCTGTACCTGTGTAAGCTTCGTGCTATGGTCATTTGCTACTATGTGGCTAGTGTTTGCACTACTGGCAATACAACATGTACTACGGATGAACAGCAAGATCCCGTTTAAAGTCCCGTTCTGGGGACTCATTTTTCCGAATGTGAGTCGTTCTTCGCCATGGAGCTCCTGCTTTCGCTACAAGTCTTAACCGCTATCTAGGGGGTCTACGCGAACTTGACGATGGCCCTCGGGCAAGCGTTGGACTCGCCATTTTTCCGTGTTTTTGGTGCTATTTACGCGACCATTACAATTATCCTTTGGATTGGAGTCAGCCTTCGCACGATCACATTAGTGAAGAGTATGGCTATCTTCGAAGCACCATGCTTGGAGGATATTGACATAGGAAAGCGGAGTTCACCCGGACAACAAGTTCCTACTTGTACCCGCGCCGCGGGCGAATGTGCTACGACGAGTCGATGATCGGTTGTAAATCCAGCGATAGAACCTTGAAATATAGACCTGCACAAGTGTATGTGTCGGATTTCTCCACCTAATTGGCTAGTTGTGCTTCACCGCAATCCGTGACTCTGTATGTGCGCTCTCCTTGCTACTGGTGTCTGGCGTTTTTACTCTCCCAAACTCTGTGGTCTACTACACGTTCCGCGTTTCCGCCCGATAAGTCGTTCAAAATGCCTCCGTCTATTCTGACCGTCGGTCAAAGCGTCAAGCGATAGGGTATAAGAACCCAAAGATACACGCATCTCGTCTCACTCATCCTTACTATGCCTTCGAACAAACTTGCGTTGCCATCTCCTTTCTGCGATATACCTCGGGAATCCCTTCTCTTTGGACCTTCCCCAATCCATGAGCTATCGCGTATGACTGCAGATCTGGGTGGTAAAGTTAAGATCTGGGCGAAGCGAGAGGATTGCAACTCTGGGCTCGCTTTTGGAGGAAACAAAACTCGTAAACTCGAAGTTTGTATCATCTCATCTCGTTCTTCATCAAATCACATATCTGACTCATGATCTGCAGTATCTGCTATCCGAGGCCTTGGCACAAGGTGCAGATACGCTCGTGAGCATTGGAGGAGTTCAGAGCAACCACACTCGACAGGTGGCAGCAGTAGCTGCCAAATATGGACTCAAAGTATGTCGCACTCAAGGGCGAAAGGAGTATGCAGCCTGTTCTTATTATCTAATCTCTGCGACAGTCAGCTCTAGTTCAAGAGAAATGGGTGGATTGGGACGATCCTGTATACGATAAAGTTGGCAATCTCCTCATTTCCAGGATCATCGGTGCTCAGAGTACTCTGAATCCATCTACATTCGGCATAGAACACAAGCAGACTGCTACCTCTTTGACCGCTCAAATCTCAGCTGAAGGTGGCAAGCCATACTACATTCCTGCAGGAGCATCTGATCATCCGCTTGGTTAGTGCTTTTCTCAGCCTGCTCGACGCCAATCAACGGGCGTTTTATTTATGCATTTTGCAGGAGGTCTCGGTTTTGCCCGATGGGCATTTGAAGTCGGCGCACAAGAGGCTGAGAATGATGTATTCTTTAACACTATTATCGTGTGCGCAGTGACTGGATCCACCTTTGCAGGGATGATCGCAGGATTCAAATTGCATGCCAAGTTAAACCCTTCTCTTCCTCCTCGCAAGGTTATTGGCATCGACGCATCCGCAAAACCCTCTGAGACTCGGGATCAAGTGCTTCGAATTGCCAAAAACACTGCGTCCAAAATAGGCCTGGATGCCAGCGAGATCACAATGGACGATGTTATTCTAGACGAGAGGTATCATGCAGGGTGCTATGGTATTCCAGACAAACAGACCATTGAAGCTATCAAGTATGGTGCCCGTATGGACGCATTCATTACAGATCCGGTGTACGAGGGCAAGAGTCTGGCTGGGATGGTGGACATGGTCAGAAAGGGTGAAATTGCAGAAGGAAATGTTCTCTATGCTCATTTAGGAGGACAGCTGGCTCTCAACGCGTATTCAGGCATGGAACTTTGATTATCTGCCTGTCTACGTAGCAGGATAGGCATAGTAGTTCAGAACAGAGAGCATGTATACAACTGTACGCTGGGCTGAATAAAACCGACGTGCAGCAGGCCGTGAGCCGACCTGCCCGGCGTCCTATACGCTGCAAGCTGCGCGCGCGGGACGCTCTGCGAGGAGACGCTAAACTCCGTTGGATGAAGCTTGAAGGAGCTCATAGTTGTGTTCATCTTGAGACCATAGGCTCTCACGATCCACGGAATCCACTTCCTCTACCTCTACCGCGACCTCGAGGGCCGCCTCTGACCGATCCACTCTCACCGGCGCCACGTCCAACGGGGGGCTTTGTAGGCTGATCCATAGGCAAGGCAGCAACAGGTTGTTTAAGAACCCTATCGCGCTTTGGACTGGTGTGATTAGCAGTCTTGACCGTATCTCCATCCTTTGAAGCCTCTTCATCTTTCGCGCGTGTAGGTCTGGCTTTAACACCTGCACCGTTCAACGCAGCCTCAAATTGGCGTCCTAACCCAATCATAGGCCTTCCGCGCTTGCTTGGGGCTGCAGGCGCTGGTGCAGACGAAGGTCCCGAACCTGCAGCTGCAGCTACGGGGGCTGAGGCAGCAGCAGGAACAGCAGGACTAGCCTTTGCTTGATTGGCGGGAGGAGGGCGAGGATTCTTTCCTGATTTGGGCTGCTTAGGGGGATTTGCAGCAGGTTGCTTTGGAAGAATCGTGATCTCCTTCTGGCGAGCTTGAGGAGTCGCTGCAGACGTATTGGCCTGGTTGGCGCCCCCTTTCTTAGGAGTATGTTTAGACGCCTGTAAGGACTTTGTTGACGCAGACCCTTTCACTTTCCCATCCTCCTTCTTGCCACCTTGGTCCCTGTAGTGCGCATGACTTCGAATGATGGATTCTCGATCTTTGGTGGCAGCCCTCTCGGCTTTGAGGGCTTCCAAAAGAGGCGTTGTTTTGGGCTGTGCTACGGGTTGCGTGGACGCCACTGAAGCAGTGTTAGGAGTCATCATCGCTGCAGTATAATAATAGACACATACGCAGTGCCTCCATAGTTGGTGGCTCAGCATCTTGCGCTTCCTGGAGAGAGGCAAGGAAGGAGATGTAGTCTTCGTCTGAAGGACTTTCAGAGGGCGTAACGTGGAGGGGTGCTTAACAGAAACGAACCCTTCTCGATGGTCCCCGTTCTCGCATCTTGTTTCTTCTTGTCACCCGGAACCTTCTGGTAGGGAGAAAACTCCACTACAGCATGAGACTCGTTACCTGTACTAAGATAATAAGCCAATACCAGTTGAAATTAAATATTAATGCCGCACCAGCTTTATCTCGGAACAGATGGCCATCGTAGTCTTTGCTGAACTGGGCCAGTTGCTGCTCATTCTTGAACGCGATATACGCTCTAGAAGGAACGCTCTCCTTGTTTGCCCTGTATATGATCTAGATTGAGGCGTAGTCATCCAGGATGATACGGGGACGCGTACTTCACGCGAAGCTTTCCGGGATAATACACCTTCCATGTAACGGTTTCCTCGGTGACCCATTGCTGCACACTTCCCCAGAAGATGTCCTCGGGTAGGTTGGGAGGTAGTCGTCGTACTACAGTCTTCAGACGGTCGAAAGGCACCTGCGCGTTGGGCTTGTCGTCGCGTTCTTTCGTGCGCTTGGGTGTGGGTTTGATGATCATGGTTGTGATCCAGGCAGCGGACTTTGAAAATAGGGCTACAAAAGACGCAACTCAAAGTTTTCACTTTCTGCATCCCAACCACCACAGTACGTTGGATCGTCTGCAGACTGTGAGTACCATTTTCTGCTGTATTTTTCCTTCGGTTTCATGCCATCGGTGATGAATTAAAAATCACATATCAAGCTCAACAGTCTTATGGACGACGTCCACTTGCTGATTATTTTCTGTACTTCTGCAATTCTGACTCTTTCCTTCCCTCCTTCCATATCTTTGTTGCCTACACGATTTACTGACTAGACTCTTATCTTAGATTTCGGTTTATGTAGTAGCTTTGCAATAATTTATGACTGAAAATAATGTTCGCCCGAATTACACGATATATGGATGATCTACAAGTACAAAGACATGAGGAGAATGCACAGTTTATAGAGCAGTTCCTCGTTCGAAGCTGGCACGAATCTCGGTAGTGTACTTGTCGTAGTACCTCGCAATCTGTGAGAGTAATCTTGCTCAGTATGACAGTTGTAGGCAGTCCTAATGTGCTATTCACCTTCTTGTTGAACACCCGATTGTGTTCGTTGATATACGTGATATCCCCCTCGTCTTCGTTGGGCCTCTTCCGTGAGAATTTGCCCTTTTTATCAATACTGCAAACATTCCGAGTCAGTATCAAGCAAGGACAGGATAGGAGGGTCACAAACTCTTTGTTGATCTTGGATACCACTCTGTCAATGGCATCCTCGCTGGGCTTGTTGTCTCCGTACATGAGCGTGTTCGCATCCCGGTAGAATGTCTCAGCCATTGCTTTCTGTTCATGATCTGTTGGTACGAGCTGTAGGAGACGTAAGAAAACTGTCAATAACCGGAATAGAGAGTTACATACAGCAGAAGAACCAGCAGTGGGGTTGAAATTCGTGAGCGTTCCAGCAGCCAAACCCATGGCGACCTCTTTCTGCCGGTTATACGCAGCTAAGTCTGGCTTGATAAGGTCCAAGTCTTTCTTATATCGTCTCCGAGCAGCATGGGCATCGTCTAAAGCCAAGTCAGCGTGAGGTGCAGGAATAGGAAGCGGTACGCGCACCATGGAACTCGAAGTCAGCTCTGCGTGCTTTCCTTGCCTTCTTTTGCTCCCATGCATCGTTCTCTTCTATCGTCCACTCCCAGTTCTTCTGTCGATCAACGTCTTCACCTCGCTCCTCTGCATCGGCCTTCGACCGAAGCGTTTCAGCCAACTTGCGTTGCTTCTCTAACCGAGCCGCGTCGCGAGCTGAGATTTTAGCTTTCGCGCTCTCTTCAATGAGAGACGCTCGGTTGGCCTTGGATGAAGCCGCCTGGAGGAATCCCTGAGTTAGCCACAAAAGTCATGTCGTAACGCATTGACAGGACGTACCAGT
>Ga0247730_1000738_pt1 | contig 21508 bp, 16 predicted proteins | sample UWRJL073202C2_FD_180959 | JGI IMG/M metagenome (GOLD analysis project Ga0247730, IMG submission 180959) | Plant litter microbial communities from Arlington Agricultural Research Station in Wisconsin, United States - UWRJ-L073-202C-2 | ecosystem: Environmental > Terrestrial > Plant litter >... | reverse complement strand
ACGCGCTGCCCGTCTTCATCGCGTCCGACCCCGAGTGGGCCAGGAAGTTCGAGGACGCCGGCGTCCCGATCATCGGCGACGACATCAAGAGCCAGGTCGGCGCGACCATCACGCACCGCGTCATGGCCAAGCTGTTCCAGGACCGTGGCGTCGTGCTCGACCGCACGTACCAGCTCAACGTCGGCGGCAACATGGACTTCAAGAACATGCTCGAGCGTGACCGCCTCGAGTCCAAGAAGATCTCCAAGACGCAGGCCGTCACGTCGAACATCGACCACGACCTCGGCGCCAAGAACGTCCACATCGGCCCGTCCGACTACGTCCAGTGGCTCGACGACCGCAAGTGGGCCTACGTCCGCCTCGAGGGCCGCGCGTTCGGCGACGTCCCCCTCAACCTGGAGTACAAGCTCGAGGTCTGGGACTCCCCGAACTCGGCCGGCATCATCATCGACGCGATCCGCGCGGCGAAGATCGCCAAGGACCGTGGCATCGGCGGAGCCCTGCTGTCGGCCTCGTCGTACCTGATGAAGTCGCCCCCGGAGCAGCGTCCCGACGACCTCGGTCGCGAGATGCTCGAGAAGTACATCTCCGGTGAGGTCGAGCGCTAGAGCTCGGTACTGAACCACCGAAGGCCCGGATCCCCCGAGGATCCGGGCCTTCGTCATGTCTTCGGTGTCGATCCGGTGAAGGAGCGGATCCGTATTGCCGACGAAACATGCCGCGGATACGGTCAGTGCCTCGCCTCGCCGCCCCAGGAGATCCCGCATGATCAGACCACGTCGTCGCTCGTTCGCCGCCGGCACCGCAGCAGCACTCCTGCTGACGCTCGTCGGCCTGTCGCCGGCCGAGGCCGCCGAGCCCGTCGCCGGGGCCCGGACGTCGGGTGACTCCCTGTTCCCGAACGTCGGCAACGGCGGCTACGACGTCACGCACTACGACATCGACCTGGCCTACTCCCACGACACCAAGGCCGTCGAGGCCACCACGACGATCGACGCGACCGCGCCGGCGCCGCTGTCGTCCTTCTCGCTCGACTTCGAGGGGCTCACGATCGAGTCGGTGACCGTCGACGGCGAGGAGGCGGAGCACGAACGGGTCATCGACGCCGACGCCGTCACGTACAAGCTCGTCGTCACGCCCGAGACACCCGTCAGCGGCGACTTCACGACCGTCGTGACCTACTCGGGCGTCCCGACCACGCACATCGACCCCGACGGCTCCTCGGAGGGCTGGGTCGCGACGAGCGACGGTGCCATCTTCGTCAACGAGCCCGTCGGCGCGATGACCCTGTTCCCGAACAACAACACCATGAAGGACAAGGCCACGTTCGACATCGCCCTGTCGGTCCCCACGGTCATCGCCGGCAAGCCGGCTGCCGCCGTCAGCAACGGTGAGCTCGAGTCGAAGGTCGTCGACGGCGACACGACGACGTGGAGCTGGCAGCAGTCCGAGCAGATGGCCACCTATCTGACGCTGGTCTCGATCGGCAACTTCACGATCCACGAGGGCGACATCCAGCTGGGCGACCGCACGATCAAGGAGTACAGCTTCGTCGACTCCGCCATCACCGGCAACGCCCTGGCACAGATCGAGCAGAACCGGACGCTGCTCGGCCCGATGCTCCGCTACCTCGAGGACAAGCTCGGCCGCTACCCGGGGAACAGCACGGGCGTCCTGATCGAGAACTCCCGACTCGGTTACGCCCTGGAGACCCAGGATCGTCCGTTCTTCGAACGCGGCCTCGGCGCCTCCACGATGCTGCACGAGCTCGCCCACCAGTGGTTCGGTGACTCGGCGTCGGTCACCGACTGGTCGGACCTGTGGCTGGCCGAGGGACCGGCGACGTACCTCGAGGCGCAGTACGCCTTCGACACCGGCTCGACGCAGACGTCTCCCGAACAGGAGTTCTTCGACCAGTGGGAGGCATCGGAACCGGAAGCCCAGGAGTGGACCACGCCGATGGCAGGTTTCGACGATCCGGCTCTGCTCTTCTACGGACAGACCTACGATCGCGGGGCACGCTCGCTGCAGGCCCTGCGGATCGTCATCGGCGACGACGCGTTCGACACGTTGCTCTCGACCTGGGTCAGGACCCGCGCCGGGTCGGACGGCTCGACGGCCGACTGGATCGCGCTCGCCGAGCGGGTCTCCGGTCTCGACCTGACGGCGTTCTACCAGGACTGGGCCTTCGACCAGGACAAGCCGGTCTGGCCGGTTCGCCTGACGTCCACACCCATCCCGTCGATCGACGGCGTCCGCCGGGTCGGCCGCACCCTGACGGCGGTGACCGGTGCCTGGGACCCGGCGGCCACGCTCACCTACCGGTGGCTCGCGAACGGCTCACCGATCCCGGGAGCCACCGGCCCGACCTACGTGCCGACGCCCGGTGTCCTCGGTCAGCGGATCACGGTGCGGGTCACCGGCATCGGGACCGGCAACACCCAGGCCGTCCGCACCAGCCCGGCGATCGGTGCGATCCTGCGCGGCACCCAGACGCTGCACCCGAAGCCCCGGATCTCCGGCACCGCCAAGGTCGGCCGTGTCCTGCGCGTCCGTCCCGGCGCCTGGGACGCCGGGACGAGGCTGACGTATCGCTGGTACGTCGACGGGCACCGCGTCCGCGGCGGGACCGACGGCTCGCTGCGCGTGCCGAAGAACGCCAGGGGCGACCGCATCCGTGTCCGGGTGACGTCCACCAAGGCCGGCTACGGCACCCGCACCGAGCTCAGCGGCACGACGGCACGGGTGAGGTGAGGCCCGTCACCGCGGCCTGAGCAGGCGCTCGATCGAGGCGCGCATGACGCCCGATGCCGCCGCTGCGTCGAGATCGAGGTCGTCGCGCAGGGTCGACCACGTCGGCCAGCTCGAGGCCACGAACACGGCGTGGCGCACCTCCTCCCCCCGGGGTCCGGAGGCGGCCAGCTCAGGACCGAACGCCTCCTCGACGTCGTGCTGCACGCGACGGACGTGCTCGCGGCGACTGGCCTGCAGGGCCGGGGAGAACGGCTCGCCGAGAGCCGCCGACCGGGCTGCCGGCGCCAGGTGCTCGAGACGGCTGACGCGCTGGGCCACGTAGTCCTCGATCCGCCGGTCGAGGGGCAGTGACGGGTCGACCGCACGTCGCAGGTCGGCGTCGGCCCCCAGCCAGTAGCCGACCGAGGCGGCCATGAGCGCCTCGAGGTCCTTGACGTTGAGCCACAGCGTGCGCAGCGAGATGCCCGCGCGCTCGGCGATGAGCTTGCCGGTCGGCTTCAGCACGCCCTCGCGCAGCAGCGCGGTGTGCGCGTCGAGGATCGCGTCGCGGGTGCGCTCGCCCCGCGCGATGCGTCCATCGGTGTTGCGCCTGCGCTCGTCCGTCATCGGGTCCACCTCTCGCCCGCACGATATCCGGCCGCGATCGAGGTGTTGACCTCGACGCCAAGAACCTACACTCTATGTGCATGCATCTGGAGACCTGCGTCACAGTTTCGACCTCGGCGACATTGGTGGTTGCCTGTCGCACTCATGCTGGACATGTGACGTGGATCACGCGTACGCTCCCGACAACTCCGGCGGACGCGGGTGATGCATGCTCCAGGTGAAGAACGTGGAGGTCGTCTACAACGACGTCATCCAAGTGCTCCGAGGCGTGAGCCTCGATGTCCCGGAGGGTTCGATCGTGGCCCTGCTCGGCGCCAACGGAGCCGGCAAGACGACGCTGCTGCGCGCGCTGACCGGCCTGCTCGACGTCCACGACGGCAAGGTCACCAAGGGGCAGGTGCTCCTCGACGGCACACCGATCCAGGCCTGGCGCGCACCGCGCATCGTGGGCGCGGGCGTCGGTCAGGTGCTCGAGGGTCGTCGCGTGTTCGGCGAGTTCACCGTCGAGGAGAACCTCCGGGTGGGCGGCCACACCCGGTCGAGCGGACTGGCCGAGGGCATCGACGAGGTCTACGAGCTCTTCCCCGTCCTGCGTGAACGCCGGCGACGCACCGCCGGCTACCTGTCCGGCGGCGAGCAGCAGATGCTCGCGATGGGACGCGCGCTGGTGGCGCAGCCGAGGTATCTGCTCCTCGACGAGCCGAGCCTGGGCCTCGCCCCCAAGATCGTCCAGCAGATCAAGGAGATCGTCGTCGAGATCAACTCACGCGGCACCACGGTGCTCCTGGTCGAGCAGAACGCCACGATGGCACTGTCGATTGCCCGGCACGGCTACGTCCTGGAGCACGGCAAGGTCGTGATGGACAAGCCGGCCGCCGAGCTGCTGCAGGATGACGACATCCGCGACTTCTATCTCGGCCGCGGCAGCGCGGCCACGAGCTACCGCGACGTCAAGCACTACAAGCGCAGGAAGCGGTGGCTCTCATGAGCGCCGTGGTGTCGGTCCAGGACGTCGACCTCAACTTCGCCGGGGTCAAGGCCCTCAGCGGGGTGAGCTTCGACGTCCTCGACCACGAGCTCTTCGCGATCATCGGCCCCAACGGTGCCGGCAAGACGTCGATCTTCAACGTGCTCTCGGGCGTCTACCGTCCGCAGTCCGGCAGCGTCACGTTCCTGGGCGACGACCTGCTCGGGCAGCGACCCCACGTCATCGCCGGCCTCGGCATGGCCCGCACCTTCCAGAACATCGAGCTGTTCGAGAACCTCGACGTCGTCGACAACCTGATGCTCGGCCGGCACCACCATCTCGGGTACGGCTGGCCGTCGGCGGTCGCCTGGCTCGGGCGGGCGCAGAAGGCCGAGATCCGCAACCGGCGCCGCGTCGAGGAGATCATCGACTTCCTCGAGATCGAGGCCTACCGCCGCATGCCTGTCGGGCTGCTGCCGTACGGGGTGCAGAAGCGCATCGAGCTGGGCCGGGCGCTCGCGATGGAGCCGAAGCTGCTGCTCCTCGACGAGCCGGTCGCCGGCATGAACGGCGAGGAGACCGAGGACATGGCGCGCTTCATCCTCGACATCCGCAGCGAGCTCGGCATCCCGATGATCCTCGTCGAGCACGACATGGGGCTCGTGATGGACCTCGCCGACCGCGTCATGGCGATGGACTTCGGCCGGCCCGTCGCCACGGGCCGGCCGGCCGAGGTGCAGGCCCATCCCGAGGTCATCCGCGCCTACCTGGGCACGGCCGAGCTGGAGGAGCGCGCATGACCGGTCAGACGTCGCTGCCGCAGCGCATCCGGGCGTGGGCCGCCAGCCGTCCCGACGGCATCGCGATGCGCGAGAAGAACCTCGGCCTCTGGGAGCCGGAGACGTGGGCCGACTACTGGGACGCCGCGTCGCTCGTCGGGCACGCCCTGCTCTCCCTCGGCGTCGAGCCGGGCGACCGCGTCGCGGTGCACAGCGAGAACCGGCGCGAGTGGCTGTTCTGCGACATCGGCATCACGGCCGCTCGGGCCGCGACCGTCGGGCTCTACCCGACCAATCCGTCGGCCGAGGTGCAGCACGTGCTCGCTGACTCCGGGTCGCGCCTGATCGTCGTCGAGGACCAGGAGCAGCTCGACAAGGCGCTCGACGTCATCGACGACCTGCCGGCGCTCGAGCACCTCGTGTACCTCGAGCCGCGCGGCATCGTCGGTCGCTACGACGATCCACGGCTGATGTCGTGGGACGACTTCGTCGCGCTGGGACGCGAGCACCGGACGGCCCATCCCGATGCGCTCGACACCCGCATGGACGCCGTCAGGTCCGACGACCTGGCGACCCTCGTCTACACGTCCGGCACGACCGGGCCGCCCAAGGGCGCGATGCTCACGATGGGCAACATCGAGTTCGTCCTCGCGACGCTGCAGGCCGGTGAGGCCTTCGTCGACCCGCCGGCCAGCGAGAAGGACGTCATCGTCTCGTACCTCCCGCTGTGCCACGTCGCGGAGCGGGTGTTCACGACGTGGTTCAACGCGGGCCTCGGCACCCAGGTCTCGTTCGCCGAGTCGATCGACACGGTCCAGCAGAATCTCCGGGAGGTGCAGCCGACGCTGCTGTTCGGCGTCCCCCGCATCTGGGAGAAGCTCGTCGCCGGCGTGCAGATCCGGATGAGCGGCGCCTCACGCCTGAAGCGCGCGAACTTCGCGGTGTGGATGCGGGTCTCGCGCTGGATCGGCCGGACGCTCGTCGCTCGCCAAGGACGCCACACCCTGGGCACCCGCCTGGCGTACGCGGCCGGGTGGGTCATGCTCTACCGGCCGCTGCGCGAGCGGCTCGGACTGTCGAAGGTGCGGTACGCCGCCTCGGGCGCGGCACCGATCTCGCCGGAGGTGCTCGAGTTCTTCATGGGCATCGGGCTGCCGATGTTCGAGGTCTACGGGATGACCGAGAACAGCGCCATCGCGACCGCCAACGTCCGTGGACGCGTGCGCGTCGGGACGGTCGGCGAGGTGCAGCCCGGCACCGAGCTGCGCATCGACGAGTCGGGCGAGATCCTCACCCGTCACGCCGGGACCTTCGCGGGCTACTGGAACAACCCGGAGGCCACCGCCGCGGCGATCGACGCCGACGGGTGGCTGCACACCGGCGACGTCGGCGAGTGGGTCGACGGGACGCACGTCAAGATCACCGACCGGCTCAAGGACATCATCATCACCGCCGGCGGCAAGAACATCTCTCCCAGCGAGATCGAGAACAGCCTCAAGGCATCGCCCTACATCAAGGAGGCGATCGTCATCGGCGACCGGCGCAAGTACCTCACGGCCCTGATCGGCATCGAGCTCGACACGGTCGGCGACTGGGCGCAGAAGCGACGACTGTCGTTCACGACCTATCGCGACCTGTCGCGCAAGCCCGAGGTCATCGAGCTCGTGCAGGGCATCGTCGACTCCACCAACACCCGCTTCGCCGCCGTCGAGACCGTCAAGGCGTTCCGGCTGCTGCCCAAGGAGCTCGACCACGAGCAGGGCGAGCTCACCGCGACCCAGAAGGTCAAGCGGTCGGCGATCACCGTGCAGTTCTCGGACGACATCGAGGGCATGTACGCGGGGGCGACGCGATGACCGCGCGTCGGCGAGCGAACAGTCGGGCACTCGTGCGACGACTCCCGCACGGTGGTTCCTCCACGGAGGTCGTCGCATGACGGACTTCTTCCAGGCGCTGGTCAACGGCTTCGGGCAGGGCTCGATCTACGCGCTGCTCGCACTCGGCTACGTCATGATCTACAAGGCCACCCGGGTCATCTCGTTCGCGCAGCCGGCGCTCATGGTGGTCGGCGGGCTCTTCTCCTACCACTTCACGAGCGAGCTGGGCCTGAACTTCTGGGTCGGCATGGTGCTCGGCATCGTCTGCGGCGCCCTCGTCGGGATGCTCGTCGAGCGCATCGCGCTGCGTCCCATGCTGGGCAAGCCCGTGTTCACTCTCGCGATCATCACGATCGGTGTCGACATCGTGCTGCGCATCGTCTCCAACCGGTACATCGGCGTGCAGTCGCGCATCATCGAGTATCCCGGGGGCAACGAACGGTTCAGCATCGGCGACGTCTCGATCTCCCACCAGCGCCTCGGGCTGATCGCCGTCACCGCCGTGACGGTCGCGGCGCTGGCCCTGTTCTTCCAGTACTCGCGGACGGGGCTCGCGATGCGCGCCACCGCCCTCGACCAGGAGACCGCGCTCGCGCAGGGCATCCGGGTCGGCGCGGTGTTCGCCCTGGCGTGGGCCATCGCCGGCGGGCTCGCGGCGATCGCCGGCACGTTCGTCGCCACCGGCAATGCCGGCATCGAGCAGACGAGCTGGATCATCGCGCTCAAGGCGCTGCCCGCGATCATCATCGGTGGCCTCGACTCCGTCCAGGGCGCGGTGGTCGGCGGGCTCGCCGTCGGCATCGTCGAGGCGCTCACGGCGACCTTCCAGCCCGACGTCGCGCCGTGGCTCGGCGCGAACTTCGCGCTCGTCGCGCCGTACGCGCTGATGTTCGTGGTGCTGCTCGTCAGACCGTACGGACTCTTCGGCACCAGGGAGGTGGAACGCGTATGAGCTCACGGCTGCGCGGACGTCCGCTCGTCCGCACGAGCTACGCGCAGGACATGGCGCTGCTCAACACGCCGGCCAAGCGGCGCTCGACGATCGCGATCGTCATCGCCTCGTTCCTCGTGCCGTTCCTGGTGACCGACGACCTGCTGCTCGTCCTGACGCTCGGCATGATCTCTGCCGTCGGCGCGATCGGGCTCAACCTCGTCACGGGGTACGCCGGTCAGGTCTCGCTGGGTCATGCCTTCTTCATCGGCCTCGGGGCGTACACCGGAGCGGTGCTCGGCGGCGATCCCGACGCGGCGGTCACCGGGTACGGGCTGCCCATCTACGTGTGGCTGCCGGCCGCCGGCATCGTCGCGGCAGTCGCCGGGCTGCTCGTCGGTCCCATCGCGGTGCGCCTGCGCGGGCTGTACCTCGCGATCGTCACGCTGGGGCTGGTGTTCCTCGGCGACCACATCTTCCGCGAGGCCCGTGACCTGACGGGCGGTCCCGGCGTCGGCCGTCGCGGACCCGACCTGGTCGTCTTCGGCATCGACATGGGAGAGAGCGGTGTCGTGCTCGGGCTCGACCTGGCGCGCGAGCAACGTCAGTTCCTGATGGCGCTGGTGTTCCTGATCGTCTTCGCGGTGCTGGCCCGCAACATCGCCCGGTCGGGCGTCGGTCGGGCGTTCTCCGCGATCCGCGACCGCGACGTCGCGGCGGCCGTCATCGGCGTCGACCTCACCAGGTACAAGGTCATGGCGTTCGCGATGTCGTCGTTCTTCGCCGGCGTCACGGGTGCCCTCTACTACGCCGTCGTCGGGGTCTTCGAGCCCAGCGCGTTCGGGCTGCTGCTGAGCGTCCAGTACCTCGCGATGATCCTCATCGGCGGGGTGGCCACGATCTCCGGCGCCATCATGGGCGCGATCTTCATCAGCTCGCTGGGACGCATCTCCGGCGAGATCGCCCACGTCCTGCCCTTCATCAGCGAGTCGTCGGGCACCGACGGCCTGCTCTCGGTGTTCCAGCTCGAGGCGATCCTCTACGGCGTCCTCATCATCGTCTTCCTGATCTTCGAGCCTCGGGGCCTCTTCGGGATCTGGACCCGCATCCGCAACTACTGGAAGGGGTGGCCCTTCTCCTACTGACCCCATGCCACCCCGATCCACCCGACGACCCCACCCACCAGGAGAAAGACTCATGAAGCTCAACAGACATCTCGTGCGCACCTCTGTCGTGATCGCGGCGACGGCGCTCGTCCTGACCGGCTGCCGCAGCAGCAGCAGCGACGAGGACTCCGGGGCCGGCCCGGGCATCTCCGACGAGGCGTGCCCCGATGCCGTGAACCCCGACAACGGCTGCATCTCCCTCGGTGTCATCTCGGACCTGACCAAGGGACCCTTCGCCCCGCTCGCCGTCCCCATCACCGACGCGCAGAAGGCGTTCTGGAAGAAGGTCAACGAGGACGGTGGTGTCGGCGGGTACGACATCGACATCGCGTCGAACATCGCCGACGCCGAGTACAACCCGGAGATCCACAACCGCAAGTACCAGGAGATGCGCAAGGACATCCTCGCGCTCGGCCAGACGTTGGGCTCGTCGCAGACGCTCGCGATCCTGGAGGACATGAAGGACGACGACGTCCTCGGTCTGCCGGCGTCGTGGAACTCGGCGTGGGAGTTCGAGGACCAGATCCTCGAGAGCGGCGCCAACTACTGCTTCGAGGCCATGAACGGCGTCGACTGGGCCGTCGCGAACCGCGGCGTCACGGGGAAGGTCATCGCGGTCGGCTACCCCGGCGACTACGGCGGGGACGCCGCTGCAGGCGTCGAGGCGGCGGCGAAGGCCAACGACCTGGAGTTCGAGAAGATCGAGACCCCCACCGGACAGGACAACCAGGCCGGCGCGGTCGCGGCGATCCTCAAGGCCAAGCCCGATCTGGTGGTCGTCACGACGGGCCCGGCCGAGATGGCCACGATCGTCGGCGGCACCGCGGCGCAGGGCTTCACCGGCACGTTCGTCGGCTCCAGCCCGACCTGGAACCCGGCGCTGCTGAAGTCGCCCGCCGCGCCGGCGCTGGAGGCACTGTTCTTCCAAGCCGGCCCGTGGGGTCCCTTCGGCACCGACACCCCGGGCCACGAGGCCATGAGGACGGCGCTCGGCGACGTCACGCCCAACGACGGCTACACCGCCGGCTGGACGTGGAGCTACCCGCTGCTGGCGGCGCTGAAGAAGGCCGACGAGGACGGTGGCATCACCCGCGAGAGCCTCGTGGCGGCGGCGAGCGAGCTGACCGAGGTCGACTACGAGGGCATCCTGCCTCCGGAGGCCGGCGCGACGCAGGGCGATCCCGCCGACGTCGCGTACCGGTCCAGCGTCATCAGCAAGGTCGACCCGGCCGCCCCCACGGGCGTCTCGATCGAGCAGGACCTGACGACGGGGCCCACCGCTGAGGCCTACGACTTCAGCAAGCCCTGCTTCAGCCTGCAGTAGCCGGGGCGAGATGAGATCACGCTGACGCGTGGGTCACGCACGGTGAGGAGCCGTGTGCAACCCACGCGTCAGTGTGCCCAACCCACGCGTCACCGTGCCCAACCCACGCGTCAGTGTGCCTAACCCACGCGTCACCGTTGGTAACCCACTCCTCGGCGTGCGTGGCCCACATGTTGGTTCGTGGGGCCGGTGGTGGGTCAGTGTGCGGACTTCTTCCTCGGGATGACGTGCATGATCGCGACCACGACGGCACCGACCACGACACCGATGACCGCCGAGCACGACGTGTTGATGATCCAGCCCAGGACGCCACCGCCGGCGTCCTTCTCCCAGTGGTGCACGTGCTCGTACGGCCAGTGCCAGCCGAGGTCGTCGACGCCGACCAGCAGGATGTGGCCGCCGACCCACAGCATCGCGACGATCCCGACGGTGGACAGCACCCGCAGGAAGATCGGCATGGCCACGACGAGACCGCGACCGACCTTCTGGGCGAGGGTCGAGCTCTTCTCGGCCAGGTGCAGGCCGATGTCGTCCATCTTCACGATCAGCCCGACGGCTCCGTAGACCAGCGCCGTGATGACGAACGCCACGACGATCAGGATCGCGGCGCGGGCGAAGAAGGCCTGGTCGTCGACCTCGTTGAGCGCGATGACCATGATCTCGGCGGAGAGGATCAGGTCGGTGCGGATCGCGCTCGAGACCATCGTCTCCTCGTGCGCCGCCCCATCGACGGCAGCCGGCTCGGCCACCTCGTGGTGTCCGGGACCGATCTTCTCCCAGATCTTCTCGGCGCCCTCGAAGCACAGGTAGGTGCCGCCGAGCATCAGGATCGGCGTGAGCAGCCACGGCACGAACTGACTCAGCAGGAGGGCGGCCGGCAGGATGAACAGCAGCTTGTTGCGCAGCGACCCCTTCGCGATGCGCCAGATGACCGTGAGCTCTCGCTTCGGGTCGAAGCCCTGCACGTAGCGGGGCGTCACGGCGGCGTCGTCGACCACGACGCCGGCGGCCTTCGTGCTCGCGCGCGTGGCGGCGGCACCGATGTCGTCGACCGAGGCGGCGGCCAGCTTGGCCAGGGCGGCGACGTCGTCGAGGAGGGCGACCAGTCCGCCGGCCATCAGGCGTCAGCTCCGAGATTCATGGCTGAAGCCTACGGACGCGCAGCCCAGAACGCGAGCAGCGCCTCGGTCGCATCGGCCTCGCTGAGCGGACCGCGGTCCATCCGCAGGTCGAGCAGGAAGCGATAGGCCTCGCCGACCTCGGGTCCCGGCGAGATCCCGAGGATCGACATGATCTGTCCGCCGTCGAGGTCGGGGCGGATGGAGCCGAGCTCCTCCTGCTCCGCCAGCACCGCGATCCGCCGCTCCAGCTCGTCGTACGTGCGCTGCAGGCGCACGGCCTTGCGCTGGTTGCGCGTCGTGCAGTCGGCACGCGTCAGGATGTGCAGCCGCTCGAGCTGGTCGCCGGCGTCGCGGACGTAACGCCGCACCGCCGAGTCGGTCCACTCGCCCGATCCGTAGCCGTGGAACCTCAGGTGCAGCTCGATCAGCGTCGTGACCTGGTCGATCAGGTCGTTGCTGTACCGCAGCGCCTTCATCCGCTTGCGGGCCAGCTTGGCGCCGACGACGTCGTGGTGGTGGAACGTCACCGTCCCCCCGTCGGCGAACCGGCGGGTCTTCGGCTTGCCGATGTCGTGCAGCAGCGCGGCCAGGCGGATGACGAGGTCCGGGACCTTCTCCAGGCGGTGCTCGAGGGCGATCGCCTGCTCGAGCACGATCAGCGAGTGCTCGTAGACGTCCTTGTGGCGGTGGTGCTCGTCGCGCTCCAGGATCAGCGCCGGAAGCTCGGGCAGCATCTGCTCGGCCAGGCCGGTGTCGACCAGGAGCCTCAGCCCCTCGACGGGATGCTCGCTCGTGATGAGCTTGTCGAGCTCGTCGCGGATGCGCTCGGCCGACACGATCTCGAGGCGGCCGGCCATCTCGCTCATCGCGGCGACGACCTCGGGCGCGGCCGAGAAGCCGAGCTGGGCCACGAACCGGGCCGCCCGCATCATCCGCAGCGGGTCGTCGCTGAACGACTGCTCCGGGGTGACAGGGGTGCGGAGCACGCGCGCGTCGATGTCGTCCAGACCGCCGAACAGGTCGACGAACTCGCGCGACGGCAGCCGGATCGCCATCGCGTTGACCGCGAAGTCGCGGCGCGACAGATCGCCGTCGAGGGAGTCGCCGAACTGCACGTCGGGCTTGCGGGAGCCGGCGTCGTACGCGTCGGTGCGATAGGTCGTGATCTCGAGCTGGTGGTCGCCCTTGCGCAGGCCGATCGTGCCGAACTCACGGCCGACGTCCCAGATCGCGTCGGCCCACGAAGCGGCGATGCGCTCGATGTCGTCCGGACGCGCGGAGGTCGCGAAGTCCCAGTCGTTGCCGGGGCGTCCCAGCACGGCATCGCGCACCGGGCCGCCGACGATCGCGAGCTCGTGACCTGCCGACTCGAAGAGGTCGCCCAGCTCGGCCAGGAACGAGTTGGCCTCGAGCTCGGCGTCGATCCTGGCCCGACGGTCAGGGGTCAGCGAGGTCGGGGGCACGGGGACACACTCTATCGTTCTGCCGCCGGCGCGGGCGGCCTGCCGCCGCCCGGCCCACGTCCTGGGGCGTGTCTGCCAGTTCACGGCCGGTGCTCATCCCTCGGCCTGGCCGGATCGGGCACGGCCGCCACGCTCGACCGTCGGCCGCCGATGGGCAGACACGCCCTAGCATGTTCGGGTGAGCAGCCGCCGATGCACGATCCTCGTCGCGCTGCTCCTGATGACGCTGTGCGCCCTCGCCGGAGGCGCCCCGGCCACGGCCGACGACGACGATCCCGACCTGCGGGTCACGATCCGTTCGCTCGGTCCGACGCTGCTCGCCCCCGGACGCGACGTGTCCATGTCCGGCACCGTGACCAACGCGGACGATCACGTGTGGACCAAGGTGCAGGCCTACCTCGTCATCCCGCCCTCGCCCTTCACGACCCGCGCCCAGATCGACGAGGCCAAGGGCAACGGCGACGCCTACACGGGCAACCGGGTCGTCGCGATCGGGACGTTCGACGAGGTCGGTGACGTCGCGCCCGGCCAGACCGGCACCTTCCAGGTCGACGTGCCCTACGACCAGCTCGGCATCACGGGCGCCGACGGCGTCTACCCCGTCGGGGTGCAGATCCTGGCGACCGACGAGGACGGCAACCGCAGCGACGTCGCCGTCGGCCGGGCGACGACGTTCCTGCCGCTCGTCTCACAGGCCCAGGAACCGGTGCCGACCTCGGTCGTGTGGCCGTTCCTGATGCCGGACCGCCGTGACGCCCGTGGCGACTACGCCGATCCCGAGGGCCTGCTCACCGACGTCGGTCCCGGCGGACGGCTCCGCAACCTGCTCGACCTCGCCGCCAGCACCCCGATGCAGGCCGCCACGGTCGTGCTCGATCCCGCCCTCCTCGTCGGGGTCGACGACCTCGCCAACGCCCGGCGACTGCCCGAGGACGTCGAGCCGAGCGACGAGCAGAAGGCCGCGGCGGCGTCCTTCCTCACCGACCTGCTCGACTTCGCGCGCTCCCGCAGCCCCTGGATCCTGGACTTCGACCGCCCTGACGTGCTGGCCCTGTCCGACAACCCGGATCTTCGCGGACCGCTGCAGGACGCGATCAGACGTGTCACCGAGGAGACCTTGGCGACGTACCAGCTGAGCGGTCGCCGGGTCACCTGGCCGACCCGCGACGGCGTGACCCGCGCACTCCTCGCCGATCTGCGGGGCAACGGCGACGCCCCGGTCATCGTCACGCCGAAGTCGGTGCCCGACTGGGAGCGCAGGCTGGGCTCCCTCGTGCAGTACGACTCCACCCGGGGCCCCGTGCCCCTCCTCGTCGACGACATCAAGGACGGTGACACCCCCGGCGGCGAGTCGGTCGTCACCCTCCGCCAGCGACTGCTGAGCGAGGCGTCGCTCGCGGTGCTCGAGCGCGCCCTCGACGGCGACTCACGGGCGGACGCCGTGGTGCTCGTCGACCCACAGTGGGATCCCGGCGCGGGATGGGCGTCAGGAGAGCTGGCGACAGCCTTCTCCGCACCGTTCGTCCAGCCCACCAGCCTCGACGCGGTGCTGACCCGGTCACTCGCGACCTACGACGGCAGGGTCCCGGCCACCGCGAAGGCCCGACCCATCACCCGCCCGCAGCTCAAGGCGGCGTCCGACATCGTCACCAAGGGCAGCACCCTGAGCTCGATCATCTCGCGGAGCGAGCGTTTCGACTCCGCCCTCGCCCGGGAGACGGCCGAGGTCCTCGCCGTCAGGTGGCGGCTCGACCGGCCCGCCGGGCTGTCCATCGCCAGGGCGCGGGCCCGCAGCACGGGGGCCGAGCTCGACAAGATCTCGATCGAGGCACCGCCGTCGGTCACGCTGTCGAGCTCCAAGGGAGGGTTCCCCCTCACGATCCGCAACGACACCGACGAGCCCATCCGGATCGGCGTGGACCTCGACTCCAGCAATCCCGCGCTGACGATCCCCGAGGTGGAATCGGTCGCGGTCGCCGCCGGCGAGCGTCGCACCCTCACGGTCCAGATCGACCTCGGCACGCAGCGCGCCACGTCGTTGACGGCCCATCTCATGACCGGCCAGGGCCAGACGGTCGGCGACCCGACGACGTTCAACGTCCGCTCGAGCAGCATCAGCACCGTGCTGTGGGTCGCGATGGGCGCCGCGGGCGTCTTCGTCCTGATCGCGCTGGTGCGCCGGTTCCACCGCCGCCGCACGAACGGCGCCCCGTCACCTTCGGTGGCCGACGATGACTGAGCAGACGGTCGCCCGCGCCAGCGCCTGGATGGCACTGGGCACGATCGTCTCGCGCGTCACGGGTCTGGCCCGACTGGGGCTGCTGGCCTGGGTCATCGGCCTCGGGCTGAACGCGTCGACGTTCGACGCGGCGAACACGATCCCCAACGCGATGTACATCCTCGTGGCCGGCGGCATCTTCAACGTCGTGCTGGTGCCGCAGCTCGTCCGCGCGATGAAGAACGACTCCGACGGCGGCGACGCCTACGCCAACCGCGTGATCACGCTGGGTGTGTCGGTGCTCGTCGTCGCCACGGTCGTCCTCGTCCTGGTGGTGCCGTTGCTCATGCGGCTGGTGTACGACGCAGAGCTGTTCACCGACAGCCTGCAGACACAGCGCGAGTCCGCCCAGCTGCTGATGATGCTGTGCATGCCGCAGGTGTTCTTCTACGGCGTGTTCGTGCTCGTGGGTCAGGTGCTGAACGCCCGCGGTCGCTTCGGGCCGATGATGTGGGCCCCCATCGTCAACAACGTCGTCGCCTGCGGCGTGATCCTCGGGTACTACGTCATCTTCGGGTCGAGCTACGGAGTCGACGGCTTCACGACGTCCGAGGCCTGGCTGCTCGGGTTCGGTTCGACCGTGGCGATCGCCCTGCAGGCCATCGTCCTGCTGCCCTACCTGCGACGCGCCGGCTTCCGGTACCGACCCCGCTTCGACTTCCGCGGTGTGGGACTGAGCCACACGTTCAAGCTCGGCGTCTGGACGCTCCTGTTCATCGTCGTCAACCAGATCGCGTTCTTCGTCATCACGCACCTCGCGGCGGCGGCCGACATCAACGGCGCGGTCGACGGGCGGCCCGCGTCCGGTCTCGCGGTCTACAGCTTCGGGTTCACGGTCAGCCAGCTCGCGCACGGTGTCATCACCGTCTCGCTCGCGACGGCCATCATCCCGACGCTGGCCGAGCTGGCCAGCGACCGCCGCTACGACCGTTTCACGCTGGAGCTCGGTCGCACGCTCCGGATGGCGCTGGTCGTCATCGTCCCGCTCGCCGTCGCCGTCGCCTGCCTCGGACAGCCCGCCCTGTCGATCATGGGCGCCTTCGGCTCCCTCGGCGGCAACACGATCGGCATCGGCCACACCGTCCAGGCGTTCGCGCTCGCGATGGTCGCGTTCACGGTGCACTACCTCATGCTCCGCGGCTTCTACGCCGACGAGGACACCCGCACCCCGTTCTTCATCCAGATCGTGATCTCGGTCGTCAACATCACGCTGGCGATCGTGCTGTCGTCCATGGTCGAGCCGTACGACGTGGCGATGATGCTGGCGTTGTCGTTCGGCATCTCCTACGTCGTGGGATCGGCGCTGTCCGCGACGCTGCTGGCCCGCCGCACCGGTTCGATGATGGATCGCGAGATGGTCTTCTTCATCCGCCGGATCGTCGTCGCCGCCGCCCTGATGGCCTTCGTCACGCTGGGCTTCGCGGGCGGCCTCGACGCCGCCGGCGTGGAGCCCGGACGCGCGGTCGGCGGACTCGTCACGACCGTCGTGGCCGGGACGGCCGGGGCGGTCACGTACTGGGCGGCGGCCAACGTCGTCGGCCTCACCCAGCTGCGACAGCTGCTGACCTCGCTGCGCCGCCGAGGCTGAGCCGGGGCCTGGTCCGTGGGCGTCTAGCATGGGTCGCACGCGACAGGGTGGATCGAGGTGACGGGATGACCGAGAGGCGGTCACTGGCCTCCGGCGACGTCCTGGCCCGCCGCTACGAGCTGCAGGACCTGGTGAACGAGCGGCACGGATCCACGACGTGGCGGGCGCACGACACGACCCTCAACCGCAACGTCGGCATCGAGATGCTGTCGAGCGCCGACCCCCGCGCGCAGCACTTCCTCGACGCGGCCCGCGAGTCGACCTCGGTCACCGATCCGCGCTTCCTCCGTGTCCTCGACCTGATCGAGGACGAGCAGCGCCATCACCTCGTCGTGCGCGAGTGGGCTCGCGCGTTCCCGCTCGACCAGCTGCTGGCCCAGTCGTCGCTGCCGAACCGGCGCGCCGCCACGGTCGTCGCCGAGGTGGCCGAGGCCATGGCGCACGCGCACGAGCGCGGCATCTACCACCGACGCCTCACACCCCACCAGGTGCTGCTCAAGCAGTCCGGAGCGGTCCGTGTCGTCGGGCTGGGTGTCGCCACCGCACTCGCGCCCGTTGGCCGCCAGGACACGTTGTCCGACCTGCAGGCGTACGAACAGCTCGACGTCCAGGCGCTCGGCAAGCTGTTGTACGCGTGCGTCACGAGCCGGTGGCCGGGAGCCCACGTCGACGGCCTGCAGGCGGCACCGACGGAGCACGGTCGTCTGCTCCGACCACGTCAGGTGCGGGCCGGCGTCTCACGCGACATCGACTCGACGGCCGACCGCATCCTGGGCAGCCCCCCGCGGCACCACGCCACTGCGCTGCGCAAGGCGGCCGACGTGGCCCGCACCCTGCGGCTGTCGGGCGAGGACGACGACATCCACGACGACCAGCCGAGCCTGGCCGGCATCTCGTCGCCCGACCTGCTGCGCCTCGACCCCGTCATCGTCCCCGGTGGGCCGCCGCCCGGCCTCGAGCCGCCCCGCCGCCGCCCCAAGGCGTTCGAGCCCGCCCCGCCGACGACGTTCGAGCGGGGCAAGGAGGCCGCGAAGGTGGCGGCCAAGGGCGATCGCGGCCTGCGGCTGCTGGGCTTGGCAGGCGCGCTGGTGATCCTGACGCTGCTCGGCGTCCTGGCGACCCGCTCGGGCAGCAGCGACACGGCCAGCCCCATCGACGACTCCTCGCCCATGCGTGTGCTGCCCGTCCAGCGCGCGACGGACTTCGACCCCCAGGGCGGGGACGGCCGCGAGAACCGCGAGCAGGCGCCGCTGGCGGTCGACGGTCTCCCCGACACGGGCTGGCAGACGTCGACGTACCAGGGATCGGCCGATCTCGGTGGCCTGAAGGACGGCGTGGGCATCGTGCTCGACCTCGGCGGGTTGCGGGAGGTCGATTCCCTGCGCGTGCGCCTGGGCGGTGAGCCGTCCGGCCTGGTGGTCTACACGGCGGCGAGGTCGGTCGACCGGACTCCTCGTTCGCGTGGCGACCTGACCGCCGTCGCGACGGTCGAGGGCGTCGGCACCGATGCGAGCATCTCGCTGCGTTCGGACACCGTCACCCGGTACGTCGTGGTGTGGCTGACCTCCTTGCCCGAGGTCGAGCCCGGGGCGTTCAGGGGCGAGATCCGCGACGTCGTGATCCGCGGCCGATCCTGAGGCGCGACGCGTCCGTCCGTCCTGTCACCATGGGGAATGTGAGCGACCTAGACTTCGTTGACAACCATGACATCGACCACCAGGCTCCAGCCACCAAGGGCCATCCAGCCAAGGGAAGTACATGAGCGACGACGTTCGTAACCTCATCATCATCGGCTCCGGTCCGTCGGGCTACACCGCGGCCATCTACGCGGCCCGCGCGAACCTCGAGCCGCTCGTGTTCGAGGGCTCGGTCACCGCCGGCGGTGCCCTGATGAACACCACCGATGTCGAGAACTTTCCGGGCTACCCCGACGGCATCATGGGCCCCGACCTCATGGACAAGCTGCGCGCCCAGTCCGAGCGCTTCGGGGCCGAGCTGGTCTCGGACGACGTCACCGAGGTCGAGCTGACGGGTGACATCAAGACCGTGAAGCTCGCCGACGGACAGACCTTCCGTGCCAAGGCCGTCATCCTGGCGATGGGCTCGGGCTACAGCAAGCTCGGCATCGACGGCGAGGACCGACTCTCCGGCCACGGCGTCTCATGGTGCGCGACGTGTGACGGGTTCTTCTTCCGTGAGCAGAACATCGTCGTGGTCGGCGGTGGGGACTCCGCGCTCGAGGAGGCCACGTTCCTGACCCGCTTCGCGGCGAAGGTCACGATGGTGCACCGCCGCGACGAGCTGCGCGGCTCCAAGATCATGCAGGACCGCGCCATCGCGAACGACAAGATCCACTTCGAGTGGAACTCCGAGGTCGCCGAGATCATCGGTGACGAGAAGCTCGAGGCATTGACCCTGCGCGACACCGTCACGGGCGAGACCCGCCGCCTCGAGGCGACCGGGCTGTTCATCGCGATCGGTCACGATCCGCGGTCGGAGCTGCTGACGGGTCAGGTCGACCTCGACGACGAGGGCTACGTCCTCGTGCAGCCCGGTTCGACCGCGACCAACATCCCCGGCGTCTTCGCCGCGGGTGACCTGGTCGACCACACGTACCGCCAGGCGATCACGGCCGCAGGCACGGGCTGTGCTGCCTCCCTCGACGCCGAGCGCTTCCTCGCCGACATCGATTCGGCCGGCGAGCCCGCCACCGACGTCGCGATGGCGCAGTGGGCGGAATAACTGTCACCTCCACACGTTGAACTGTTCACAGACCTGAAGGAGCACACCATGGCTGAATCCACACTCTCCGCCGTCACCGACGCGGACTTCGACGAGCTCGTCCTCAAGGCCGACGGCCCCGTGCTGGTCGACTTCTGGGCCAGCTGGTGCGGCCCGTGCCGCCAGCTGGCGCCGATCCTCGAGGAGATCGCCACCGAGAAGGGCGACAAGCTCACGATCCTCAAGATGGACGCGGACGCCAACCCCGTCACGCCCGCCCAGTACCGCGTGACCGGCCTGCCGACCATGAACCTGTACTACAAGGGTGAGGTCGTGAAGTCGATCGTCGGTGTTCGCCCCAAGAGCGCGATCCTCAACGACCTGAACGAGTACACCGCCTGAGTCGCTGCACCAGAAAAGCCCGGCCTCCGTTGGAGTGCCGGGCTTTTCCATGTCGTCTTGGGTATTTGTCGACTTGTTGACTAGTTGCTTTGTTGCTTCGGGTCCATCATGGACACGATGCGCTCAAGATCGTCGATCGTGGCGAACTCGACCGTGATCCTGCCCTTCGACCGGCCCAGGTCGACCTTGACCCGCGTGTCGTACCGCTCCGAGAGCCGTGTCGCCAGGTCGGCGAGCCGCGGCGCGGAGGCCTTGGCCGACTGCCGGGCGGCCGGACGCTTGGTGCTGTCGGGTCCGACCGTGACGATCTCCTCGAGGGCACGGACCGAGAGGCCCTCGGCCACGACCCGCTGCGCGAGACGATCCTGGATCTCCGGGTTGGCGACGCTCACGAGCGCTCGCGCGTGACCGGCCGACAGCACGCCCGCCGCGACGCGACGCTGCACGGTCGGCGTCAGCTTGAGCAGGCGGAGGGTGTTGCTGATCTGGGGACGCGAGCGGCCGATGCGGTCGGCCAGCTCCTCGTGCGTGCAGCCGAAGTCCTCGAGCAGCTGCTGGTACGCCGATGCCTCTTCCAGCGGGTTCAGCTGCGACCGGTGCAGGTTCTCCAGCAGGGCGTCGCGCAGCAGGTCCTCGTCGGACGTGTCGCGGACGATCGCTCCCACGGTGTCGAGCCCGGCCTTGCCGCTGGCCCGCCATCGCCGCTCCCCCATGATGAGCTCGTAGCGGTCCTTCGCCACCTCACGGACGACGACCGGCTGCAGCAGACCCACTTCCTTGATGGAGTGGACCAGCTCGGCCATGTGGTCCTCGTCGAACACCTGACGGGGCTGCCGTGGGTTGGCGACGATCTGGTCGAGGGGGATCTCCGCGAATCGCGCGCCCTCGACCTCCTTCAGGCCGGACGCCTTCGCGTCAGCCGTGCTGGACGGGATGAGCGACTCGAGCCCGCGTCCCAGTCCACGGCGTGGTGCGCTCATCGGACAGCTCCCTTGCTCCCGGCCAGGGCGATCTCGCGCGCGGCCTCCAGATAGGACAGTGCACCGGACGACGTGCCGTCGTAGGTGATGACGGACTGCTGATAGCTCGGCGCCTCCGAGATGCGGACCGACCTGGGGATGGGGGTCGTGATGACCTTCTCCGCGAAGTGCGACCGGACCTCCTGCGCGACGCCCGACGACAGCCGGGTGCGTGCGTCGTACATCGTCAGCAGGATCGTGGTGATCTCGAGCTTCGGGTTGAGATGTGCCCGAATCAGGTCGATGTTGCGGATGAGCTGACCCAGCCCCTCCAGCGCGTAGTACTCGCACTGGATGGGGATCAGCACCTCACGGCCGGCGACCATCGCGTTGACCGTCAGCAGGCCCAGTGAGGGCGGGCAGTCGATCAGCACGTAGTCGATCCGGTCGCCCGCCTCGGCGCAGTCCTTGAGGTACGACTGCAGGGCGCGGTCGAGCCGCGACTCACGGGCGACGAGCGAGACCAGCTCGATCTCCGCGCCGGCCAGGTCGATCGACGCGGGCAGCACGGA
>Ga0247730_1000734_pt1 | contig 21532 bp, 19 predicted proteins | sample UWRJL073202C2_FD_180959 | JGI IMG/M metagenome (GOLD analysis project Ga0247730, IMG submission 180959) | Plant litter microbial communities from Arlington Agricultural Research Station in Wisconsin, United States - UWRJ-L073-202C-2 | ecosystem: Environmental > Terrestrial > Plant litter >... | reverse complement strand
CCCTCGGCCCGCGCCGCCAGCCACAGGTTCTGGATCGCGCAGGACGCCGATGCCAGGTCCATGTGCGGCATCGTGCGTCGGCCGAACACGTGTCGATCCCGGTCGTCGCCCAGTGCCACCACCAGGACCTCCGCGCACGTCAGCACGCCCTCGACCTTCAGGCGCATGAACTCGTCGGACCGCTCCCCCAGCGCGTCGGCCGTGCGGACCCGCTCGGCCTCGACCAGCGCGTGCACGTCTTGGCGCAGCGCCGGCCGCGTGACCCGGATGAACCGCCACGGTTGCATCAGCCCGACGCTGGGCGCCTGGTGGGCGGCCTCGAGCAGCCGCCGCAGCGTGTCCTCGGGGACGGAACCGCCCGCGAAGTGCCGCATGTCGCGTCGTTCGGCGATGACGCGGTAGACGGCGTCGCGATCGGCGACGGAGTAGGCATGATCGGTCACGCTGCCACCCTCACACGTCGAGCACACGCCGTGTCAGGTGGCCTGCGCGTACTCGGTCGCGGTGCGAGCGACCTTGCGCGCGTACGCACCGCTCTGGTTGTAGGTCAGCACGGCCCTCGACCAGCCCTCCGATCCGCTGAGGTCTCCCCCGGCGTCGCAGAGGTAGCGAGCCGCCGCGAGCGCCGCGTCCGCGATGTCGTGCGGGTCCTTGCGGCCGTTCCCGTCGCCGTCGGCGCCCCACACGGCCCACGTCGTGGGGATGAACTGCAACGGGCCGACCGCGCGGTCCCACCGGGTGTCGCCGTCGAGCCGGCCGCCGTCGGTGTCGTCGATCGCCCGGTTGCCGCCGGTGCCGTCGAGCGGGACGCCGACGATGCGCGGCGACGCGACGCCGTCGTCACCGATCGTCGCTCCCGCGAACGAGCCGTGGCTGCTCTCGGACGAGCCGATGCCGGCCAGGGTGTTCCAGGCGATGCGGCACGTCGGGTCGTCGGCCGCCACGGTCCGCGCAGCACCGACGTAGGCGCTCAGCGCCCGTCGCGGGATGCCCGTCGTCCGCGCGACGGCTTCCAGGTCGTCGGCCGCCGGGGTCGCGGCGACGGGCGGCACCTCGGCGGCCGGGGCCGCGACGTCGTCGCGCTCGACCGACCACGTGATGACGAAGCCGACCGTCACCAGCACGGTCGCCAGCGCGACGAGCAGGGCGGGACGCTTCACTCCTCCAGTGTCCAGACGCCGCCCAAGTCGCGGCTCGGGTCAGGCGTCACACCGACGAAACACAGCGTCGCTAGGCTCGTCGAGCTGCGAGAGTTCAACAGACAGCTGGCCCAACTCCTTGGACCTGAAAGCGGACACCTCCTCGCGGCGCCACATCCGCACACCCAAGGAGAACCATGAGCTTCAGCGTCCCCACCGTCGACATCAGCGCCTACGTCACCGACGGATCGCCCGAGCAGAGGGCCGAGACCGCCGCGCAGATCGATCGCGCCTGCCGCGAGGTCGGCTTCATCCAGATCACCGGGCACGGTGTGCCCGACGAGGTCCTCGGCGGCCTCGGCGAGGCGATCGACGCCTTCTTCGGCTGCCCCCTCGAGGAGAAGAAGGCCTACGTCCGACCAGCCGGTGAGAACCGGGGCTACACGCCGCCGAAGTCCGAGTCGCTGTCCCTGAGCCTCGGCGTCGAGTCGGCCGATCGCATGGCCGACTTCTTCGAGGCGTTCAACGTCGGCCGGACGATCCACGACCACCCCGGCGTCTCGATGCCCGAGCACTACGCCGACAACACCTGGCCCGAGCTCTCGGGCTTCGAGTCGCGGGTCGACGCGTACGTCGACGAGGCCGAGCGGGTCGCCGAGACGATGGTGACGATCTTCGCCGACGCCCTCGGGCTGCCGACGGACTTCTTCGCGCCCTACACGGACCACTCGATCAACGTGCTCCGGATGAACAACTACGCGCTGCCGGCGGGGACCGACGTGGCCCTCGACGGCGATCTCACGGGCATGGGCGAGCACACCGACTTCGGCATCGTGACGATCCTGTGGGCCGACCAGGTGCGCGGGCTGCAGGTCCTCGCGCCGGACCGCACCTGGCACGACGTCTCCCCTGCCGACGGCGCGCTGCTGATCAACCTCGGCGACCTGATGGCGCGCTGGACCAACGAGCGGTGGATGTCCACGCTGCACCGCGTCAAGCCGCCGATCATCGACGGCACCATCCAGCGCCGGCGCTCGGCGGCGTTCTTCCACGACGGCAACGCCGACGCCACGGTGCGGACGCTGCCGTCGTGCGTCGACGAGCAGCACCCGGACCTGTACGCGCCGGTCACGGTCGCCGATCACATCGCCGCGAAGCTGGCCGGCTCGCGAGCCGGCCGGATCAACACAGCCGCCGAGCGCGAGGCCGAGCGGGTGCTGCAGTCGCGCTAGACGGTGATGAACGACCGCATGCCGATCGAGCCCATGTCGATCGAGCTGTTGAAGAACCGGATGTCCTCGCCGTCCTCGAGCAGGCTCAGCGCGGCCACCATCGGGCGGTAGTGGTCGTCGGTCGGCACCGCGATGCGCGCCTCGGCCCACGTCCCGTAGGGATCGAGGAGCTTGCCGACCTGGCGATCACGCAGGGCTGCGGCGGTGTCGGCGTCGAACTGCTGGGCCCAGTCCCAGGCGCCGCCGCCGTCCCACTTGGCCCGCCCCAGCGCGTGGACGATGTTGCCGCTGCCGATGAACAGCACGCCGCGGCGACGCATGGCCCGCAGCCGCCCGTACAGCTCGTAGAGCTTCGGCAGCGGCATCGCGTAGTCGATGCTGATCTGCAGGACGGGCACCTCCGGCGCGGGCGCCAGAAACTTCAGGATGCTCCACGTGCCGTGGTCGAGGCCCCACTGCTGGTCGAGCTCGGCCTCGTACTCCAGGAGCTGCCGGGCGAGGACCCGGGCGACGTCGGTGTCACCGACCGTGTCGTAGCGCACCCGGAACAGCTCGTCGGGAAAGCCGCCGAAGTCGTAGATGATCGGATTCCTCGGGGCATCGGTGATGTGCGTGCTGCCGGGGGTCAGCCAGTGAGCGCTGACGACGACGATGGCCTGCGCCGTCGGCAGCTCGTGGCCCAGCTCGGTCCACGTGCGGGTGTAGACGTTGTCGGAGATCGCGTGCATGGGGTTGCCGTGGCCCACGAACATGACCGGCATCAGCGGGCTGGGCGTGAGCCGGTTGTCGAGATCGGAGATCGAGTACATCGCCACGGAGGGCACCTCTTTGCTAGTTGACACTTCAACTATATCACCACTCGGGTCCGGGCGGCTGCAGGAACCGCCCCGGCATCTGCGAGCCCGCCGGATGCGCGGACCGTGCCTCGAGCGCACGCTGCGCCTGCCCGATCGCCGCGGTCACGTCGAGGATCGAGCGAGGCGTCGCCTCCGCGTCGAGCAGCCGCAGACGCATCAGATGAGCCAGCAGCCGTGACACGACGCTGATCTGCACCCGGGACTCACCCAGTCCCGGCGGCATCCACGTCTCGTGGAGGAAGCTGGGCAGGCACTCGACGAGCTCGTCCGGGCCCCACACGGTCCAGAACGCGCCGGAGTCGTGGAACTCCCGCTCGGCGTCGAGCAGCGCTGACCGCTCGTCACCGAGGCCCAGCGTCATGTCGGCGGTGTCGAGGAACGCGACCAGTCGGTGGTGCACCCGCGCGTAGCGCCGGATCGACGTGTCCGACCGTCCCGCCGCGAGCTCGCGGAAGAAGTCGTCGATCAGGGGCCAGCCGGGTTCGTCGAAGTCCATGCGACGACTCAAGCAGCCGGGTCCGACACTCTCCCCTACGGCCGCGGCAGCCGGATCCGGATCGGCCCCCTGGCCGTCGCCAGGTCGACGACCTCGCCCCTCTGGGTGATCTCGACCTCGCCCCGGTCGACCAGGCGCTGCGCCGCGTCGCGCACCGGGTCCATCAGCGGCCGCCAGTCGTCCGGGGCGACCTGTCGGGCCACGTCGGACGGACAGATGCTGGAGGTGGACGGGCGGGTCGCGAGCATCGCCAGGATGCTGGCCTCGAGGTCGTCGGCCATCAGCCGGCCACCGCCTCGAGCACGGCGGACGTGAAGCCGTCGAACGTGACCCGGTCCGGCGAGGCGGGACGAGCTCCCAGACGCACCGCGACGACGCCCGCGCTCGGCACCACGGCGACGTACTGGTTGCCGTACCCGAACGCCCAGAACGCGTCAGCGGGCACGCTCGGTGCGATCCGACCCTCGTACGGAGCCTTGTCGGTCGAGAACCCGGCCTGGCGCAGCACCTCGACGACCCGTCCCTCGGCGTTCGTCCACCAGAGCAGCCCGTAGGCGGCGTTGAGCGTCGACGACGGACGGGTCGCCTGCTGCACGAAGTCGGCCGAGACGACCGGTCCGCCGGCCCACGCCCCGCGGTTGATCATCAGGTGCCCGATCCGAGCGAGGTCGAGACACGTCGACGTCATCCCCGAGTAGGTCAGGGCGTTGCCGGCGGAGTCGCGGCCCCACGTGGTGTCCCGCATGCCGAGCGGGTCGAGCAGGCGCTGCCGCGCGAGCTCGACGACGTCGCCGGTGCCGGTGCCGGTGACGTCGTCCAGCACGGACTCCAGGGTCTGCACGGCGGCGTTGTCGTAGACCCACGCGTCGCCGGGAGCGTCGCCCTGCGGCAGGGCGACCGCGTAGGACGTCTGGTCGCGCGTCCCGCGGATCATCTGCCGGTCGGCGGCGTCGCTCCAGCGTCGGCCGGACGTCATCGCAAGCAGCTCGCGGACCGTGACTGCCTCCGCACCGGCTCCACGCCACTCCTCGACCTGTCGCGACGCACTGGCGTCCAGGTCGATGTCGCCGGCGTCGACCGCCGTCCCGACGAGCAGCGACGTCAGTGACTTGGCGATCGAGTAGACCCGCTGCTGCGCATGCGCCGATCCCCCGTTCCAGTACGCGTCGTGCACCAGCCGGCCGTCCTTGACCACCGCGACGCACGTCGAGCCGTCGGCCGCGAGCTGTGCGTCGAGGTCGTCGAAGTCCCCGGCGTCGGCGCGCTCCCAGTCGGCACCCGGGTACACGACCGGCGGCACCGCGGAGGTCGGTGCCGGCGACGCGGAGGGGGCGGCGGACCGCCCGTCGTCGGTCGACGAGCACCCGGCCACGACGAGCACGGCCGACGCCGCCAGGATCCTCGACCTCATGCCCCCACGATGACAGAACTCGCCGCCCTCACCACCTCAGGCGGCCCGGTCGGGCGTCGGTCCGGACCTCGGCGAGTGCCGGTTGGGGCGATGGGCGACAATAAAGGGATGCCCGCTGCGATGGATCTGCGACTGTTGCTGCGGCATCCGGTGGAGTTCGTCGTCGGTGACACCCCGGCCGAGTCCCGCTTCGTCTTCCACACCCCCGACGGCGACCAGGCGGTCACCGCGAACGAGGCGATCGGAGCCCTCAGCCAGGGCATCCGTGTCATGTCCGCCGACCGGTCCGTGCGCGCCTGGGCGACGCCCGCGATCCTCGCGCTGCGCATCATGGCGCGCGGCGCGCTCGGCTCCCCCGACGCCACCGAGGTCAACCAGCTGCAGAACGCCGGGGCCGCCATCGGCCCCAACGCCGGCGCCGGGCAGGCCAAGATCGCCGCGTTCCTGAAGGCGCTCGAGGTCGACGCCCCGGAGGCCGCGCGGACGCCGCAGCGCCAGACGTACGTGTCCCCCAAGGCCGCACCGCAGCGGGCCCGCGAGACGACCTTCTCGTGGTCGCTGATCGTGACGTTCCTCGAGAACCCCGGCCCCGACCAGGCCGCCGTCGTGCGTCTGCGGGTGCATCCACGTGCCAGCTCGTGGGGAGCCTTCGACGCGGGCGACCTGTTCAACGGCTCCACCCACCCCATGGCGCAGGACGCCAAGGAGCCCACCGCGGCGATGCTGCGCCGGGTCGAGGCCTGGTGGCAGCCGGCGGCATCGCTGCTCGACGCCCACTCGCGCGGCGCCGTGACGGTGAGCCCCGCCCAGCTGGCGCGGCTCGGCGACCGCAGCCTGGCCCCGTCCCTGATGGCCAACCGCATCGAGGTCCGGTGGCCGCCCGAGCTCGTCCGCGAGCTGTCGACGTCGGCCGTCGTCCGCCGGCAGGAGACCCCCGGCTCCGACCGTCCGTCGGCCTTCACGCACGGGCAGCTGTTCACGTTCGACTGGCAGGTCGCGCTCGGCGACGACGTGCTGTCCGCCGCGGAGCTCGACCAGCTGGCCCAGTCGCAGACCGGGCTCCTGCGCCTGCGCGACCGCTGGGTGTTCGTCGACAAGTCCCGGCTGCACCGTGTGCTGGAGCAGCGGACTCACGAGATCTCGGCGCTCGACGCGCTGCGCGCCGCGGTGACCGGCGAGCTGGAGATCGACGGCCGCAACACCGAGGTCGACACCGTCGGGTGGCTCGAGGAGGTCCGCCAACGGCTCGCGGTGCAGGACCGCGACATCGCACCGGCGATCCAGCCCGACGACCTCGACGGCCACCTGCGCGACTACCAGCTGCAGGGGCTGCGCTGGATGACGCAGCTGGTCGACCTCGGTCTGGGCGGCATCCTGGCCGACGACATGGGCCTGGGCAAGACCGTCATGCTGATCGCCCTGCACCTGCAGCGCGCCGTCGACACGACCGCGCCGACGCTCGTCGTCTGCCCTGCATCGGTCCTCGGCAACTGGGAGCGGGAGATCAAGCGGTTCGCCCCGGGCGTCCACGTGCACCGCTACCACGGCCCCGGGCGCACCCTGCAGGACGTCAAGGACGGCTTCCTCGTCACGACCTACGCGACGATGCGCGCCGACGTCGTCGAGCTGTCCGAGCACGAGCCCGGCTGGGGCCTGGTCGTCGCCGACGAGGCGCAGAACATCAAGAACCCGCACGCGCGCACCGCCCAGGCCATCCGCGACATCCCCGCCGTCGCGCGTCTCGCGCTGACCGGCACGCCCGTGGAGAACAACCTCTCCGAGCTGTGGGCGATCCTCGACTGGTCGACGCCCGGCCTGCTCGGCACCTACGAGCAGTTCCGTCGCACCTGGTCGCGCGATATCGAGGCCCGTCGAGATCCTGAGAAGGCGGCCGGCCTGTCCCAGCTGATCCGGCCGTTCCTGCTGCGCCGTCGCAAGTCCGATCCGGGCATCGCGCCGGAGCTTCCGCCCAAGATCGAGACCGACCACCGCGTCAACCTGACCCGTGAGCAGGTCGGCCTGTACGAGGCCGTCGTCCGCAGCACCATGGCGCAGATCGAGCAGGCCCAGGGCATCCAGCGACGCGGTCTCGTGGTCAAGCTGCTGACCCAGCTCAAGCAGATCTGCAACCACCCGGCCCAGTTCCTGCGCGAGCCGGAGTCCAAGCTGCTCGGTCGCTCCGGCAAGCTCGGCGTCTTCGACGAGCTGGTCGACCAGATCGTCGCCGAGGAGGGCGCGACGCTCGTCTTCACGCAGTACGCACAGATGGGCCGGCTGCTGACGCGTCACCTCGACGAGAAAAAGGTCCCCAACCAGTTCCTGCACGGCGGCACCACGGTGCGCGGCCGCGAGAAGATGGTGCACGAGTTCCAGAGCGGCAAGATCCCCGTCTTCGTCCTGTCGCTCAAGGCCGCCGGCGTCGGTCTCAACCTGACGCGCGCCGACCACGTCATCCACTACGACCGCTGGTGGAACCCCGCGGTCGAGGACCAGGCCACCGACCGCGCGCACCGCATCGGGCAGACCAAGAACGTGCAGGTCCACCGACTCATCAGCGAGGGCACGATCGAGGAGTCGATCGCCGAGCTCATCCGGTCGAAGCGCTCGCTGGCCGACGCGGTCGTCAACGGCGGCGAGGGCGCGCTCACCGAGCTGTCCGACGCCGCCCTGGCCGACCTGGTGCGGCTGCGCACGTAGCGGTGGCCGCCCGGGTCGTCAGGCGAGGCAGGACTTCAGCTGGGACACCCGGTAGAAGTAGGGGCTCGACGCCGACGGCGTGCAGGACGCGTTGAACTGCACCGGCTGCTCGTTGTAGCGCATCGTCACGAGCACCTCCCCGGACGCGTTGCGGTACGCGGCCCACTCCAGGTTGCCGGCGAGGCGACCCGCCACGAGTCCCCTCCAGGGGTTGCTGCCGTACGAGTACGCCCGCGACGCCTGCTTCTCGCTGCCCGGCGCCTTGATCAGTGCCGCGAACGGCATCGTCACCTCGCCGTGCGCGAGACGGAAGACCGCGGCCGTGCTGCCGCCGGCGATGCGCCGGTCGAGGGCCGAGAAGAAGTCCTCCAGCACGGGGCGGGCCTGACGGTACGAACCGCTCTGACCCGCGACACCCGGCCCGAAGCGGTAGAAGGTGCGGGCATCGGTCGCCTCCGCGAGGCGCCGTGCGGCCGAGACCGACACGGCGTCGGTGAACGTGACCCGGGTGTCTCCTGCCATGCCCGGCGCGGTGGAGTATAGGAGATAGACGTCCAGCGCGGCGCCGACGGGATCCTTCAGCCGGTTGACGTAGGACCTCTTGTACAGCCGCAGCAGCACCTGCCGCGCGGCCGACGTGACGCTCGAGCGGCGCATGACCTTGGCGGTCGCGGCGCGTCCGGCCTTCGACGAGCCCTCCTCGATCAGGAGGTCCCGGTTGACGGTGCGCGGCGCCGTCATCAGCGACGGGACGACACCCTGCAGGCCGAGCCGGAGATAGTTCGCGCTCTGCTTCGTGCGGTACACGGGGCTGGTCTGCATCGAGACCGTCTCGCCCCTGGCCGCGGCAGCGGTCAGGAAGGGCGCGTACGTCGTGGCCGTCCGTCGGCCGATGCCGCGCCACTCGGCCTTGCCCACGGTGCTGAGGTTGCCGTAGCCGATCTTCTTCTCGGCGCGCTGGAACGCTCGCAGCTGGTCGTCGAACGCCTTGCCTTGCGTCGTCAGCGCACCCGCGCGCGACGCGCCCCGCCAGACCGCGAGGACACGCTTCTCGGTGCCGGTGCTGGTCATCGACCGAGCTCCGTGACGCCCGACGTTCTCGACGAAGAACAGCTCGTAGCCGGCGGGCGGGGCGACGATGGAGGTGCTGGCGGGATCGCCGTACGGCGTCTGGTTCGCGTAGTACCGGTCGTGGCCGACGATGTCGGCGCGCGCACCCGACAGCGGCAGGGACAGCGCCACCAGGGCGACCACGAGCAGGCTGACGGTGCGGCGAGATCGCATGCGTCCACTGTAGGCCTGCGTGACCCCCTCGACCTCTATTCTTGGTCGGTGCTCCGACGCTCCCGCCTCCTGACCCTGATCCTCGCCTGCGTCATCGGCGCCGCGGTCCTCGTTCCCGTCGAGGCCTCGGCCAGGACCGACGTCCGCCTGACCCGGTCGCTGTTCGCCGACCCGACGTCGACCGCCGCGATCGCGGCCAAGCACGATGCACGGTTCGCGTCGCTGGCCCGCACCCCGCAGGCCTTCTGGGCGACCGACGGGCTCAAGGTCTCGAAGGTCCGCAAGGCCGTGAAGGCCTACGCGTCCCGCGCCGCCAAGAAGAAGCGGACGCCCGTCGTGGCGGTGTACGCGATTCCCGCCCGCGACTGCGGCAACCACTCCGCCGGCACCTTCGACGCGCCGACGTACCGGCGATGGATCTCCCAGCTCGCCGCGGGCCTCAAGGGCAGCAAGGCCATGGTCGTCCTCGAGCCGGATGCGCTCGCGATGCTGGGCCAGTGCGATGCGCAGGGTGATCGCGCGGGCCTGCTGCGCTACGCCGCGAAGAAGCTCAAGCGTGCCGGCGCGTGGGTCTACATCGACGCCGGGCACTCCAGCTGGATCGCGCCGGACGTCATGGCGTCACGGCTGCGGGCGGCGGGTCTGTCGTACGCACGGGGCTTCTCGACCAACGTGGCGAACTTCCGCAGCACCGCCGACGAGACGGCGTACGGCGACGCGGTGATCGGTGCGCTGCGCCAGCAGGGAGTCACGGGCAAGCGGTTCGTCGTCGAGACGGCCCGCAACGGCGCCGTCACGGCGGCCGGCGACTTCTGCAACCCGGTGTCGGCCCGCGTCGGCCAGAAGCCGCGCATCGTCAAGCGCGGCAACGTCGACGCGTACCTGTGGGTCAAGCACCCCGGGGAGTCCGACGGCGCCTGCAACGGTGGTCCGAACGCCGGCCAGTGGTGGCCCGGCGGAGCCCTGGCCCTGCTCGGCCGCTAGCCCGGCCTCAGGGCCGACCGGCGTGGGGGACGTCGACCCGCATCGTGAGCAGCACGGCCTCCTCCACGTGAGCGCGGTGGTGCTCGAAGAAGTCCGGTGCCGCGCAGATCAGCAGCGTCCGGCCGTCTTCGCCGCCCAGCTGGCACGCGAACGCGCCGAGCCCCTCGGGCATCGGCACCGACTCGACGATCTCGCCACCCGGCGCCACCCGCGCGACCCGGCCGCCGATGGCGTCGGCGAACCAGATCAGGCCGTCCGCGTCGAGGGTGCAGCCGTCAGGTGCCGGAGCGCCGGCACCCAGCGCCTCCATGACGTCGGTGGTCGCCGGCACCTGTCCCATCGAGCCCCAGACGCGGCGGTCCACGAGTGATCCGTCGTCGGCGATCCTGAACGCGACGAACGCCGCCCCCGTCGTCTCCGCCACGATCAGCGTCGTGCCGTCCGGCGTGATGAGCGTGCCGTTCGGGAAGTTCAGGCCGTCGGCCACGACGCTGACCGTCCCGTCGGGATCGACGCGCACCAGGCTGGCGGTGGCCATGTCCTCACCGCCCATCAGGTCGAAGCCGAAGCTGCCGACGTAGGCCCGTCCCTGGTCGTCGATGACGAGGTCGTTGAGGTGCCCCGTGGCGACGTCCGACAGATCGGCGTAGTGCTCGACCTCCCCACCGGGACCGCGTCGCACCAGGTGTCGGTCCTTCATCGAGACGACGACCAGCGAGCCGTCGGGCAGCCAGTCCAGACCCGACGGCTGCTCCTCGACGTCGAGCTGCTTGGTCGGCACGCCGTCGGTCGTGACCGAGAAGACCGCCTTGCGGTAGAAGTCCGAGACCCACCACTGGCCGTCGTGCCACCGTGGTCCCTCGAAGAACCTGCCACCCGTGAGGAGGGTCGTGAGCTCGCGCGCCATGTGCCGCCGCCTCCTACCGGGAGGACCGGTCCGCGAGGATCGCGGCCACGTTGAGGCTCGCCCAGGTGATCGTCGCGCCCAGCACCTTGGCCCTGCCGCCGGCGTTGGACGCCTCGCGCGTCAGCAGCACCGCGTCGGAGAGGTCCAGCACGACCCGGGCGATCATCGCGCGCTCGAGCGCGACCGGGGACGGGGCGAGCAGGGCCAGGGCGCTGACGGTCAGGTCGCGAGGGCCGAACAGCCGGGCGACGACGTCGTACTCCGGCTGCTTCAACGGGCTCTTGGTCAGCGCCGTGCCGAGGTGCCGGGGCTTCACGAGGGCGAAGACGGCGTACCCGGCCGTCGCGGCGGACATGATCTTGCTGTAGCTGACGGTCATCCCTCGACGGTAGGCGCGCATGCGCGGCCCCGCACGTCCGCGCAGGACACGTGGCGCGGCCCGGTCACAGGGCCAGCGGGTACGCGACGAAGAGCGCGGCCGCGACCGCGGCGCCGACGGCGTACGTCATCGACGCCAGGACGGCGCCCAGTCGCGGTCGGAGCCTGGCGACGCTCTGCACCGCGAGGACCACGCAGGCCAGCGGCATCAGGAGCCAGCAGACGCCCCACGCGGTGAAGACGTCGTCGGGCCACGGCAGCCCGCCGCCGGCGGCGATCGCCGCGACCAGCACGACGTACACCGGGAAGAGCATCGGGACGGAGCCGCGGAGCGCTGCGCCGGCGGCGGTGCGCAGCCCCGCCCGCATCCGGGCGTCGACCAGCTGGTCAGGACGCGGCTCGCCCACCGGCGGTCCGCTGATCGAGGCGAGGAACGACCGCCGGCGCAGCAGCAGGTACGCCGTCGCGATGACGACCGCGAGCATCCACCACGCCGGCGCCTCGGAGTCCTGCATCGCATCAGGACGGTGCTCGAACGGCACGAACGCGTTGAGCAGCCACACCATCCCCGGCACGAGCGCCACGACGAACGCGCTGAGCGCCAGCCCGACCGCGAACGTCTGCAGCTTTCCGGTCCGGGTGACGACGTCGGTCCGCGCCGGCGGCGTCCGGGGGGTCAGCCCTGTCGAGTCGACCCGCATCGGACGCGGGAACGACGGCTCGTGCTGGGTCGCGGCGGCCGGGACCGCGGCAGCCGGGACCATGCTGACGCCCGACAGCGCCGCGAACATCTCCTGCACCGTCTGGTACCGCTGGGCCGGATCGACCGCCATGGCCGTGGCCACGACCGCGGCCAGGGCCGCCGGCACCTCCGGCGTGATCGCACGCGGATCGGGGCGCGGGTGGTTGCGGTGCGCCATCAGCTGCGCGGCCATCGTCCCCTCGAACGGCGGCGTGCCGGTCAGGCACTCGTACAGCAGGCAGCCGACGGAGTAGATGTCGCTGCGCTCGTCGGCGCGGCCGTCGAACTGCTCGGGCGCCATGTAGTGCGGGGTGCCGGCGACCGTCGCGGTGGCGTCGGACGCCGCGCGCGCGATGCCGAAGTCGACGATCTTGACGCTCCCGTCGTCCGTGACGAGCACGTTCGCGGGCTTGATGTCGAGGTGCAGGATGCCGGCCTGGTGGCACGCCGCGAGCCCCTCGAGGACGCCGCGCACGACGATGACCGATCGCAGGCTGGGGCCCTTCAGCGCGAGCAGGTCCTTCAGCGACGTGCCCTCGACCAGCTCCATGACCAGGTGCGGCGTGATCTCGCCGTCACCGTCGGCCATGTGGACGAGATCGTGCACCGTGACGACGTGCGGGTGGGAGACCCGGGCCAGCGTCGCGACCTCGCGGGTGATGCGGCGCATCGCGCGCGGGTCGTCGGCCACGAAGTGCGAGAACCGCTTGACGGCGACCTCCCGCTGCAGCTGGCTGTCGCGGGCCCGGAAGACGACGCCGTGGTTGCCGGCCCCGATGCGTCCGAGCAGCTCGAAGCGCTGCTCCACCGGGACGGGCGCCGGCGGGACCGGGACGGTGATGGGGGACGTCGCCAGAGGATCGGTCGCCACGGTGATCCTCCTGCCTCGAGTCGTGGTGCTGGACATGTCGACGGTACGTCGCCAGGGTCCATTCTCCCTAGCGACGGGTGAGACCGTGCAGATGCACCGTTCCGGCGGTGTCGAACGCCGCGACGACCTGCACGCCGGCCAGCTTGATGACAGCGCCTCCGTGCAACGTCGTCCAGTCGTCGCCGTCGATGCGGTGACCGTCGACCGTGGTGCCGTTGGTGCTGCCGAGGTCCTTGATCTGCCACTGCATGCCGCTGCGACGGATCGCGGCGTGGCGGTGCGACACCTCGGGCTCGTCGAAGGCCACGGCGCTCTCGGCGAGACGACCGAGGACGGCGCCGCTCGGGCCGATCGTCGTCGAGCGTCCGTCGCGCTCCAGACGCAGCAGCCCGGCGACGTTCATGGTCGGCGCGGAGTCCTCGAGATCGGGCACCAGCGCCGGGAAATTCATCGTCGCGTCCGGATCGGCCGTGGGCGGCGCGGACCGGACGGCGTCCCACCCCACCGACGCGGGCTGCGGCCGCCGCCGGGCCGGCTCGGCGCGACCGCTCCCCCGGGCCGGCGGCACCCAGCCGGACCGCAGGCCCGGGTCGACCGTGACGACGACGCTGACGTCGGCCGGCAGCGCCCATCCGACGCGTTCCGCGTGGGCGCGGTAGAGCGCCGCGCCGTCGTCGCCGAGACGCTCGACGTCGCCGTCGGGGTCCAGCCGCAGCAGGTCCTCGGGCGAGACCCGGACGATCAGCTCGCCGAACGCCAGGCGCTCGCCGCTCGGCATGACGACGTGCTGGCCGGTGAGGGCGCGGACGAAGCGGCGGCGCAGCACCGCCGACGACCCGGTCGGGTACGACACGAGCTTGGCGGCGACCTCGGTGGCCGCGGCCTTCTTCGAGTCGGTGCCGAAGATGCTCTGGGCCACCCGCAGGCCGATCCACACGACGGCCACGAACAGCACGATGATCAGCAGGTTCATGGTGAGTGTCGACAGGGTGCCCATGACATCATCGTCAGGGTCAATGCCGCCGGGGTCGAGCCGCGGCGGAACGTATTCCACGGACGTCGTCCACCGAAGGAGCGCCGGTGCTGCACATCGTCTGGTCCGCCGGTGAGCAGTCGGGCCGCGTTGAGATCGCCGTGGGTGCCACGTTCATCCTCGGCCGTCGGATGAACCTGCCGGTGCAGCAGCCCGTCGTCGCCGAGCAGATCGACGGATCGGCCTACGTGTTCGTCCGGCTCCCGTACGTCAGCGACCCGGCCCTGGTGATCACCGCGACCGCGTCCCAGCCGGTCGTCCACCGCGGTCAACGGGACAACGGGGCGGTGTTCGAGGTCACGACGCCATCGGGCGGCTCGACCACGCCGGCGCCGGGCCAGAAGATCTCGCTGACCGACAGCGGCAGCCGCATCGAGCTGCGCTTCCCCGACCTGACGTTCGTCGCGGTCGTCGAGTTCGCCGCGCCGGAGGTGCCGGACGGCTCCGGCACCGTCCAGCTCGGCGTCGACTCGCTGCAGCACGAGGACACGTGGTTGATCGCCGCCATCGCGGTCGCCCTGTCCCCCGACAACGGCGTGGTCGCGCACGGGGACCTCAAGCGAGCGTTCGCCCGCTGGCGGGGCGTCGACGAGCACAGCGACGGTGCGTTCGACCGCAACGTGCTGCGTCCGGCGCTCGCCGCGCGCGGCATCGAGGCCGGTCCTCGTATGAACAAGATCGTGCTGCTCGTCGAACGCTCCCGTCGCACCGCGGAGTTCCCGGTCCGGGTCCTCGACGACGTCCGCCAGCGCCTCGCCCCGCACGATGTGGACACATAACGGGCCGAAACCGGCCTCCGGGCCCGTCATGTGCCCACTTCCTGGCCGGAGGGTGGCGCCTGACAGACTCGGCGCATGGACTGGGACGAGCTGGGTGACGCCCTCGAGGAGATCGGCGCCGTTCCGAACCGGGACTTCCGCCTCGGCGAGTACCAGCGCCTGCTGACCTCGCTGGCCGCCGACGAGGAGGGTCGCGCGGAGGTGCTGGCCAACCTGGGCGACGACCTCACGGCGGACGGCCGGCTCGACGAGGCCGAGGCCACGTACCAGCAGGCCGTCGACGACGGCGGCCGCACGGTGCTCAACCCGCACATCGGGCTGCTGACCGTCGCCCTGGCCCGCGGTGACGACGACCGCGTCGACGAGCTGCTCGCCCTCCTGCTCACCAGGAGCCGCGTCGACGGTCTCGTCGTGGGCGACTACGAGTGGATCGGCGACGCGCTCGAGGAGGCCGGACGTCTGCGTGCCGCCCTGCGCTGGTTCACGATCCCCCTGCGGGACATCCAGCCCGGTGACATCGACATGATGCCGGTCGGCGCCCTCGACGGTCGGTGGCGGGTCCGACGCGCCCTCGACCTGCCGGTCGACGCCTACGACGAGGCGCGTGAGGTCTGGCACGAGGTCAACGACGCGCGACCGTGACGTCCGTCAGGCGCGCGGGAGCTCCAGGCCCAGGTGGGCGTGCAGGCCCGTGCGGTGCACGGCGTCGAGCGGCCCCGGCTGCTGAAGTCGCCGGCGGGCGCCGCGGATCGTCGTCACGTCGACGCCTGCGACCGCCAGAGACCTGAGCGGCAGATCGGCGCCGACGAAGCAGTGGAGTGCGTTGACCGGTGCGTCCGGGACAGGTCCCCGGAGGACGGCTGCCTGGACCGTGGCGACCTGACGGCGCAGACGGACCGCGAGCTCAGGCCGACGGCGTCCGTCGACCACGAAGGTGTCCTCGGGGGCGCGGACCTTCTCGCCGACGAACGTCCTGGGGTCGATGACCCACACACCCGTCGACGCCACGGCGATGACGTCGATGTCACCCCGCTCGCGTCCTGAGCCTCGGCGGCGGTCGACCAGGAAGAGCACGGACTCCCCGAGCTTCGCCTGCAGGCGTTCGGCGACCTCACCAGAGGCACGACGCGTGCCTCCGCCCACCGGCCGCTCCGACACCGGACACTCCATCACGGGTCTCCCTCCCACTGGATGAGAACCATCCTGGCGCGGAAGCAGACACGGTGTAGCAGTTATCGTGCGAATGACTCGTTCGGGCTATGTGATCCTCACGGCACCGTGATGACGATCTTCCCGCGGGTGTGCCCGTCCTTGCTGAGATCCCACGCCGCCTGGGTCTCCGCCAGGCCGAACGTCGCGGCGATCTCGACCCTGACGCTGCCGTCGTCGAAGAGGTCGGCGAGCTCCTCGAGGTCGTCGACGTCAGGGGTGACGAACACGTAGTGGCCACCCATCTGCTTGACGGCCGGGTCGACGATCGACGCGATCCGACCGGCGGACCTGTCGGCGAGGACGTGCGGGCTCGCGTCGAGGTCGCCGCCGTTCAGGTCGAGCACCGCCGTGACACCGTCGGGTGCGATGTCCCGCACCCGCTCGACCAGGCCGTCGCCGTAGACGACCGGCTCCGCCCCGAGGCCGCGCAGGTACGCGTGATTGGACTCCGAGGCCGTGCCGATGACGCGGGCGCCGAGGGATGCCGCGATCTGCACCGCGAACGAGCCGACTCCGCCCGACGCGCCGTGGATCAGCACGGTGTCGTCCGGTCCGACGTCGAGGGTGTGGACCAGGGCCTGGAAGGCCGTCAGCCCGGCGAGCGGGATGGCGCCGGCCTCGGCGAAGCTGGCGTTCGCCGGCTTCTTGGCGACGGTGCGAGCCGGCGCCGCGACCTTCTCGGCCAGGGTGCCGCCGAAGACGGCGTCCTTGCGCACGTACCCGAACACCTCGTCGCCTGGAGCCAGGTGCGTGATGGCGGGCCCCACCTCCACGACGACTCCGGCGACGTCCCAGCCCGGGACGACCGGGAAGAAGGTGTCCAGCACCCTGTCGAGGCCGCCGGCGTGGATGCCGTGGTCGACGGGGTTGACCGAGGACGCCCGTACCGCGATCGTCACGGAGTCAGGACCGAGCTTCGGCTCGTCGACGTCGACCAGCTCCAGGGGCGCACCGAAGGACGTGTAGGTGATCGCCTTCACGCGCGGCCTCCCCGGTCCTCGGCGGCCGCGTTCTTGGTCGGATCGACGTCGGCGAGCTCGTCGATGCTCTCCTCGATGTCGGGACCAGCGCTGTACACGACCTCGTCGTCGGTCGCGACGTGCTCGTCCGCGAGCAGCGGGTGGACGTCGTTCGTGACGCCGGACGGCGCGGGCGACGATGCCGACGCGGATGCCGCATGGATCTTCTCGGTCGCCGCCTTGGCGGTGTCGGCTGCCTGGTCGGTCGCGCTGTCGACGGTCTCCTCGACGGTCTCGGCGGCGTGCTTCGTCACGCTGCTGACCCGCTCGGCCACGTCCTGGACCCGCGGATCGTCCTTGACCTTCTCGGCGGTGTCGCGGACGAACTCCTGCGCCTGCGCGGTCGCCTGCTGCACGCGCGGGTCGTCGGCGACCTGCTGGGCCGTGTGCCTGATCTGCTCGTACCGCTCGCGACCGGCCTTCGCGCCGAGCACGTAGCCGCCGCCGAACGCGGCGAGGAGGGTCAGCTTCTTGACGGGGTGGCTCAAAAGACTCATGGTCCCTGCCTACCCCATGGGCGGTGAGGCAACCGCCGTGTCAGGTCCTCAGCCCAGGAGGCCGCGGATGTCGTCCTTGCTGAGCGCGCCGGACAGGACCGCGCCGTCCTCCATGACCGCGTCGAACAGCGCGGACTTGCGGGCCTTGAGCTCCATGACCTTCTCCTCGATCGTGTCGGTCGAGACGAGGCGGTAGACCATGACCGGCCGGGTCTGGCCGATGCGATGCGCACGGTCGACGGCCTGCGCCTCGGTGGCCGGGTTCCACCACGGGTCCAGGACGTAGCAGTAGTCGGCCTCGGTGAGGTTGAGGCCGAATCCGCCCGCCTTGAGGCTGATGAGGAAGACCGGTCGCTCCCCGGTCGTGAACTGCTCGACCGCCGCCGACCGGTTGCGGGTGCGACCGTCGAGGTACGCGTAGCGGATGCCGGCGTCGTCGAGCCGGGCGCGCACCCGCTTGAGGTACGTCGTGAACTGGCTGAAGACGAGCACACGATGACCCTCGGCGGTGACCTCCTGCAGATGCTCCATCAGCACGTCGACCTTGGCCGAGCCGATGTCGTCGTACTCCTCGTCGACGAGACCGGGATCCAGGCTGAGGAGCCGCAGCTTGGTCAGGGAGCGCAGCACCTCGAAGCGGTGGTCGGACGACTCGTCGGCCAGCAGGCCCATGACCTTCTGCCGCTCGCGCTGGAGGTGGGTCTGGTAGATGCGAGCGTGCTTGGCGCCGAGGGGCACCTGCAGCACCTGCTCGGTCTTGGGCGGCAGGTCGGACGCCACCTCGTCCTTGGTGCGTCGACGCATCAGTGGTCGGACGCGGCGCTGCAGCAGCGCGAGCTGGTCCCGGCCGTGCCCGGCCTCGATGGGGCGCTGGTAGCTCTCGGCGAAGCGTTGCGGGTCGGGGTACAGGCCCGGGGCGACGATCGACAGCATCGCCCACAGGTCCATCAGCGAGTTCTCGAGCGGGGTGCCGGTGATGGCGAGCTTGAACGGTGCGTCGAGCCGCCGCGCGCACTGGTACGTCTTGCCCTGGTGGTTCTTGACGAACTGCGCCTCGTCGAGCAGCAGGCCCGCCCACGTCTGTGCGCGGTACGCCTCGTTCTCGATGCGGAACAGCGCGTACGACGTGACCACCAGGTCGGCGCCCTCGACGGCGTCGGCGAGCTCGGTGCCGCGGCGAGACCGCGTGGCGGCGATCGTCGCGACCCTCAGGCCGGGGGCGAACTTCTCGGCCTCCCGCGCCCAGTTGCCGACCACGCTGGTGGGCGCGACGACCAGGAACGGCCCGCTGCCACGCTCGACCTGCCGCACGATCGTGGCCAGCGCCTGGACGGTCTTGCCCAGTCCCATGTCGTCGGCGAGGATGCCGCCGAGCGAGTGATCGGCGAGGAAGCTGAGCCAGGAGTAGCCGTCGCGCTGGTACGGACGCAGCTCGGCGTGCAGTCCGCTCGGGACGTCCGGCTGCGGGATCTCGTCGAGCGACGCCAGCGCGCCGACGGACTGCTGCCACCGGCTGGACTGCCGCTCGACGGTGCCGAGCGCGATGAGCTCCTCCCACATGCCGGCCTGGAACCGGCTGACGCGCAGGGTGTCGCTGCGACGGTCGGTGAGCTCGCGGGCCTCCTGGATGAGCTGACGCAGCTGCTCGAGCTCGGGGCGGTCGATCGACAGGTAGGTGCCGCTCAGCAGGACCACGTGCGACTCCCCTGCCGCGAGTGCCGCGAACAACGGCCCGAAGTGGACCTGCTCGCCCTCGATCGTCACGGTGACGGCCAGGTCGTACCAGTCGCTGCGCGGGTCCTTGCCGTCTTCGAGCGAGATGTGGACGACCGGTGCCGTGCTGGCCAGACGGTAGTCGGGACGTGTGCCGGTGACGGTGACGTCGACGCCCGCTGCGGCGAGGGCAGGGACGACGTCCTCGCTGAGGACGACCGCCGGGTAGCCGTCGAGCCGGGCCTGCGGCATGAGCTGCACACGACCGGACGCCGATGTCGTGGCCGGCAGTCCGTCGGGCGGGACGAACGTCTCGACCAGGGCGTGCTCGGCGGCGTGGTCGCGGAACGGCTGACCGCTGGGGCCCCAGGACGTCCGGACGGTCTCGCCGTCGATGTCGTACGCGAAGCCCCACACCACCTCGGCGGACAGTCCGTCGTGGTGGACGGTGACCGACAACCGCGGCGGCACGAGCTGGGGGACGTCGATGCGCGGGTCGACGCGGACCGAGCCGAGCGCACGGTGCAGCCGCGGGTAGAAGTCGCGCAGGAACTCGTCGGCGTCCGTCGCGGGGACCAGGACGCCTCGGCGGTTCTGCACGAGCGCCCGCAGGGGCGGGTCGAGCGGCTCGTCGAACGGAGCCAGCCACAGCCGCCGTGGTCGGTCCTCGTCGTCCCAGGCGGCGATGCCGTGCGCGGGCTGGCCGATCAGCATGGCCCGCTCGTCGCCCTGCGCCGCGCCGATGTCGTCGTCCGAGAGGCTCGCGGACACCATGAGTCCGCCGTCGTCCAGCGGCGATACGTCGACGCTGACGGTGACCGGCTCGCGGATGATCGTCACCTCGGCGCCGTCCGGTCCGAGCAGCGTCACGCCGGTGCGCTCCAGCTGGGTGAAGGCCCGCCACGCGTCGCGGGTGAGACCGCCCAGGTCGATCGTGCCGTCGGAGCGTCGGACGTGCGCGTAGTGGGCGCGGACCGCCACCTGCAGCTCGGCGAGCGCGTCGACCTGCGGGTTGCCGCCGCGGAACCCGCGCGTCGACGCCTCGACGTCGGGCCAGGTGGCCCCGGTCTTGATCCACTTGCCCTTCGAGCCGCGGCGCAACGGGCGCGCCGACAGCAGTGCCTCGCCCCGGTAGTACGACGGCGCGAGGTCGATGCGCAGCGCCCAGTCGGTGGCGGTGCGACCGCCCTCGTCGGCGACCAGCGGCGCGAGGGTGGACCGCCAGGTGGGCTCGGACGGCCGGGCCAGCCGACGCTGCCACGACGGGTGCGCGACGGGCTCAGGTTCAGGCTCACGCTCCAGCTCCGGCTCCGATGCCTCGATGGATCCGCGGACCGCGATGATCAGCGCGACGGCGTGCTTGCAGCTGAAGCCGACGAAGCAGTCGCACGTCGCGAAGATGTGCGTGCCGCCGGCTCGGGTCTCCTTGACCTCCACGCTCGTGCGGTAGACCTGCGGCCCCGATCCGCGGACCTCGGCGCTCGCCGTGGCTCCGTCGCCGTCGAGGGAGGTGACCGTGACCCGGCCGGCGTGGGCGTACGCCTTGCCCCGCGCGAAGGAGCCCGCGTCGAAGGCACGCCGCACCTCACCATCGGTGAGGGAATCGATCGTCGGCGCCACGTGCACGAGGTTAGTCGGGGCGTCCGACACGGTCGTCGTTCCGGTCGTGAGGCTGTGGACGGCCGGGTCGAGCCCGGACGTGTGAGGTGCGGGCGAGCGGGTAAGCCCTGCCGGACGTCGCACGGCGCCACGAACCAGGAGGATGGCATGCCGGTCTGGCTGGAGGCGGGGGCGTGGGGGCTGCTGGCCGGCGGTGCGCTGGTGGTCGGGGCACTGGTCGCGTGGCTGGTCCGGGTGCCGCAGCCCGTGGTCGCCGGCGTCATGGCCTTCGGGTCTGGAGTGCTGATCTCCGCGCTCTCGTTCGACCTCGTCGACGAGGCCGAGCGGACCGGCGGCCTGGTGCCCACCGTCCTGGGAGCGCTCGGCGGCGCGGCTGTCTACGTCGCCGCCAACCTGGTCCTGGCCCGGCGCGGCGCGCGGCACCGCAAGAGGTCGCAGGACCAGCAGCCGTCCGAGGACGAGCAGGCCGGCAGCGGGGCCGCCATCGCCGTCGGTGCTCTCCTCGACGGCATCCCGGAGTCCATCGTGCTGGGGGTCTCGCTGCTCGGCGGTGGCGGCGTGGGGGTGCCGGTGCTGGCGGCGATCGTCATCTCCAACCTGCCCGAGGGGCTCTCGAGCGCCGCGGGGATGAAGCAGAGCGGACGCACCGCCCGCTACGTCT
>Ga0247730_1000733_pt1 | contig 21540 bp, 17 predicted proteins | sample UWRJL073202C2_FD_180959 | JGI IMG/M metagenome (GOLD analysis project Ga0247730, IMG submission 180959) | Plant litter microbial communities from Arlington Agricultural Research Station in Wisconsin, United States - UWRJ-L073-202C-2 | ecosystem: Environmental > Terrestrial > Plant litter >... | reverse complement strand
GAGGGCCAAGCTCGATTTTCGGTGCCCGCCCAAACTCGAGCCGGAACTGCAGTTGCAGAAGCTGAAGGACCATCTCGAGCGCCACGGTTATGGCGATTTCGAAATTCTTGTGCACACCAACCGCAAGAACCCCTACAAGACCCCGGCGCGCGAGGCGATCAGCCAGGCGACGATCGAGGCGGCGAAAAAGGTGTTTGGCACCACGCCGCTGGTGCAGGGCGTATCGATCCAGGGGATCATCATGCTGTCGATCCCGCATCCGGCCGTGCTCTCGGGGTTTGGCGCGCCGGATAACAATCTGCATGCGCCCGACGAAAACATGCCGGTGGCGCGCTACCATCAGGGCATGGCCTATGCGGCGCGGATCATGGATGAATATGCCAAGCAGCCGTTGAAGCGGGATTAATGGGCTAAGGCAGGGTCGAACAGATGACGCAGAATTGGCAACAAACGGCGCCCCACCCGGGCTGTTTTTCTATTGTCTTGGATACGGAAGATGCGAACCGGTTTCGGGATAGGCCGGAGCAAGCAAGAGAGATAGCGCGGGCAGCGATGGCAGCGATCCGTCGGCTCGCGGCGTGCTTCAGTCTAGGAAGGGATAGAGGTCGCGAAACTGTTCCGACAGGTCCCAGGCGCTCAGGCGCTGGCCGGAAAGCACCGGGTCGCGGCGTTCGGCCAGATAGAGAAAACCGGCGGTAAAGCGGATTGCATCCACCCATTTGGAGCGCAGTTCGGGCGGATGGTTCTGTTCCGACATCGGCGTGCGCATATACCAGCCCGGGGTAACGGTGTTGATCAGGATGCCGGCGTCCTTGCCTTCCTCGCCCAGAACCTTGACCAGTCCTTCGAGCGCATGCTTGGTCGCCACATAGGCGCTGTGGCCGCTGCCGCCCTCGATGCCGGAGCGCGAGGAGACATAGATCACCGTGGCGCCGGTCTGCAGCCAGTCGTTCCACCAGGCCTTTGTCAGCAGGTGGGCGGCCTGGACGCCGACATTGAAGGTCGTGTCCCAGTCCTTCGGGTCCATCTCGGCATAGGGCTTTGGCACCAGATAGCCGGCATTGTGGATCAGCGTGTTGAGGATCGGCCATGTTTTGCGGATGTCTGACACGGCAGCCGCGGTCGCTGCCGTGTCAGACAGATCGACCACATGCAGGCTGGCCGGACGGGACAGCATTTGCGCTGTCTCCTCCAGAGCCGTGGCATTCACATCCAGCAGGATCAGATTGGATCCGGCCTTGTCGAAGGCGGTGGCGAGCGCGCGGCCAAGTCCGTTGGCCGCGCCGGTGATGAGGACCGTCTGGCGGTCGAGACTGAGTATCGTCACTTGATCTTCGCACTTCCGAGCAGGATCCGCTCGTCGCGGCGGGCCTGCCAGTCGAGACGATTGTTGACGCCATAGAAATCCGGCTGGAAATACATGAGCAGCCACGGGCCGCGCTCGTAGAAGATTTTCAGCATCTCGTCGAGCACGGCTTTCTGCTTGACCGGATCATGGGTCGCCTGGATGTCCTTCCACTTGCCAAAAAACTCGTCGTCCTTCCATTCCGGATAGTTGGTGGCGGATTCCTGGGTGGCGAAATCCATCATGTCGCTGAGCGGGCTAAACGTGTCGCCGCCGCTGCCGAGCAGGAACATCGGGCCGGCATCATGCTTGCGGATCAGCGGCACGAAGACCGAGGAGAAGTCGAGCAGCTGCACGTCGGTCTTGATGCCTATATCGCCGAGGAACTGGCCGATTGCGAGTGCGACGTCGCCATCCTTGAGATAACGGCCTTTTGGCGATTGCAGCGTCATTTCGAAGCGCATGCCATTGGCATCGCGCTTGTAGCCGGCCTCGTCCAGCAGCTTTTCGGCCATGGCCGGATCGAACGGATAGGGTGTCAGCGTCTGGTTGTCGTTCGGCGGGTTGACCGGGCCGGTGGCGCGCTTGCACGGGGCGTTGAGCAGGGTTTCGCAGATGGCCGGGATATCGACCGCGTACTGGATTGCCTTGCGCACTTCCGGCTTCTGGATCGCCTTGCCGCCGGGCGTATTGGCGAATTTCTCGCGCTGGCTGAAGCCGATATAGATGCGGCGGGTGCCATCGACGATCTGCACCTTGGCGGCCGGCGACGCGTTGACGACCTCGACTTGGTCCGGCGAGACATTGGTGATGATATCGACATTGCCGGCCATCAGTTCCGCGGCGCGGGTGGAGGCTTCCGGCACGACGCGCCATAAAATATTCTTGACGTTGGCCGGACGCAGGGTGAAGCCATCGACCTTTTCCAGCGTGATATGGTCGTTCTTCGCCCATTCCTTGAAGCGGTAGGGGCCGGAGCCGACCGGTGTCTGCGACGCCTGTTCCGGCGTCATCTTTTCATAGGAATCCTTGCAGTGGATCAGCACGTCGGTGAGCATGCCGGCGGCGATCGGATTGTACTTGCTCATCACCACCTTGACGGTCAGCGGATCGAGCACTTCGGCCTTGAGGAAGCCGACGGAGGTGAAGATGTAGCCCGGCGTATTGCCGGTAAACTTGAATTTCGGGTCTGCCGCTCGGTTGAACGTATAGGCGACGTCCTCGGCATTCAGCAACTCGCCGTCATGGCAGGTCAGGCCGGGATGGATCTTGTAGGTCAGTTCCTTGCCGTCGTCCGACAGGGCGTAGGAGTCGGCGAAATAGGGTTCGATGCCGCCGCCGGCCTTGCGCTCGAACAGGGTTCCCCAGATGTGCTGGCCGATATTGGATTCGTTGCGGGCGCTCATCTGCGCCGGGTCGAGCGTCGACGCATCGACAGCCTGGGCGACGATGATGGTGTCCGGTGACAGGGCCAGGCTGGGAGCGGTGCTTGCCAGCAGGGCGGCAAGAGCGGCGAGAATCGGTGCTTTCATTTCATTCCCCTTTTTAAGTCATTCCGACTCGGCGATGTCCGATCGGACACCACATGGGTCGGCGGCTTGCTGTTCCCAGGAGACACTTGTCGGCGCCTCCATGTCTCGTCTTTTTGTATGATTGTTATACATAATGCCCGGCGATGAAATGAAGTCAAGTCGCGCATTGGAATTGGTGCCAAGGCGGTCCCCCCAATTTCAAGCGATCGTTCTTGCAGCCCCCGCCGCGCAAAAAAAATCCGCCCAAGAGGGGCGGAAGTTGGGGAGAGAGGAGGCTAAGACCGATCGCTGTTAGGCGCTCGGCGGAAACTGTTTGGCCCAGTGCTCGGCGATGTCGCTGCGTCCGCAGATCCATACATCCTTTTGCGCCGTGACATGCTCGATGAAGCGGACCAGCCCCAGAATGCGGGCCGGGTGGCCGAGCACGCGCGGATGCATGCCGATAGACATCATCTTCGGTGCCGTCGCGCCTTCCTCGTAATAGACATCGAACGCATCGCGCAGCATCTCGAAGAAATCGTGGCTGTTGGTGATGTCGGCGCCCAGAATCTTGGCGTCGTTGTTGACCATGGTGTAGGGCACCACCAGATGCGGCTTGTCTTCGACCTTGACCCAGTAGGGCAGGTCATCGGCATAGGAATCGCTGTCGTAGAGAAACCCGCCTTCTTCCGACAGTAGCTTTCGCGTCTGCTCGCTGGCCGAATAGCGGCAATACCAGCCGATCGGCCGGGTGCCGATGGTCTTGGTCAGCGACGCGACGGCATCCTTGATCGACTGGCGTTCTTGCTCGGTATCGAGGAAATAATGCTCGACCCAGCGCATGCCATGGCAGCAGACATCCCAGCCCCTGTCGCGCACGAATTCCGCCACCAGCGGATTGCGCTCGAACGCGAGCGCACTGCCGAAAATGGTGAGCGGCAGACTACGCGACTGAAACAGTTTTGCAAGACGCCAGAAGCCGACACGGCTGCCATATTCATACATGCTCTCGGCCGCCAGATCGCGCATGCCGACCGGAACCCGCGAGGCGGACACTTCCGTCAGCGCCTTTTCCGAACGCCCGTCGCCGTCGCCGATCGAATATTCGGAGCCTTCCTCGTAGTTGAGCACGAAGTTGACGGCCACCCGAGCGCCGTTCGGCCAATTGGGATGTGGTGGGTTGGGGCCATAGCCAATAAAATCACGTTCGAGATTGTTTTTCATATCGTATGGCCTGCCGGAGGCATGGTTCATCACTGGCGTCCGAAATCTGTCGATGCGATGGGCTGCATCCCGGCCGCAACCGACCGGGATGCTTTGTCTCGATTATTTGGTGGCGTGCACGTCGTAGAGACGCACCTGCCACTGGCCCGGCGCAAAGCTGGCGCCGGTGACCTTGTTGGAAAAGGCAATGGTCTGGATCTGGTCGTGGATGCCCATGAACACGGCCTGGTCCATGATGCTCTTCTGGGCTTCCTGGTAGATCTTGGCGCGCTCTTCCAGAGTGGCCGCACTTTCGGCCTTGGCCAGCAGCGCATCCATTTCCGGCGAGGCCCATTGCATCCAGTTGAACTTGAATTTGCCAGGCGCCGGGATGTTGCTCGAATGGAACGGGATGCGTAGCGCCGCGGCGTCGTTCATCACCCAGCGGATGGCGCCCATGTCGTACTGGTTCGACATCACCAATTCGTCCTGGCGGGCCTTGGTGACGGTATTGACCTTGAGGTCGATGCCGACCTTCTTGACGGCCGCCTGCAGCGCCACGCCGGTATCCGGCTCCAGCAGCGACAGGTAGTCGATCGTCAGCGGCTTGCCGTCTTTGACGCGGATGCCGTCGGCGCCCATCGTCCAGCCGGACTCGTCCAGCAGCTTGCCGGCCGCCTTGAGGTCGAATTTGTAATAATCCTCGACGCCCTTCCAGTAGCCGGGCGTGGTCGGGGCCAGCGGTCCGTAGGCCGCCTTGGCGAGGCCGAAGAACAGGTTGTTCGACAGCCGCGGCCGATCGACCGACATGATGAAGGCTTTTCGCACATTGATGTCGGCCAGCGCGCCGTGCGAGACGTTGAACATCAGCGAAAAGGGCACGCCGGGGGCGACGCCGACGAGAGTGCCGAACTTGCCGCCGTCGGCAAGACGCTTCATGTCGAGCGGCGGTGTCAGGTCGGTGAAGGTGACTTCGCCGGCTTCGAGCGCTGCCACACGGGTTGCGGCATTAGGGATGTAGCGGTGGATGATTTTTGCGACCTGGCTCGGTCCCTTGTTCTTGAAAAACTCCGGCGCCCAGTTGTAGTCGTCATTGCGCACCAGGGTGACCTGCGCGCCCTTTTCCCAGGAGACGAACTTGAACGGGCCGGTGCCGACCGGGGCCTGGGCAAAACCGGTATTGCCGAGTTTCTTGACCGCCGTCGGGCTGACGATCGACAGTTCGTTTTCCGATAGCGAGCTTAGTACGGTCGGAAAGGCGCGCAGATAGTTGATGCGCACTTCGTTCGGTCCAAGCACGTCGGTGCTGGCATAGGGACCCATCAGGTCGACGGCGCCCTGCGAGGCGGTTGCCGGATCCTTGATCGTGTCGAGCGTAAACTTGACTGAGTCGGCATCGAACTTGGTGCCGTCGTGGAATTTGACATCGTCGCGCAGCTGCAAGGTGATCGACTTGCTGTCCGGTGCGATCACCCAGGATTTGGCCAGTCCCGGATGGAAGCTGCCATCCGTATCCTCGGCGACGAGCTGGTCGAAAATCTGTGCCACGACCTGTTCCTCGTGGCGCGACTGGGTCACGCGCGGATCGAACAGGGCATCCGAGGTGCTGTCATCGGCCCAGACGACGGTCAGGCCTGCATCCTGTGCCTTTGCGGCGAATGTCGTCATGGTCAAAACGAGTGCGGTGGATAGAAGCAATGTTTTCATGTGCATTCCCCTTTTATGGTTGTTGGTCGGTCAAAATTGGCCTCAGCTCTTGATGGCTGCGTGTTGGCTCAATCGTCTGGCTGCAAGTTTTCCGCCCTTGAAGACGGTGAGGCGGCTGCGGTCGCGCAAAATGCGGATATCGGCAAGCGGATTGCCATCGACGACCAGCAGGTCGGCCAGTTTTCCGGGCAACAGCCGGCCGGCCTCGATCTGCATCAGGTCGGCGCCGACGGCGGTGGCGCAATGGATCGCTTCCAGCGTCGAGTAGCCGCCCTGCACCAGCAGTTCGATCTCGCGGCCGTTAGCCTTCCCGTGCTCCAAGAAGAACCCGGCATCGGAGCCGGCGGCGACCTTGACACCAAGCTTTTTGGCACGCGTCAGGCGCTCCCACTTGGCTTCTTCCGAGGCGGCAGCCCAGTGGAGGATTTTTGGGGAAGCGTTCGGCTGCGCCAGCACATAGTTCGACGAAGCCTCGTTTACCGCCAGCGTAGGCACCAGAAAAGTGCCGCGTGCGACCATCATCTCCAGCGTCGCGTCGTCGATCCAGTGGGCGTGTTCGACCGTGTCGCAGCCGGCCTCGATCGAGGCGGTCAGCGGCGGGCCGCCAGAGGTGTGGGCGCCGACCATGACGCCCTGTTCATGCGCTTCGTCGCAGGCGGCGCGGATTTCCTCGACCGTCATTTCCATCCGGTAGAGCCGGTCGTCGCGGCGGTTGCCGACGCAGGGGTTGATCTTGATGAAATCGGCGCCGCGCTTCAGCTGCTCGCGCACGCCCTTGCGAAATCCGACCGGACCGTCGCAGGCGGCATTCATGTCGCGGAACGACATCATGTCGCCAAAACCGGCCTGGTCCATGTGGCCGCCGGTAACCGTCAGCCCGAGGCCAGGGGCCTTGATCCGCGGGCCTTCCAGCAGACCGGCATCGATGGCATTGCGCAGGTCGATGATGGTGCCGCCCGGCGCATGCATGTCGCGCACCGAGGTAAAGCCGTATTCCAGCGTCTCGCGGGCATAACGGGCGGCGCGCAGGGCCATGGCCGGGTAATGAATCGAGGCCGTCTCGGCGCGAAAACCGTCGGGATCGACGGCGCCGCTATAGGCGAGATGCACGTGCACGTCGACCAGACCCGGCATCAGCGTGGCGCCGGCCGGTGCGTCCAAAATCTCGGCACCGTCCGGCACGCCGATATCGGCGGCGCGGCCGACGGCAACAATGCGGTCGCCATCGACCAGCAGGGCGGCGCCCTCGATCGGGGCGGCGCCGGTTCCGTCGATCAGTCTGTCAGCGCGAAACAGTTTCATGCGGCAATCTCCGCCGGGAAAGAGGAGAGCAGGGTGCCGGCCTCGGCCACCCTGATGCCGCTCTTGAACACGGTGAGGCGTGTGGCGTCTCCGAGGATGGCAATATCATCGAGCGGGTTGCCGGCAACAAACAGCATGTCGGCAAAGCGCCCGGCGGCAAGAATGCCGGCATTCAGTTCCATGATCTCGGCATTGACGGCGGTGGCGGCAACGATCGCCTCCATCGGCGTGTAGCCGCCCTGGATCAGCAGTGCCAGTTCGCGCCAGTGCATCGTGCCATGCGGCACCATGAAGCCGGCGTCTGTCCCGGAGCCGACCTTGATGCCGGCCTTGCGTGCTTTTTGCAGCGATACCCATTTGGCTTCGCGCGAAGCGAGCGACCAGGGCGAATAGGATTTTCCGGGCGCCAGCGGCATTTCGAAGGTACGCTCGTTGACCAGCAGCGTCGGTACCAGATAGGTGCCGTTCCTGACCATCAGCTCGATGCAGTCGTCGTCGATCCAGTGGGCGTGCTCGACGCAATCGACGCCATTGGCAACCGTGATCGTCAGCGGCAGGCCGCCCGACGTGTGCGAGGCGACGCGCAGGCCCTGGCCATGGGCCTCGTCGCAGGCGGTGCGGATTTCCTCTGGCGACATTTCCGGCCGCCACCAGATTCCCGGCACTTTTCGCGCGCTGACGCAGCTGTTGATCTTGATGAAATCAGCGCCGCGCTTGGCCTCGATCCGGGCGCCGCGGCGAAATCCGTCGGCGCCGTCGCAGGCATGGGCAAAGTTGTCGATCGTGGTGTGGTCGGCATAGGCAGCCGGATCCATGTGGCCGCCGGTGACGGTCAGGCCGCGGCCGCAGGCGCGCAGGCGTGGGCCGACAATGTCGCCGGCTTCGATGGCGTCGCGCAGATCGATGATCGTGCCGCCGGGGGCATGCATGTCGCGCAGGGCGGTGACGCCGTAGGTGAGGCTCAGCTGGGCGCGGGCCGCAGCGGCGAGAGCAACGGCGGGGTAGGAGCTGTCCATCCGCTCGGCCCGCAGTTTTTTGACGTCGGCAATGCCGGAATAGGCCAGGTGCACATGGCTGTCGATCAGCCCGGGCATCAGCGTCGCGCCGGCAGGCGCGGTAACGACGTAGGCACCGTCCGGGCGGCCGATATCGGCCTGTCGGCCGGCGGCAACCACAAAACCGTCTTCCACCAGCACGGCGCCCTTTTCGATGGCCGCGTTGCCACTGCCGTCGATCAGCAGGTCGGCTTCGAAAACCGTCTTCATAACTTTCCCTCCTGGAGCTGGACGACGAGGTCCCAGGCCCGGACATATTGATCGTTGAGGCCGGACGCGTCCTGGCAAGCGAGATGCACGAAGGCCGGCGCCAGATCGGCCGGCTCCTTCCAGATCTTTCGCTTCTCGGCGTCGTAGGTGACTTCGCTCATCGACGTGTGCACCGGATGACCGGGGGTAATGGTGTTGACCGAGACATTGTAGGGCGCAAATTCCACCGCCAGCGCCCGCGAAAATCCCTCGATACCAAATTTCGAGGCGCAATAGGCGCTTTCGTTGTTGCTGCCGCGCACGCCGGCATTGCTGGAAACGTTGATGATCGCGCCGGACTTGCGCTGCTTCATGCCCGGCGCCACGGCGCGGGTGCAGAGAAACGGGCCGCGCAGGTTGACCGACAGCAGGCCATCCCAGTCGGAGATGCTGGTTTCCTCGATCGGCTTGAAAAAAATGATGCCGGCATTGTTGACCAGCACATCGATGCGCCCGGCCTCGGCCTCTATCTCGGCAAAGGCCTTGGTCACTGCATCGGCATCGGTCAGATCGAGGCAGACCGGCGTGATGCCGGAATTTTTAGCGAGCTGCTGAACTTCGTCCGCAATGCGATCGATCGCGTATACGGTGGCGCCCTCAGCGGCAAACACTTCTGCCACGCCGCGGCCAATGCCGCGGGCAGCACCGGTGACGACCGCAATCTTGCCCTGCAGCAGGCCGCTCACGTGGCGATCCTCCCGCCGTCGATCACCAGGCCGATGCCGGTGACAAAGGAGGACTGCTTCGACGCCAGGAACAGCACGGCCTCGCCGATCTCGTCGCCGGTGCCCATGCGGCCAAGCGGGGTGATCGAGCGCCATTTCAGTTCGACCGCCTCCGGATCGGCAGCGAGCGCCTTGTTGCGCTGGTTCATGCCGGTATCGATGACGCCGGGATTGATGGCGTTGCAGCGGATATTGCGGCCGGCATATTCGATGGCGATGACGCGGGTCATCGACATCACGCCGCCCTTGGAAGCCGCATAGGACAGGTTGCCGCCGACATTGGCAAAGGCGCTGACGGAGGAATTGTTGACGATGGTGCCGCCGCCATTGCGCAGCAGCGCCGGAATGGCGTGCTTGCAGCCGAAGAAGGTGCCCTTCAGGTTGATGGAAATGACTTTTTCGAACAGCGCTTCGCTGACATCGGTGGAGGGGGTTGAGGGCTGCTCGATGCCGGCATTGTTGAAAATCGTGTCGAGCTTACCGAAATCCCGTTCGGCCGTTGCAACCAGGGCCGCGACATCGGCTTCCTGCGAGACGTCGCAGCGCTGAAAGCGGATGCGGCCGCCGGCCGCTTTGACTTCCGCCACCAGCGAGGCGCCGCCGTCCAGATCGACGTCGCCGACCACGACCGATGCCCCTTCGCGGGCAAACAGGGCCGCTGTTGACCGGCCCATGCCACCACCGCCACCGGTGATCACCGCCACCATTCCCTGCAGTCTCACAGGCACTCTCCTCGACGTCAAAACCAATTGTGTAGAATGTATAGTTGTTATACAATCCGAAAATAATCCGAGACGCAAGTGGATTGATGGCAAAAAGTCTAAGATGCTAAAGGAGCAGCGCGACACATGGGCAAGCCCTGCGCATCAGGTACTTCGGGTGGCCAGGATATGATCCGCAGTTCTCAGCGCCAGGGCCTGCGCCGTGGCCGTGGGATTGATGGCTGCGGCCGTGACGAACACGCTGGCATCGGCGACGAACAGGTTTTCGTGATCGTGGCTACGGCCGAACGGATCGACCACCGAGGTTTCCCGGTCCGTACCCATCCGCGCCGTGCCCATCAGATGGAAGCCGGCCTCCGGCCGCAGCGGTGTCCTGAAAATTTCCTGCGCGCCGCCAGCCATCAAAACCTCTTCGGCACGCTCCATGCCGAAATCCAGGATTTTGCGCGAGTTTTCCGACAGCTTGTAGATCATCTTTGCCGCCGGCAGGCCGTCACGGTCGGTCAATGTGTCGGACAGGGCGATGCGATTTTCCGGGTCGGCCAGATCCTCGGCGCAGACAGTAAAGCCGCAGGTATGGTCGTAGCGCGCCTCGAAAGCGGCATGATGGCCCTCGCCCCAGGGCAGCGGCCGGCCGACGACCGCCCCGCGCGCCGTCGCTGCCGGGCCGGGGCCACCGGTCAGCTGCAGCTTCAGCCCGCGCTTGAAGCCGTGCTCGGGTCGGGTCGCATAGAATTCGAACGACACCAGTCCTGCCTTCTCGCCGCTGACCATGGCGCCCAGCGGCTCGTCAAACAGGCCATCGACGCGGGCATAGGGGTGCAGCATCAGATTGCGGCCGACCAGGCCCGACCTGTTGGCCAGCCCATCCGGGTACTGCGCCGATTGCGACAGCAGCAGCAGCCGTGGCGTTCCCAGCCCGTTGCCGGAGATGATGAAGCGGCGGCCGGTGATCCGCAAGCTTCCCTCATCGGTGGCGCAGATCGCCGCAGTGATCTGGCCATCGGTGCCATGTTCCAGTTTCAGTACCCGCGTGCGCGTAATGATTTTCGCGCCGGCCTTGACCGCTTCGGCGGCATAGGCGCGGTCGGCACCCGAACGGATGCGGCTCGGGCAGCCGAGATCGCAGGGGCCGATATGGGTGCAATGGGCCGTCTGCGGCTGGTCGGCATCGCGGCCGACCACCAGGTCCACCGGCCACCAGTGCCAGCCGAACCTGTCGAATACTTCTGCCATCCGCCGGCCATGGGCGCCGACGGTCGGCAGCTTCAGCAGTTCGCCTTCATAGGCGGGCACCGACGGGTCGCCGGCGGTCGAGGCGACGCCCAGCCGGCTTTCGTTCAGCGCGTAATAGGGTTCCAGATCGGCGTAGCCGACAGGCCAGTCGTCGCCGACGCCGTCGAGCGTGCGGATGCGAAAATCCTCCGGACGAAACCGCGGCACATGCGCCGACCAGTAGACCGAGCTGCCGCCGACGCCATTGCCGATCATCGGCTTGATCGGGCTGTCGCTGTCGTCGATCGGATCGTCGAATTCGCCCCTGCGTATATTCGGATTGGAATGCAGCACGCCGGCCCGGCGCAGTTCCCAGTCGGCGCTGTTGCGGTCGATCGCCGCATAGTCGAACCAGTCGCCGCGATCGACGCAGAGCACGTCGACGCCGGCGCTGGCCAGCCTCCATGTCACCGCGGCGCCGGTCGGGCCTGCGCCAATCACAACAACATCGGCATCGATCGATCGCATATCCAAATCCTTGTTCATGCACAAAGCGGATAAATACATTGGAAAAAGAATTCAACCTCAAAAATGTAAATATTGTTTTCAGTATCGTTATGCCTGGAGATGGTAAATCATGGCCAGATGCAGGACATATTGCAAGTGTCTGTCATTTTGTACTGGAAATGCTTTCAGAACCGGACCGGACTATTTTTTCAGAATTGTCTGCGCGCGTAGCGGCATTGCCGCCGACCGATCGATTGTCCGCGATGAAGGGCTTTGAGGCCGACAACGCGGCAATCTTCCGGCGGCTGGTCTCGGCAGTTACCGACGCTTACTACACGGCGCCGGAAGTGGTGGCTCGGGTCGAGGCACTGGCAGATGCGGCGCCACGCGAAGCGTCCGTCCATTTCGACGACGCACTTTTAGCATCCGTTATCCGAACGCAGTCAGGGAAGTACCGCTCGTAACCGCCTGATCCGACATTGAAAAAGTGGGGGCGGAGCGAAGAATTATGCGCTGCTGGCGGCACCGGCAGCGCTTTCAGCCTGCGCCGCGCGCGCCCATCAAAGGCGGTCAAGAACCTCACCCGCCGAAGGGTCGAAGCTCTCGGCTAGAACATCCGGTCAATGTTGCGAATGTCAGCGGCTATCGCCACCGTCGAAACGTTTTCGAAGGACGTCAGGCCGCTGTCTTCTTGCGGGCAACCTGCAGGAAATGCTCGCGCAGGGCTTCCAGCACAACGTCTTCTTCCGGCGGATTGGCAACGCATGTCTTGATGAAATCGCGAAACGCAGTGTGCTGCGTGACGATCGCTTCGAGATTGTCGTCGCGAAAATTTTCGCGGTTGAAGATGATGATCACGTGGCGGGCGATTGCATCCCAGATGGTGGCGGCGATATCGTTGTGGGCCGACTGACGGATCGCATTGTGGAATTGCAGGTCGGCATGCAGCGAGGCCAGTCGGTCGCCAATCTGGGCAGCGACTTTCATTTGGCGGATGGCTTCGTCCAGACCGGACATGTCGCCGACACCGTCATGCCATTGCTGGATGGCGTCGCGCAGCAGGATGGTTTCGATCCGCAGGCGGATTTCCAGCACGTTTTCGACCGTCTTGTCGTCAAATTCGGCGACCCGATAGCCCTTGTGGCTTTCGCCCGTCAGAATGCCCTGCGCATGCAGCACCTTCAGTGCCTCGCGGATAGGAACCCGGCTGACACCAAGCTTTTCCACCAGGCTTAGCTCCACCACCCGTTCGCCGGATTTCAGCCGTCGCGTCGCGATCGCTTCGGAAATCGTATTGGCGATTTCATCGGCGAGCGACATCCGCTTCGGGCGCGGAAAATCCAGTGGGTTCAACGGATTCAATGCGGGTTCTGCGGCCATGATACCTCCCGGGGCTTCCCCCGACCATAATGCTGTCGGACCAGCGCCGATGTCCCCGTGAACACTGCAGCGCCGATTGTATTCAATATGCACGTCTAAGGGAATACAGGTTTAATGTCGAGCATTTGCCCATGAACACAACCACTTGTACCCCGCCTAATTGTGCAGATTGCACATTAGCGAGGCATCCGCAGTGCCGAATTGACTTTTTCCGCGCCATAATCGTGCCGGGCGGCCGTTTCAGACACCTTTCCTTCGCGAAGATCCCTTGCGACCAGCTCGATTGCGCGTTCCGAAGGATTGCCATAACCGCCGCCGCCGAGCGTTTCGACGCGAATGATCTCGCCGGCAGCCAGGGTCAGTCCGGCCGCCTTCGAGTGCAGGATTTCTTCATCCTCGGTACCGCTGTTGCGCAGGATCCGAGTCACGTTCGACGCCCGGCCGCCATAAACGCCCGGGGCGGCGATGATATGGGCGTCGGAGCGGGCCGAAAACGTGGTGTTGTCGTTGCGGATGCGGATCTGGCGGGCCATGCCAAGACCGCCGCGGTGACGACCGGCGCCGCCGGAATCCGGTACCAGGCAATATTCCTCCAGCAGCAGCGGATATTCCAGCTCCAGCGCCTCGGCCGGCAGGTTGGTGGAATTGACGGTGTGGACGTGGATCGCATCCATGCCGTCGCGGTCGGCAAAGGCGCCGGCGCCGCCGCCCATGCTTTCCGGATAGATATAGGTCGCCTGGCGCTCGCCATGCCAGCCGGAGATCGACACCGCCGAGGTGGAATCGTTGCACGAGGCCATCGCCTTTTCGGCCGGCAGCGCCTGATAGAGCGCGCCAAAAATGGCGCCGCACAGGCGGTTGGAGGTGACGGCGCGGCCGGCGACTGCAGCGGGTGCGCGCGGATTGACGATCGAATCTTCCGGCGCCGAGATCAGGATGGGATCGATAATGCCCTGGTTCGGCATCAGGCCCGGATCGAGCACGGCCTTGACGCAGTAGTAGACCGACGCCTTCAGCGCGCTGTCCGGAAGATTGATGGCGCCGCGGGCCTGTGGGCCGGAGCCGGCGAAATCGAGCGACAGGGTTTCGCCGGCAATCGTGGCGGTGCAGACGATCGGCACCGGTTCTCCCGGAAAGCCATCATCGTCCATCGCCCTCTCAAAACGGTAGACACCGTCCGGCAGCGCCTCGATACGGTTGCGCAACCGGCGGCGGGTGTAGGTCAGAATATCCTCGATCGCCTGGCCGACGGCCGGCCAGCCCATGCGTTCGACCAGCTGCACCAGCATGGCGCCGCCGCGGACATTGGTACCGACCTGGGTCTGCAGGTCGAGCAGCCGCTCTTCCGGGTCGCGGGTGTTCCAGGCGATCAGTTCCAACAGGTCCTGGTCGATCTCGCCGGCGCGGGCAATGCGGATCACCGGCAGGCGGATGCCTTCCTCGAAGATCGAGCGCGACACGCCGGAGGTGGAGCCCGGCGTCTTGCCGCCGACATCGGCGTGGTGGGCAATGTTGCCGGCAAAGAATTTGATTTCGCCGTCATAGTGGACGGGCGTGATGATCGAAATGTCGGGCAGATGGCTGCCGCCGGCGAGATAGGGATCATTGGCGATGAAGGCGTCGCCCGGTTTGATGTCCGCGAGCTTGTAGCGGCGCAAGATCGCCTCGACGGCGCCGATCATGGCGCCGAGATGGATCGGGATGTGATCGGCCTGGGTGATCAGCCGTCCTTGAGCGTCGAAGATCGCCGTCGAGCAATCCTTGCGTTCCTTGATGTTGGACGAGAAGGACGAACGGATCAGGATCGATCCCATGTCCTCGGCGATCGCCAGAAGCCGGTTGGAAAACACTTCCATCTGGATCGGGTCGGCAATGCGGTCGGTGCTCATACCGGGTTCCTCACAATAAGATTGCCCCATGGGTCGATGCTGCCGGTCTGGCCGGGCAGGATCAGGGTCGTGGCGCTCATTTCGTTGACGATCGAGGGGCCGGCGAAATCGGTGCCGACCGGCAGCTGGCCGCGGTCAAAGACTGTTGCTTCCATCCAGCCGTGGCGCTTGTCGATATAGACCTTTCGCGAACCGGTCTTGGCAGTTTCGAGAGACGAACCGCCCCCGATCTTGCTCTGCGGTGCCTTGGTCACTTCGCCGATCACCTGCAGGCGGGCCGAGACGAACTGCACCGCGCGGTGGCGGATGTCATAGCCGTATTCCTGGGTATGGGCGCCGTGAAAGCGCTCGACCAGGGCTTCGAGATCATCCGGGCCGAGGCCGTTGCAGTCGACCCGCACCTCATAGTTCTGGCCGCGATAGCGGGCGTCGAGAATGCGCTTGAAGCGGCGGCGGTCAGACGGGATGTTTTCGTGGTCGAGCCAGGTGTTGCCTTCGGCTTCCATGTCGTCGAACAGCGACTGGATCTTTTGCCAGCTCTCCTGCGTGCAGTCGGAAAAATGGCTGCGGACATAGTCGGTGCTGAGGTCGCTGAGCAGCATGCCGCGGGCGCACAAGGTCCCGGGTTCGCGCGGGATGAGAATGTTCGGCAGGCCGCATTCCTGCGCCACTTCGGCCGCATGCAGCGGACCGGCACCGCCGAAGGCGCAGAGCGCAAAGGTCTCCATGTCATAGCCCTTCTCGATCGAGACGGAGCGGATGGCGCGGCTCATATTGGCATTGGCGATCTGGATGATGCCGTGCGCGGCCTCCTCGATCGAGATGCCGAGCGGCGTGGCGATCTTTTCGCGGATGACGCGCTGGGCGCCTTCCATGTCGATCTCCATCCGGCCGCCGAGCAGAATGCCGGGGTCGAGGCGGCCGAGGCAGAGATTGGCGTCGGTGATCGTCGGCAGCGTGCCGCCGCGGCGATAGGCGACCGGGCCGGGCACGGCGCCGGCCGATTGCGGCCCGACCTTCATCGAACCGGCATCGTCGATCATGGCGATCGAGCCGCCGCCGGCGCCGATCACGTGGATGTCGAGCATCGGCGTCTTGACCGGATAGCCGGCGACATTGCGGGCGCTGGTGAACGCCGGTTCCGAGCCGTAGATGAGGGAAACGTCGGTGGACGTGCCGCCGACGTCGAAGGTGATCAGGTTGGGCAGGCCGGCGACACGGCCGACTTCGGCGGCGCCGACGACGCCGGCCGCAGGGCCTGAGACGCAGGTGCGCACCGGATTGGCGCGGACCGAATCGACCGACATCAGGCCGCCATTGGAATGGATGGTATAGGGCTCGACCGGCACGCCGGCATCGCGCATGCGGTTGCGGAATTTTTCCAGATAGGCGCCCATCTTCGGGCCGATGAAGGCATTGACCACCGTCGTCGACATCCGTTCGAACTCGCGGAATTCCGGCAGGATTTCCGAGGACAGGGTGACGAAGGCGTCCGGCATCACGGCCGTAACCGCCGCCTTGGCGCGGGCCTCGTGATCGGGCACGCGATAGCTGTGCAGGAAGCAGATGGCAACGCTTTCCACACCCTGGGCTGCCAGATCGGCGACGGCCGCCGTCAGCGAGGCTTCATCCAGTTCGGTCAAAATTTCGCCGGCCGGGCCGACGCGCTCCACCACTTCGACGCGCCGGTCGCGCGGCACCAGCACCGGCGGCTTTTCGATGCGGTAGTCGTATATCGACGGCCGCGCCTGGCGACCGAGTTCGAGCACGTCGCGAAAACCCTTGGTGGTGATCAGCCCGGTTTTTGCGCCGCGCCGCTCGATGACGATATTGGTCGCCACCGTCGTGCCATGACCGAGATAGGTCACGTCGGCGGCGGAAAAGCCGAGGTTTTCGAGCATCTGGCGCAAACCGTTCTCGATTGCTTCCGACGGGTCGTGCGGGGTGGAGGGGACCTTGAAGAAGAAGATCTCGTCCTGCTGTTCTGCAAACAGGGTGAAGTCCGTAAACGTCCCCCCGACATCAATGCCTATCCGGTACATGCTGTTTCGATTCCGCTTGGTTCGTGGGTCAGTGTCAGTTTGAAGTCGTGGTCTATCCAATGTCCGTCAGCTGTTGCGGCGTCGCGGGTATGCTCGCCAAAGGCATGGCGGTCATGGTCGCCATCGGCACCGGTTTCATGGCCATCGGCATCAGCACATCCAATTCGTCGGTGCGCCAGCAGGCGGCACCATGGTTGTTGGCGGCATAGTGCATCGGCGGCGGCTCAGTGCGGCAGCGGTCGATGGCGATTGGACAGCGGGTCTGGAAGCGGCAGCCGGAGGGCGGATTCATTGGGCTCGGCAGGTCGCCGGTCAAAATGATGCGACGGCGCTGGCGTTCGATCTTCGGGTCGGGAATGGGGGCGGCGCTGACCAGTGCGCGGGTATAGGCGTGGCGCGGATGCTGAAACACTTGGCGGCCGCCGTGCTCGACCAGCTTGCCGAGATACATCACCGCGATCTCGTCGGAAATTTGTTTTACCACGCCGAGGCCATGGGCGATGAACAGGTAGGACAGCCCCAGATCCTTCTGCAGCCGCATCAGCAGCCGCATCACCTGCGCCTGGATCGAGACGTCTAGGGCAGACACCGGCTCGTCGCAAACGATCAGGTCCGGCTCGCAGGCGAGCGCCCGGGCAATGCCGACGCGCTGGCGCTGGCCGCCGGAAAATTCGTGTGGATAGCGGTCGGCATAGGACGGGCTGAGTTCCACCAGTTCCAGCAGTTCTTTGACGCGGGCCTGGACTGCGAGTTTGCCGGAGCGCAACCCGTGCAACATCACCGGTTCGCCGATGATGTCGCCGATGGTCATGCGCGGGTTGAGGCTGGCATAGGGGTCCTGAAAGATCATCTGCACCCGCCGGCGTTCAGACGCCTTTTCGGCGGCGGTCATGTTGTCCACATTCTTGCCGCGGATGACGACGGCGCCCGAGGTCGGCTTGGCGAGACCGACGACGGCGCGGCCGAGCGTCGATTTTCCGCAGCCGCTTTCGCCCACCAGTCCCAGCGTCTGGCCGGGCATGATGCGCAGCGAGATGCCGTCGACGGCGCGCACGGTGCCGGTGGTGCGATTGAGAAAACTGCCGCCGGAGACGGGGAAATGCACTTTGAGGTCGATCAGCTCGAGCAGCGGGACTTTTTTGGTGAGAATCATCGGGTCATCTCCGTCTCGAGGTCGAAGCGGGGGACCGCCGCCAGCAGGCTGCGGGTGTAGGGCATTTTGGGTGCGGCAAACACGTCATCGACCAGTCCCTGCTCGACGATCCGGCCGGAATGCATCACCAGCATGCGGTCGGCGATGCCGGCGACGACGCCGAGATCATGCGAGATCATGATCATTGCCATGCCGAATTCGCGCTGCAGGCCGGACAAGATATCGAGGATCTGCGCCTGGATGGTGACGTCGAGCGCAGTGGTCGGTTCGTCGGCAATCAGGATCTGCGGCTTGCAGGCGACTGCCATGGCGATCATCACCCGCTGGCGCATGCCGCCGGAAAACTGGTGCGGATAGTCTTTCAGCCGGGTTTCGGCCGACGGCACGCCGACCAGTTTCAACAGGTCGATGGCGCCTTTTCGCGAGGCAGCGCCGGAGAGGCCGAGATGGATCTCGAACATTTCCGTTAGCTGCCGGCCGATGGTCAGCACCGGATTGAGCGAGGTCATCGGGTCCTGAAAAATCATGCCGATCTGGCGGCCGCGGATCGCGCGCATTTCCACGTCGCTGGCCTTCAGCAGGTCATGACCGCAACCAAAAATGCTGTCGGCACTGACGCCGGCTTTTCCGAGCAGGCCCATCACGGCGAGCATGGTGACCGACTTGCCGGAGCCGGATTCGCCGACGATTGCCAGCGTCTCGCCGGCATGGAGATCGAACGAGACGCCGTCGACGGCCATTGTGTCGCCGCGTTCGCCGCGAAAGCGCACAGCCAGATTTCGGATGCTGAGCAGAGGGTCGGTCATCGGACTCTCACTTTCGGATCAAAGCCGCTGCGCAGGCCGTCGCCGATCAGGTTGAAGGCGACGACGACGCTGAGGATGGCAAGCCCGGGGCTTGCGGCAATCCACCAGGCGCGCTGCAGGAACTGGCGGCCTTCGGACGACATCAGGCCCCATTCCGAGGTCGGCGGCTGGGCGCCCAGCCCGAGGAAGGAGAGGCCGGCGCCGACCAGGATGGCATTGCCGACCTGCAGCGTGGTGAAGACGATCAGCGGGCCGTTGATATTGGCAAAGATGTGCCGGAACATGATCCGCGCCGAGCTGTTGCCGACCAGCCAGGCGGCCTCGACATAGGGCTGCGCCTTGACCGACAGCACGCTGCCGCGCACCAGCCTTGCATATTCCGGCACGGCGGAAATGCCGACGGCGATCATCACGTTGACGATGCCGGGTCCGAGCGTGGCGATGATCACCAGCGCCAGGATGATGCTCGGGAAGGCCAGCATCGCATCGATGAAGCGCGAAATCAGCGTGTCGGTCCAGCCGCCGAAATAGCCGGCGGCCAGCCCGAGCACGACACCGGGGACGAGGCCGAAGAAGACGCTGACGAAGCCCAGCGTCAGGGAGATGCGTGAGCCAAAGATGACGCGCGACAGCACGTCGCGGCCTAGCTGGTCGGTACCGAACCAGTTGGCCAGCGACGGCGCCAGTCGCGCCTTGCCGAGCAGGGCATTGGGGTCATAGGGGGCGATATAGGGCGCGCCGACCGCCATGATCAGCCAGGCGGCCAGCATCAACAGGCCGATACGGGCGCCCTTGTGGGCGAGAAAGCGGCGCATCGACTGGCGCCAGGGGCTGCGGGGCGCTTCAACCGCCGCGATGGGCGCGAGATCAGCGGCCATAACGGATCCGGGGGTCGAGCCATGCATAGGTGATATCCACGATGAGATTGACGGTGACATAGACGGTGGCAAGGAACAGCACGGCGCCCTGCACCAGCGGATAGTCCTTGGAAAGGATGGCGCTGACCACCAGCCGGCCGACGCCGGGACGGCTGAACACGGTTTCGGTGACGACGGTGCCGGCCAGCATATTGCCGAACTGCAGGCCCAGAATGGTGACGACCGGGATCAGCGCATTCTTCAGGCCGTGGCGGCGCAACAGCAGTCCTGGCGACAGGCCTTTGGCGCGGCCGGTGCGCATATAGTCCTCGCCCTGGACCTCGATCATGCTCGAGCGCATCAGCCGGGCGACCAGGCCGGCATTGATCAGCCCCAGCGACAGCGACGGCAGCACCAGAGAATTCCAGGTCGTGCCGCCCGAGGCCGGAAACCAGCCGAGGTTGAAGGCAAACACGAAAATCATCACCAGTCCCAGCCAGTAGACCGGGATCGAGGCGCCGAGATAGGAGAGCGACATGCAGATCGCATCGATCCAGCCGCCCTGTCGGGCAGCCGCCAGCAGGCCGAGTGGCACGCCGATCACCAGCGAACAGAGCAGGCCGAACAAAGCGAGCTCAACGGTGGAATCGAGCCGCGACAGGATCATCGTCAGCACCGGCTCGCGAAAGCGGATCGAGTTGCCGAGATCGCCGGTCACGGCGCCTGAGACAAAATGCCAGTACTGCATGGCCAGCGGGTCGTTGAGCCCCATCTGCTCGCGCAGCTCGGCCAGCCGTTCGGGCGAAGTCATGCCGCCTTCGGCGCCGGCCAGCATCAGCACGGCCGGATCGCCGGGAAGCGCGTGCATGATCAGGAAGACGATCAGCGACACCAGCAGCAGCACCGGTATCAGCTGGACGATCCGACCCAAGACATAACGTTGCATTGTCGATATCCAAGGTTGCGGCCAGCGCCAAAAAAGACGCTGGCCGTTTCAGTGTTATTTCTTAATCGAAACGTCGTGGATGAAGAAGTTGGTGCCTTCGGCGCCCATCTTGAAACCCTCGACGCCCTTGGCCAGCGCGACATAGGACGGGTCGCTCAGCGTTGGGAAGATCAGCGCCTGCTCCATGATGATTTCCTGGGCCTTCTTTGCGCTGTCGCACCGAACCGCGTTGTCCGGGTTGCTCCGCACCTCGTTGACCAGTTTGGTCAGCTCGTCGCTGGAATAGCCGTTCCAGAACCAGCCGCCGGGCTTGCTGTAGGCCGGGTTGAACATGTCATCGAGGATTTTTGGATCGCTGCTGCGCAGCCGTTCGTACATCAGGTCGAAATCGCGCTTGGCGACGCGTTCGAGCTGGATCGGGCCCGGGACCTTTTCGATCTTCAGGTTGACGCCGATTGCCTTCAGCTGGCCCTGCACGCCTTCGCCGATTTCCTGGTGGTGCAGGATGGTCCAGCGCACCGTCAGCGGCGTGCCGTCGGCAACCCCCTTGACGCCGCTCGCCTTGCGGCCGCCGGCGCCATCGTCCTTCCAGCCGGCGCCTTCGAGCAGGCTTTTGGCTTTAGTCGGATCATAGGGATAGGCGGTGGTGGCGCCCGGCCAGAAGCAGCGGTGAATGTTGTTGAGCGGACCGTCCGACGGCTCGTAGAGGCCGTCATAGACGAGCTCGTTGACCGCCTTCATGTCGCGGCCGAACAGCAGCGCCTGGCGCACCGCCTTGTTGTCGAGCGGCGGGCTGGTGGCGTTCATGATCATCGACAGGCCGGTGCCCGACTGGCCCTTGGCCAGCAGCTGGAAATCGGGATTGTCGCGATACTGGTCGACGCTGAGCGCCGGGATCTGGTAGGCGACATTGGCCTCGCCGGTGG
>Ga0247730_1000732_pt1 | contig 21546 bp, 23 predicted proteins | sample UWRJL073202C2_FD_180959 | JGI IMG/M metagenome (GOLD analysis project Ga0247730, IMG submission 180959) | Plant litter microbial communities from Arlington Agricultural Research Station in Wisconsin, United States - UWRJ-L073-202C-2 | ecosystem: Environmental > Terrestrial > Plant litter >... | reverse complement strand
CGTAACGGGTGGCGCGGTTGCGGCCCTCGACATAGTAGAGATACCTGTTGTTGGTATCGACGATGATCGTGCCGGGCGTCTCACTGGTGCTGAGCCGCACGGCCTGGCGCTTGAACTGCGGCTGTGGCTGTTTTTGCGGCATGGCGGCCAACGTTACATTGCTGCGCACGGCAGCCGTCGGTGTCTGTCCGGCGCCTAGCGCGCCTGCTCCGGCCGTTGTTGCCGACAAAAAGCCCGCGACGGCAATCCCCATTGCCGCCATAGTGCATGCGTAGTTCTTCATAGCGTTTTCCCTCTCCGGTCTCTCAAAGTAGAGGCTACCGAACTTCGTGATCAATTCAAGATGCGCATCGGTCGGATCAAGCATATTTCGCCTGTGCCAGCCGTTTGAACTATCGATATTTTGCCGACGATGGTTGAATTACAACACGATCACGCGGGTGCCGACATCGACACGCTCGTAGAGGTCGGTGACGTCCTCGTTGCGCATGCGGATGCAGCCGGACGACACGGCGCTGCCGATCGTCCAGGGGGCATTGGTGCCGTGGATGCGGTAGAGCGTCGAGCCGAGATACATGGCGCGGGCGCCAAGCGGATTTTCTGGGCCGCCATCCATGCGCGCCGGAAGATAGTGGCCCTTGGCGGCTTCGCGGCTGATCATTTCGGCCGGCGGCGTCCAGTTTGGCCATTCGGCCTTGCGCGTTACCTTGTGCACGCCGGCCCATTCGAAACCAGGCTTGCCGACGCCGACGCCATAGCGCCGGGCCTGGCCGTCGGCGAGTACCAGATAGAGAAAGCGGTTGTTGGTATCGATGACGATCGTGCCGGGTTTTTCCGGGGTATCGTAAGAAACGATCTGCGGCAGGAATTGCGGCTCGATGCGGCTGGCCGTAGGCGCGTTCGCACGCATAGCCACCTGCTGGACAGTTCCGCGCTGGCGCACCATTCCGGGCTGTTGCGGCTGCTGGCGAACCAGAACGCGTTGCTGCACCCGGCGCTGGTAGAGGCGCGGCTGCTCAACGGCACCGCGTGGTGGGGCGGCGTAGACCTGCGGCGGGGCAACGCTCCCACCAAGCTGGGTGATCCAGGGCGCGGTCAGGTTGGAGCTGACGATCACCGGCGGCGGCGTCGCGTAACGGTCGTTGGCGAGAGCCATGCCGGCAAAGGTGGTTGTGGACATCAGGCTGAGCGCCATCAACAGGGATTGCTTCATCATCGGAGAAACTCGCTACTGGAACCGAGAATTTTTGGACGGACCCTTTGCCCGCGTGCGAGCATGGTGGCATTGCGGCAGCCAGCGAATGGTAAACGCGGCTTCATTCCAAGGCTGGAGATCCTGTAAACCTTTCAGCAGGGTTACCGCTGGGTTTGGAAAGACGGTAAGCAAATGGTAAAGCCATGCAGGCAGTAGAAAAAAGGGCTGAAATCCGACAATGACGACAGGGATCATCACCGGCGACGATGGCCGCGACCGCTGCTTCTGGCACGCCAATCTGGACGATTACCGCCGCTACCACGACGCGGAATGGGGCCGCCCGGTGACCGACGATATCCGGCTGTTCGAAAAGATCTGCCTCGAAGGTTTTCAGTCAGGCCTTTCCTGGCTGACGATCCTGCGCAAGCGCGACAATTTTCGTGCCGCCTTTGCCGGTTTCGATTTCGTCAAGGTGGCGGAGTTTGACGACGAAGACATCGCCCGTTGCGTGACTGACGCCGGCATCGTCCGCCACCGCGGCAAAATCGTCTCGACCATCAACAATGCCCGCCGCGCGATCGAGATGAAGCAGGAGTTCGGTTCGCTCGCCCGCTATTTCTGGGCGCAGGAGCCGGGGGCTGCCGATCGCCCGGAGATTTTCGATCTCGCGCATCTGCGCGCCAACCCGACGACGCCGGTCTCGGTCAGGATTTCCAAGGATCTGAAAAAGCGTGGCTGGAGCTTCGTCGGCCCGACCACCATCTATGCCTTCATGCAGGCCATGGGGCTCGTCAACGATCACATCGAGGGCTGTTACTGCCGGCCCGAGGTGGAGCGTTTGCGCAGGGAGTTTGTACGGCCATGATGTTTTTTCGTCCAACAAACCTGCTGCTTGCCCTCGCCGGCATTCTGTCACTGGCAGCCGCCGGCCCGGGGCTCGCCATGGATGCGACGCCGCATCTCTACGAGGGCGAAAAACTCAAAGCCGCGACGATGCCGGCCAGCGGCAGTCTCGACCTATCCGGCTGGACGAAAAGCGGCCGTGCCGTCGTCTACAGCTTGCCGGTCAAGGCTGGACAAAATTACGAAATCAAGTTCGATGCCTCCAGCCAGTTCGCCTATCTGGTGATTTTCGACTTGGCCGATCCGGAGGAGGAGGCGATCTATGGCAGCGACACCGATGGCCGCACCGCCAAGCTGAAGGCCAAGGCCGACACCACCTGGCTGATCCGCCCTTATTTCGCCCGCAATGCCCCACGCCGTGGCCTGGGCGTGCATTTCGATGTCAAGCTGCAGGCGGTCAAGTAGCGCTGGTCAGCCGAGCTGCTCGATCAGCGCGCCGAGCTCGCCAAGATGGGCAATCTGCCGGAAGCGGGGTGCTTCTGTCGGTGGCTCGACATGTTCGAGTACCCAGGTGAGCGCATGCGGTACGAACACGCCAAAACTGCCGGCGGCAATCGCCGGCACCACGTCCGATTTCAGCGAATTGCCGACCATCATCGCCCGCTCCGGCCCGTCGGCAACTTTCGAAAAGATCCGCCGATAGGTGACCGCCGTCTTGTCGCTGACGATTTCCACAGCGTCAAAAAAGTCGCCGAGCCCTGATTGCGCCAGCTTGCGCTCCTGATCGAACAGGTCGCCCTTGGTGATCAGCACCAGCAGGAAATGGCCCGACAGCGCTTCCAGCGTCTCGCGCGCATGCGGCAGGGTTTCGACGGGATGGGACAGCAGATGGCGGCCGATATCAAGAATTTCGGCGATCACGGTCGCCGGCACCCGGCCCTCGGTGATCTCGATCGCCGTCTCGATCATCGACAGGGTAAAACCCTTGATGCCAAAGCCGTAGTGGCTGAGATTGCGTCTCTCCGCCTCCAGCAGTTTTTCCGACACGGCGCTGCCCTCGGCATAGTCGGTCAGCAGCTTGCCGAAATGCGTTTCCGTCAGCCGGTAATATTGCTCGTTCTGCCAGAGCGTATCGTCGGCATCGAAGCCGATGGCGGTAATCGGGCGCGGGCTCATGCTCGTCTGTCCTGCCGGATGAGGATGGCTGCATCTTAGCGTCTTGGACGGGGTGCGCAAAGCGTCAATCGTGCCAGAAGCGCGGATCCGTCACGCAGCGATGCCTGCCTCAGGAGGCCTGACCAAGCAGTGCGGCATCAAAACAGACATAGCGGTCGCGTCCGCGGCCCTTGGCCTCATAAAGCGCCATATCGACCTTGCGGGCCAGCTCTTCCCGCGTGCGGCCGTCCTGCGGGGCGGTGACGACGCCGATGCTGGTCCGGCCCTTGACGGCGTGCCCGTCGATTTCGAAAGGATCGCGAAAGGCGACCACAAGCCGCTCCGCCACCGCCTCGAAGGCTGCCACGCCGTCCCGTGCCGAAAGGAAGATGGCAAATTCATCGCCGCCGAGCCGCACCGGCAGGTCGTCCGTGCGAATGACCGTCCGGATGCGGCGTGCGGCCTCGGCCAGCACGGCGTCGCCGAACGGATGGCCGTAGCGATCGTTGATGCCCTTGAATCCGTCCATGTCCATATACAGCACGCCGATCTCCTCGCCGGCGGCCATGGCCTGCTGGATGGCGGCATCGACAGTCGAGGCCAGTGCCCCGCGGTTGAAGAAACCGGTCAGCGGATCGGTGATGGCGGCCGCCTTCAGCACGCTTTCTTCACTGCGCAGCAGAATGTTGGCGCGCTGCAGCCGCAACAATCCGCCGGCGACCGTGCCGAAATTGCTGAGCGTCTCGATATCGTCCGCGCTCAGCGTGCGTGGGATGGTGTCCAGAATGCACAAGGCGCCGACGGTGATGCCCGGTTCCATTTCGACCGGAGCGCCGGCATAGGAGCGAAACTGGGGCTCGCCAAGCACATAAGGCAGGTCCTGAAAGGCTGCGTCGGCGCGCAGATCGGCAATCACGAAGGGCTTGCCGCTGTAGACGACCTGGGTGCACATCGACTGTTCTCGCGCGCAGGCTCCAAGCGTCAGACCTGCGCTGGCCGCCACATGCTGCCAGTCGTCGTCAATGATGGTGACGGCCGCAAAAGGGACCTTGAACACCATCCTGGCCAAGGCCGTCAGTGCATCCAGCTCCTTGGAATGTTCGGTCTGCGACGGCATAAGAGCGCGCACAGCCATCTGCCGGACAATCTCGTTCTGGGGAAGCCTGGATCGAACCGCCGTTGGCGCTGCTGTCATGTTGGATGTTTCCGTTGGTACCACATCGTCCATATTCATACCAATACGGCGCCATTGCGCATAGCTGCATTCTTCCTAATACTACGGTAAATAAATTATCATAGGCGACCAGCCGCAATCCCGTGGCCTTTTACGATCCTTGCGCTTGCGCACGGCGACCTGGAAACGCCGCCTGCCGGCTGGCGTTCCTCCATCCAACCATTATTTGCCGTGCGCTTTCAGCCAGGCCTGCATCATCGCAATCTCTGCGTCCTGCGCCTTGATCACTTCCGCGGCGAGCCGGCGCAACTCAGGGTCCTGGCCATACTGCAATTCGACCTTGGCCATGGCGATGGCACCCTGGTGATGCGGAATCATGCCGCGCACGAAATCGATATCCGCATTGCCGCTATAGTCGATCGCCATGTTTTCATGCATCCTGGCGTTGGCTTCGGTAAAGGCCGCGGTCGATGGACTGGCGTTGCCCGAAGCGCCCATCGTCATTGTCGCATGGTCGTGCATCTTCATGCTGTCGGCAGCGAGGACCGCGGTTGCCAGCAGGCTGAGAATGCCGACGGCGTAGATGGTCGTCTTGGACATGGAATGTCCTTTCCTGATGTTTTCTCGTGGTGTGGATGGATCTTGCGCAAATAAGCCGCGTGGCCGCAACGACAACGGCGTCGAGGCAAAGCAATAATCCGTGAGTGCCGTCGCTTACAGATTGGCGGCCTTGCGCAAGGCGTCGTTCATCCGGCTCTGCCAGCCTTTTCCCGTTGCCTTGAAGGCATCGATCACGTCCGGGTCGAGCCGCAAAGAAATCTGCCGCTTCGGCTGTTCGACGGAAGGCCGGCCGCGGGCACGACGGATGCTTTCGGCCAGTTCCGGAAAGACCTCGGAAAAAGGGCGGGCGTCGGCGAAGTCTTGTGCCGTCCATTCGGGGTTGTCGGGATCTTCGGCAATGCCTTTCTGTATCTGCGCTTCCTCGTCATCAGTGAGAGGCCGAAGATATTTGTCGTTGCTGTTCATACAATCTCCTTTCCTGACGACTGGCGCGTCGCATTGAAATGAACGAAATGGCTTCGACGCCAAGGGTAACGAAAATGACCGCGATCATCGTATCGGAAATCGGACCGATTGCTTTTAGTCGCTGTTCCCGAACACGAACAACCAGTGCATCGGCAAAGAATCCCGCTTCGAGTTCGACAAAATTGAGACCGTGTTTTTCGACATTCCGCAGCCGTTTCGGTTCATCCCAAACGATCTTCATGATCCAGCCTCCAAATATACTCCACATCCCGAAAAAATAAAAGTGCTACATAAATAGATCCGACAGCCGCAATTACACAGCCACCACCCGGTGAACGACTTGGTATGCATTATCCTTCTCGCCAAACGGCGACACCGGCCAGACCCAAACCTTTGCGACCGGTGCAACCTCGATGCCGTGCAAAAGATCGGTCGTCTCCAGCACCGTTCCGGAGCGATCGAGGACACTGTAAGCCGTGTCGGTGATAACGCATGTTGCTGCCGGCAACTGCCGCATTCCGTCCAGATGCGCCTCGATCAGCCGGCGACTGCCCTCTGTGGCTACCGGACCGGCCGGTTCCGCAGCCAGTCGTCGGGACGCGCCAATGCCCAGTTGCGACAGCAGATTGGCGGAGATCACCAGGTCGAGATAAGGCACCTGCCGCAGAAACGACAGCGGCTCGATATTGCTGCCGGAGATCAGCGCCTCATAGCCGGAGACATCACGCTCGATCAGCCGGACATTGCGGTATGTCCGCCCCATCAACCGCAAACGCACCGAGGCCAGGTGCACGAGATCGACCAGCACCACCGTATCGAATTGTTGCGCGAGCATCTCGATCGGCACGTCGCGCAGCAGGCCGGAGCCTAGCACGACGACGGTGCGCCGCTGGCGCAGACCGGCAACGGTGTTGCGGATGAAGGCCTGGCTATTGTCTTCATGCGCCCGCCAGTGCTTTGCGCAGCGACGGGCGCGCGACCAGAGGCTGACGGAGCTGCGGATATGGGACCGGTTTTCGCGCGCGGTGAAGGGAAGGGTAGCGAGGTAGTGCAAAACTTCGATCAGCATGAAAACTTTCTAGCGTAGACATCGCGACGATGGGCGATTTCGATCACCAGCACCACCAGTTTGCGATCCTGGCAGGTCGCAGATGATCCGGTAGTCGCCGACCCGGTAGCGCCAGTATTCGCCAAGTCTCTTGCCTTTCAATGCTTCACCGATCTGACGCGGACTCTCGTATGTGGCGAGCCGGGTTTTAGGAAATCAAGTATCCGCCGCGTATCTTGCGTGCTCAATCGACTGAGTTGTCCGACTGCGTTGTCCTGAACTTCAACCTTCCAAGCCAAGTTCGCGCTCCACTTCCTCCAACGTATGTGTTCGTTCCTCCCCGCGTGCCAGCCGCTCCATCGCCTCGTCGGCGGCGTGGACGTCCTCGAGATCCTCGATATGTCTTTCGATCGCCTCGTGGATATAGGACAGCGGCGTGCGGCCGGTGCGTTCCGACAGCACTTTCAGGCGCTCATGCGTTTCATCCGTCAGACTGATGGCGGTCTGCTTGGTCATCGGACAATCCTCGATCGAAAATGGGGTGGCCCACCATAACAATTTTCATGCCGACATGCCACATCCGCAAAGCGCCCTTCGCCCTTGCCGCTCCCCGTTCAATCCGCTAGGAAACCGCCACAATCTGCGACGAACCGGCGAGATGCGATCATGAATGACAAGCCCAAGAAACCGCAAAAGCTGAAAGCCCGCCTGCCGCGCGGTTTTGTCGATCGTTCGGCCGCAGATATCCGCGCCGTCAACGAGATGACCGCGAAAATCCGCGCAGTCTACGAGCGCTACGGTTTTGATCCGGTCGAAACCCCGCTGTTCGAATATACCGATGCGCTGGGCAAATTTTTGCCGGATGCCGACCGCCCGAACGAAGGCGTGTTCTCGCTCACCGACGACGACGACCAGTGGATGTCGCTGCGCTACGACCTGACCGCGCCGCTCGCCCGGCATGTGGCCGAAAACTTCAACGAGATCCATCTGCCCTACCGAACCTATCGCGCCGGCTACGTGTTTCGCAATGAGAAGCCGGGACCAGGCCGCTTCCGGCAGTTCATGCAGTTCGACGCCGACAGCGTTGGCGCGCCGGGTGTGCAGTCGGATGCCGAAATGTGCATGATGATGGCCGATACAATGGAAGCGCTCGGGATCAAGCGCGGCGATTATGTCATTCGCGTCAACAATCGCAAGGTTTTGGATGGGGTGATGGAGGCGATCGGGCTGGGCGGCGAGGAGAATGCAGGGCAGCGGCTGAATGTTCTGCGCGCCATCGACAAGCTCGACAAGTTTGGCCCCGAAGGCGTGCGTCTATTGCTCGGCCCGGGCCGCAAGGATGAATCCGGCGATTTCACCAAGGGCGCCGGGTTGAACGACGGGCAGATCGACAAGGTGCTGTTTTTCGTCGGAATCCAGGATTACGCCGCAAGCGCTGCCGATCTGGCCGAGCTGATGGTCGGCACGGCCAAGGGCGGCGAGGGCGTTGCCGAGCTGGATATGATCAGCGGCTTGGTCAGCAGCGCCGGCTACGGCCCCGACCGCATCAAGATCGACCCCTCGGTCGTCCGCGGCCTCGAATACTATACCGGCCCCGTCTATGAGGCCGAACTCACCTTTGACGTTACCAACGAAAAGGGCGAAAAAGTCGTGTTCGGCTCGGTCGGCGGCGGCGGCCGTTATGATGGCCTGGTTTCGCGCTTCATGGGCCAGCCGGTGCCGGCCACCGGCTTTTCCATCGGCGTCTCGCGGCTGATGACGGCGCTCAAAAATCTCGGCAAGCTTGGGGCCGACGAGGTCATCGCCCCGGTGCTGGTGACAATCATGGACAGCGATGTCGACAGCCTGGGCCGCTACCAGCGCTTTACCCAAGCCCTTCGTTCGGCCGGCATCCGCGCCGAAATGTACCAGGGCAGCCCCAAGAAGAAGATCGGCGACCAGTTGAAATATGCGGACCGGCGCGGCTGCCCGATCGTCATCATCCAAGGCGGCAACGAGCGCGAGACCGGCGTGGTGCAGATCAAGGACCTGATCGAGGGCAAGCGGCTGTCCGGCGAGATCGAGGACAATGCGTCCTGGCGCGAGGCCAGGGTGGCGCAGGACACGGTGCCGGAAGCCGATCTGGTCGACAAGGTGCGCGAAATTCTGGCGGCGCAGGCGGAAGACCGCGCGCGGTCGGAGTAACGCGACAATGTGCTTTGCAGTTGACGGCTTTCCCCTCCCCAACCCTCCCCACAAGGGGGAGGGGGTGCTGCGGCGTGTGTGGCTGCTTCCAGTCCTGCATCATTCGAGGCAATCGGCTGCCGTCTGCGCGGTCGCTCCCCTCCCCAACCCTCCCCACAAGGGGGAGGGAGCGCTATGGTGTGCGTGGCTGCTTGCAGTCCTGCATCATTTGAAGCAATTGGCATCCGCGGGCGCGGTCCTAACCCTCCCCCCTGTGGGGAGGGTCGGAGCGCAGCGACGGGGAGGGGTTTTCTCTCCACCCATGAGAGGCCCATCATGCCCCTGATTGACCTGCCCGATTTCACCGACGCCCTGCTGGCCGAATTTCTCGCCCGCAAGACCACGCGTGTCGAGACGCCTGTCATCCAGCCGGCCGAACCTTTCCTCGACATGGCCGGCGAAGACCTGCGCCGCCGCATCTTCATGACCGAGAGCGAGACCGGCGCCAGCCTCTGCCTCAGGCCGGAATTCACCATTCCCGTCTGCATCCGCCACATCGCCACGGCCACCGGCACGCCAAAACGCTATTCCTATCTCGGAGAAGTGTTTCGCCAGCGCCGTGAGGGCGCCAACGAGTTTCTGCAGGCCGGCATAGAAGATCTCGGCGATCCCGATATCGCCAGCGCCGATGGTCGCGCCGTCGGCGATGCGATGGCGATCCTCGGCCGGCTGCTGCCGGGCAAGCGGCTTTCGGTCACGCTCGGCGACCAGGCGGTGTTCGAGGCCGTCGTCCAGGCGCTCGGCCTGCCGTCCGGCTGGCAGAAACGGCTGATCCACGCTTTTGGCCACCCCGAGCGGATAGATGCGATGCTGCAGCGGCTGGTCGATCCCGCGCCGGTTACCGGGCTCGACCCGGCCGTGGCGGCGTTGATCGCGTCCGGCGACGAAGGCGCGCTGATCACCCATCTCGACGACACGATGCAGGCGACCGGCTATTCCACCAATGCCAGCCGTAGCCCGCGCGAAATCGCCCTGCGGCTGAGGGAAAAGCTGGCGCTGGCTGAAACCCGGCTGGATGACGGCGCCTTGTCCGTGCTGAAGGAGTTTCTGGCGCTGAGCGTGCCGCTGGCCGACGCTTCGGCGGCGCTGGCTGGCTTTGCCGATGCCGCCGGGCTGAAACTGGGACCGGCCCTGTCGCGCTTCGACGCGCGGCTGGCAGCGCTGGCCAATACCGGCGTCGATCTTAGCGCCATCACCTATCGCGCCGCCTTCGGGCGACCGCTGGATTATTATACCGGCCTGGTCTTCGAAGTCTCCGTCGCAGGCTCTGCCGCAGTGCTGGCTGGCGGCGGCCGGTTCGACCGTCTGCTGACGCTGCTGGGCGCTAAGGATCGCATTCCGGCGGTCGGCTTTGCCCTGTGGCTTGACCGGATCGAAGCGGCAAGCGGGGTTGCGCCATGACTATCACCATCGCATTGCCCTCCAAGGGCAGGATGAAGGACGACGCGTCCGCGGTGTTCGAGCGCGCCGGGCTGAAGATTGTTGCTGTCGGCAACGAGCGCTCCTATCGCGGCCGCGTCGAGGGTTTGGACGGCGTCGAGATCGCCTTCCTGTCGGCTTCGGAAATTTCGCGCGAACTCGGCAATGGTTCGATCGATTTCGGCGTCACCGGCGAGGATCTGATCCGCGAAGGCCTTTCGGATGCCGATGCCCGCGTGGAATTCTGCGGCCGGCTCGGTTTCGGCCATGCCGATGTGGTGGTAGCCGTGCCGGAAATCTGGCTGGACGTCGAGACCATGGCCGATCTTGGCGATGTCGCCGCCGATTTTCGCGCCCGTCACGGCCGGCGCTTAGCGATCGCGACAAAATACTGGCGGCTGACCCAGCAGTTCTTTTCGTCGAAACACGGCATCCAGCTCTACCGCATCGTCGAAAGCCTCGGCGCCACCGAGGGCGCGCCGGCGTCCGGCTCGGCCGATATCATCGTCGACATTACTTCGACCGGCTCGACGCTGGTTGCCAATCACCTGAAAATTCTCAGCGATGGCGTCATCCTTCGGTCCGAGGCTTGTCTGGTGCGGGCCCGCAAGCCGGAGCACGCGGACGATGCGACCGTCCGGACCCTCATCGCTGCGGTGCGTAAAACTCTATAAAATACTCGATTGCTCAAAACAAAGGCCGCCGGATTTCTCCGGCGGCCTTTGTCGGTTTTCAATATCGCCCGAGCAAAGGATCAGGCGAAGGCAGGGGTTGCGCCGCGGCGGGCGTCGATCGAGTAGGCGCCGGCGCCGACCGTGGCGAGCAGGATGTAGGCGCCTGCCAGGGTGATGTTCTTCATCACCATGATGCCGTTCAGCGTGTTGATCCAGCCATTGGCTTCCGGCGGGAAGCTCGGCATGGCAACGGTGCCGGTGTGGAACACCAGACCGGTGAAGACGCAGAAGGCGGCGATCAGCCAGCCGGCGATGCGTACCTGGAAACCGACGAGGACGGCAAGGCCGGACAGCAGTTCGAACAGGCCGGCAAGATAAGCAAGCGCGGTTGCAGCGGGCATGCCCGCACCGGCGATCATGCCGGCGGTACCGGCCGGATCGGTCAGCTTGCCGAAGCCGGCCATGATGAACATGAAGGACAGAAGAATGCGGGCGACGAGAATAAGAATGCTGGTGCTGTTGGTCATAGGATGCTCCGTCTGGGTTCGTTGAAGACAGATTGAAGTTTTGTCTGGACGGAGATGTGCCTGATTTTCACTGTCTTTAAAAGATAAACGAACGGCGACAAATTGTTCACCATTTGGATGCAGAGCTGATGTCACCAAGTTGCCCGCTGCGCTGCTGCGCGTCCAGGATCTAGGCTTGCCGGCTGCTGCGCAGCATCACGGCAGGCTTCAGCGTGAAATGCGGCAGCACGAAAATGCCCATCATGCTGCCTGTCTGTTTCTGCTCCAGACCGCTTGACTGTCCGGTGCAGAACACCGGCTGCCTTTGCCCCCCGGCGAGGGTGACGGTGGTGGAATAGCAGAAATGCGAGGACACGGTGGACGCCTGCTCAAACAGTTCGAGGATATGCGGGCGGTCCGCCGCATCGTAGCAGCGCATTAGGCTGAGCAGCCCACATTCCGCGCTCGGCGATCCGTGCGCGGCCACTGCCCTTGCACCAAGCCGGATCACGCCATTGGCGAGATCGCCCACCCAGCGTTCGGACAGGCAGAATTGCGACAGAAGATCGTGATCGCTCGCAGTAACTAAAAAGTCTTCGGCAATGGGGGCATCAAACTCGGCTCTGGCGATCTTAAACAAGGCGTCCTCCAACGTGATGCAAGAGCGCGGTGTCTTGCATGCCTTGACCAATTGAAAAAAGAAACCGTTGTGCTCGCGGCGGAAAGTTTCAAAACTCCGACAATCAATTGAAATACGATCACTGCACCGGGCAAGTTGCATGACCATAAACGAATGCAAAATCCTAATGCGTGCGTTTTTAGCATGCAGCCCGCATAGGTTTCAAGACTATCGTGTCCCCGTACGGATTGGTACCGCGATGAGATCCTCCGATTTGATGTCAGGCCATTTGCCACCAACGAAAAAAGGCGGACCTTGCGGCCCGCCTTCCATTCAATCCGAAAACTGAACGTCACTGGTAATCAGGCAAACGCCTAGATTACATCATGCCGCCCATGCCGCCCATGTCCGGCATGCCGCCGCCCATGGATGCGCCGCCGTCCTTCTTAGGAGCTTCGGCAATCATGGCTTCGGTGGTGATCAGCAGCGAAGCAACAGACGCTGCGTTCTGCAGGGCTGTGCGAACAACCTTGACCGGATCGACGATACCCATGGCAATCATGTCGCCATATTCGCCGGTCTGGGCATTGTAGCCGTAGTTGTCGGTGTTGCTTTCGAGAATCTTGCCGACGATGATCGAACCTTCGTCACCGGCATTTTCTGCGATCTGGCGAACCAGCGACTGCAGAGCCTTGCGGATGATGTTGATACCGGCGTTCTGGTCGTCATTGGCGCCCTTGATGTCAAGAACGATGGAAGCGCGCAGCAGAGCGGTACCGCCGCCTGGGACGATGCCTTCCTGAACGGCAGCGCGCGTTGCGTTGAGCGCGTCGTCGATGCGGTCCTTCTTTTCCTTGACTTCCACTTCAGTCGCGCCGCCGACGCGGATGACAGCAACGCCGCCAGCGAGCTTGGCCAGGCGTTCCTGCAGCTTTTCGCGGTCGTAATCGGAAGTGGTTTCTTCGATCTGACCCTTGATCTGGGCCACGCGGCCTTCGATCTCTGGCTTCAGGCCTGCGCCGTCGACGATCGTGGTATTTTCCTTGGAGATCGTAACCTTCTTCGCACGGCCGAGCATTTCGAGCGTGACGTTTTCCAGCTTGATGCCGATGTCTTCGGAGATGACCTGGCCGCCCGTGAGGATGGCGATGTCTTCGAGCATGGCCTTGCGGCGATCGCCGAAGCCAGGTGCCTTGACGGCAGCAATCTTCAGGCCGCCACGCAGCTTGTTGACGACCAGGGTCGCAAGAGCTTCGCCTTCAACGTCTTCCGAGATGATGATCAGCGGCTTGCCGGTCTGAACAACAGCTTCGAGGACGGGCAGCATCGCCTGCAGGTTGGAAAGCTTCTTTTCGTGCAGGAGGATGTAGGCATCTTCCAGCTCGGCCAGCATCTTTTCCGGGTTGGTTACGAAGTAAGGCGACAGGTAGCCGCGGTCGAACTGCATGCCTTCGACGACTTCGAGTTCGGTGTCGGCGGTCTTGGCTTCTTCAACCGTGATGACGCCCTCGTTGCCGACCTTCTGCATCGCGTCAGCGATGTACTGACCGATTTCGACTTCGCCGTTGGCCGAGATCGTGCCGACCTGGGCAACTTCTTCCGAAGTGTTGATCTTCTTGGCCTTGGCAACGATGTCCTTGACGACTGCAGCAACAGCAAGATCGATGCCGCGCTTCAGGTCCATCGGGTTCATGCCGGCTGCAACAGCCTTGCCGCCTTCGCGAACGATGGCCTGGGCGAGAACGGTAGCCGTGGTGGTGCCGTCACCGGCGATGTCGTTGGTCTTCGAAGCAACTTCGCGGACCATCTGCGCGCCCATGTTCTCGAACTTGTCTTCCAGTTCGATTTCCTTGGCGACGGAAACGCCGTCCTTGGTGATGCGCGGTGCGCCGAACGACTTGTCGATGATGACGTTGCGGCCCTTGGGACCCAGTGTCACCTTGACGGCGTCAGCGAGGATATCGACGCCGCGCAGCATCTTTTCGCGCGCGATGCGGCCGAACTTAATTTCTTTAGCTGCCATGTTAAAAACTCCCGGGCTGATGCCCAATTGGTTTTATGGAATTGTTTGCGGAGGTAATCGGCTGAAAAGTTAGCCGATGATCCCCATGATGTCGGCTTCCTTCATGATCAGAAGGTCTTCGCCGTCGAGCTTGACTTCGGTGCCCGACCACTTGCCGAACAGGATGCGATCGCCAGCCTTGACGTCCAGAGCAATGATGTTGCCCTTGTCGTCACGAGCGCCGGTGCCGACGGCGACGATTTCGCCTTCCTGCGGCTTTTCCTTGGCGGTATCAGGAATGATGATGCCGCCCTTGGTCTTCGCTTCGGCTTCGATGCGGCGGACGACGACGCGGTCATGCAGCGGGCGGAATGTTGTGCTTGTCATTGTCTAATCCCTCGATCAAATGACTTTACGGATCGTCTGGCGATCCGATGGATGGATGTTAGCACTCATCTGTGTGGAGTGCTAGCGGCCTTGAGATAAGGATGGCCCGGAGACGAGTCAAGCGCGGGTCTCGGAAAAATTTTATCCGGAATGGTTACCGCGGCATCCCGAGGGAAGCATGTCGTAACACTGTGTCATGGCTGTGACTGTGGCCTGATCAGATCTGACGTCGCCTGAGCCAGATGCAGGGCGAACGCCTGCAGTCACTTCAGGACATAGGGTCTCACCTTCTGTCGGCGGCCTGCCAACATCCGTCGATCGCAACCTCGGCACTGGCTTTTTCAAGCGCGAAAGCCAAATGCGCTTGCCATCCTGTCATTCCTTTGCGATGTCAGCCGTCACTCTTTTACAGTTAGGATCTTTTTGCATGGCAGACCGCATCAGCAGTTTCAGTGACATCACAAGCCGCTATGATGTCGTGCTCTGCGACGTCTGGGGCGTATTGCACAACGGCGTTGATGCCTTCCCCTATGCTTCCGAAGCGCTCACCGCCGCGCGGGCCGCCGGCCTGACCGTGGTGCTGATCACCAATTCGCCGCGCCCGTCGCCCGCCGTCATCACGCAGCTGGCCGAGATCGGCGTTGCCGACACCGCCTATGACGCCATCGTCACCTCCGGCGACGTCACCCGCAAGCTGATCGCCGAAGGCCCGAAAAACGTGTTTTTGCTCGGCCCAGCCCGCGATACCCTGCTAACCGACGGCCTCGGCGTCACGCTGGTCGGCGAGGACGAGGCGGACGTGATCGTCTGCACCGGTTTTTTCGACGACGAAACCGAAACGCCGGCCGACTATCAAAAAATGCTGGAAGCTTTCCAGAAACGCGGCGTGCCGATGATCTGCGCCAATCCCGACCTGGTGGTCGAGCGCGGCCACCGCATCATCCCCTGCGCCGGCGCCATGGCCGCCTATTATGTCGAACTCGGCGGCGAAAGCCGGGTGGCGGGCAAACCACACCAGCCGATTTATGAAGCGGCGCTTGCCGCCGCCCGCGACCTGCGTGGCGATTTCCCGGTGTCGCGCGTGCTCGCCATCGGCGACGGCATGCCGACCGACGTGCGCGGCGCCCTCGACCAGGGCCTCGACCTGCTCTATATCAGCGGCGGCATCCATGCGGCCGAATATGTCGTCGACGGCGTCACCGATGAAGGCAAGCTCGATGCCTATCTGGCCTCGGAAAAGGCAACGCCCGCCTGGTGGATGCCACGGCTGGCGTAACGGCGGGACGAAAATTCTATGACTGTCTTCCATCGCAACGAAACCCGCGAACCGCTGCCAGAAACGCTGAAGGGCGGCGTGATCGCCATCGGCAACTTTGATGGCGTCCACCGCGGCCACCAGACGGTTTTGCAAAAGGCGCTGGACCTGGCCGAAAGCCGCGGCGTGCCGGCGCTGGTGCTGACCTTCGAGCCGCACCCGCGCAGCGTTTTTCGGCCCGACACACCCGTGTTCCGCCTGACACCGGCGCCTCTCAAAGCCAGGCTGCTGGAAGCCATGGGGTTTCAGTCCGTCATCGAATACCCGTTCGATCTCGACTTTTCCCAGCGTTCCGCAGAAGAATTCGTCCAGTCGATCCTGATGGACTGGCTGTCGGCCACAGAAGTCGTCACCGGCGTCGATTTCCATTTCGGCAAGGGTCGCGAGGGCGGTCCCGCCTTCCTGATGGCGTCCGGCGCCAAGAACGGCTTTGGCGTGACACTGATGGACGCGTTCCGCGACGAAAACACAGACGTGATTTCCTCCAGCCGCATCCGAACGCTGCTGGCGGATGGCGAGGTGGTGGAAGCCGCCGGCCTGCTAGGCTATCATTTCACCGTCGAGGCCGAGGTCATCAAGGGCCAGCAGCTCGGCCGCACGCTCGGCTATCCCACCGCCAACATGGCCCTGCCGCCGGAAGTCGATTTGAAACCCGGCATCTACGCCGTCCGCTTCCGCCGCGCCGACGGTGCTTTGCACAACGGCGTCGCCAGCTTCGGCTACCGCCCGACCGTCACCGACAACGGCGCGGCTTTGCTGGAAACCTTTGTGTTCGATTTCTCCGGCGACCTTTACGGCGAGACCTGTTCCGTCACTTTCTTCGGCCATCTGCGCGACGAGCTGAAATTCGACGGGCTGGAGCCGCTGGTGGCGCAGATCCGCAAGGATGAGGAGGAGGCGCGGGCCTTGATGTCCGGCGTCAAGCCGATGGGTGTGCTGGATGGGAAGATCGGGTTTTAGGGTAGGAGACGGCTGTCGAAGGGGTAGCGAACCGCCGATTCTATCGTCAGTCGTTCGGCGTGCGGATGATTGGGATTGATGAGGATATTCGTCGCTTCCGGCATGATCACAGATGGCACCCTGACGATGCAGCTTGTGTTGCTCCGCAGCGTCTCAGTCCCTCTGCGCCGCGTGATTGCAATGTCCTTCAGATCGGATGGCTCAATGTCGATCGTCTCAACCGCAACATCATCCGGAGCCTGAATTTTCAGAAGCTGAAAATCCTTCGGGATCTGATCTGGATCTACCCACACTAGAATTTCCAACAGGCAAGTCGACGGATGATCGCTGCAGTACACGACGGCGTTGCCTCGTTCATGCCAGCGCCCGGGCGCAACCCAACCACCTTTGCCGGAAAGATCCATATAGTTGGAAATCCGCCAGAAAATCATGGCTTAAGCATAAATGCCGTGGTCGATCTGCTGAAGCGTCTCCTCCACGATGTGCGCACCGGATTCCGAGTCCAGCAGGTCGAGCGGCACGACGCCATCCAGTCCGCGATTGGCTTTTCGAAGCCAATGCCGTGCTTTTTCGGGATCGCCGAACACGCGCTCGGCCATATCCATAACCCGCACAAGGCGTAGCGCGCTGTCGTTTTCATTCACTGTCAATAGTTCGCCACTGTCGATGCGTTGCCTCAGGGTCTGGTGGGGTGCAACGAACCGATGAAGCTCCTCAACTGAATAGCCGAGTTCCAACAGACCCATCACGCTGGTGCCGTCGAAAACTGGCACCGTACCGCGCGAGGCGATCGCTAAACGCCGGCGAATGCCTGCATCGGTAGCGGTTTCGGGATTGGTCGTATCCATGATCCACCTCCTGGGCCATCTGCCTGCGAAATATACGAGCATTCGCGCCTGCCATCAAGTTGCAAGCGGGGCGGGACTTTCCCGCATTCTCCTCTTCCTTTTCCCGCCAAAAACCCTTAAACAACCGCCCATCATGACCCCATTCTGGCTGACCGGACGATCGCGAATTATGGGCCCGGCCTTCCGCGCGCTGTAGAAATCAGCCGGAAGGTCCGGGTTTTTGGCGCTTTTCCAAGCGCCGCCGTTCCGCAAGCACAAAAATTCCCGTTCGCATGCGCCCCTTCGCGGCGCCAGAGACGATTGCTGAAAACCATGACCGAAGTCCAAGACAAGATCGACTATTCCAAAACCCTGTATCTGCCCGAGACCGACTTCCCGATGCGCGCAGGCCTGCCGCAGAAGGAGCCGGAAATGGTCGCCCGCTGGCAGCAGATGGGTCTTTACAAACAGCTGCGTGCCTCGGCCGCCGGCCGTGAAAAATTCGTGCTGCATGACGGCCCGCCCTATGCTAACGGCAATATCCATATCGGCCATGCGCTGAACAAGATTTTGAAGGACGTGATCACACGCTCGTTCCAGATGCGCGGCTTTGACAGCAACTATGTCCCGGGCTGGGATTGCCACGGCCTGCCGATCGAATGGAAGATCGAGGAAGCCTATCGCGCCAAGGGCAAGAACAAGGACGAGGTTCCGGTCAACGAATTCCGCCAGGAATGCCGCGACTTTGCCGCCGGCTGGATCAAGATCCAGGCAGACGAATTCAAGCGTCTCGGCATCGAGGGCGATTTTGAAAACCCGTACCTGACGATGAATTTTCACGCCGAAAGCCGGATCGCCGGCGAACTGCTGAAGATCGCCACGAGCGGCCAGCTCTATCGCGGCTCCAAGCCGATCATGTGGTCGGTGGTCGAGCGCACGGCGCTGGCGGAGGCCGAGGTCGAGTATCACGACATCGAAAGTGATATGATCTGGGTGAAGTTCCCGGTTAAAAGCATCGCAATCTGGTCAACGAACATCATGGACGGACAGCCAGCTAAACTGCCTCCACTGGCTACGGAGCCGTCGCAAGATCTGATGGATGCTTCCATCGTCATTTGGACCACCACGCCATGGACGATACCAGGCAACCGCGCTATCGCGTATTCGCCTCGCGTTGCCTATGGCCTCTACGAAGTCGCCGCTGCCGAGAATGATTTCGGCCCGCGTCCGGGCGAAAAGCTGATTTTTGCCGACGCTCTGGCTGAAGCCTCTGCTACGCGCGCCAAGCTGCAATTCAATCGCTTACGCGATGTCACTTCTACTGAGCTCGCCGCCATCACCACAGCCCATCCGCTGGCCGATCTCGGCTACGATTTCACCGTCCCCATGCTCCCCGGCGATCACGTTACCGACGAGGCCGGCACCGGCTTCGTGCACACCGCACCCAGCCATGGCCGCGAAGACTTTGATGCCTGGACGTCTGCTGCCCGCGAACTCGAAGCCCGCGGCATCTCGTCCAAAATCCCGTTCCCGGTCGATGACGCCGGCTTCTACACGGTTGACGCACCCGGCTTCGGTCCGGATCGCGCCGAGGGCGCGGCCCGCGTGATGGATGATAACGGCAAGAAGGGCAATGCCAACGAACTCGTCATCAAGACGCTGATCGAGCGCAACGCCCTGTTTGCCCGCGGCCGGATGAAGCATTCCTATCCGCACAGCTGGCGCTCGAAGAAGCCGATCATTTTCCGCAATACGCCGCAGTGGTTCGTCTACATGGACAAGGATCTGGCCGACGGCACGACGCTGCGTTCGCGCGCGCTCAAGGCGATCGACGACACCCGCTTCGTGCCCGCCGCCGGCCAGAACCGCCTGCGGGCGATGATCGAGCAGCGTCCCGACTGGGTGCTGTCGCGCCAGCGCGCCTGGGGCGTGCCGATCTGCGTCTTCGTCACCGAAGAGGGCGAGATTTTGCAGGACGAGGCCGTCAATGCCCGCATTTTGGAAGCGTTCGACGCCGAAGGGGCGGACGCCTGGTTTGCGGCTGGTGCGCGTGAGCGTTTCCTCGGCACACGCGCCAACGAACCGTGGACGCAGGTGATGGACATTCTGGACGTCTGGTTCGACAGTGGCTCCACCCACACCTTTACCCTGGAAGACCGTCCGGACCTGAAATGGCCGGCCGACGTCTATCTCGAAGGGTCCGACCAGCATCGTGGCTGGTTCCATTCCTCGCTGCTGGAATCGGCTGCCACCCGCGGCCGGGCGCCCTATAACGCCGTCATCACCCATGGTTTCACCATGGATGAGAAGGGCGAAAAGATGTCGAAGTCGAAGGGCAACGTCGTCTCGCCGCAGGACGTGATGAAGGATTCCGGCGCCGACATCCTGCGCCTCTGGGTGATGACCACCGACTACTGGGACGACCAGCGGCTCGGCAAGGCGATCATCCAGACCAATGTCGATGCCTACCGCAAACTGCGCAACACCATCCGCTGGATGCTCGGCACGCTCGCCCACGACACCGGCGAAGAGATTGCCTATGCCGACATGCCGGATCTGGAAAAGCTGGTGCTGCACCGCCTGTCCGAGCTGGATCAGGTCGTGCGCGACGGTTTCGACGCGTTCGAGTTCAAAAAAATTGCCCGCGCCCTGATCGACTTTTCCAACGTCGAGCTGTCGGCCTTCTATTTCGATATCCGCAAGGACGCGCTCTATTGCGACGCGCCATCGAGCCTGCGCCGTCGGGCGAGCTTAGCGGTCATCCGCAAGCTGTTCGAATGCCTGGTGACCTGGCTGGCGCCGATGCTGCCGTTCACCGCCGAAGAAGCCTGGCTGTCGCTGAAGCCGGATGCGGTTTCCGTACATCTGGAACAGTTCCCGTCGATCCCGGCCGAATGGAAGAACGAGGCGCTGGCCGACAAGTGGAAAAAGATCCGCGAGGTCCGCTCGGTGGTCACCGGCGCACTGGAGATCGAGCGCCGCGAAAAGCGCATCGGCTCCTCGCTGGAAGCCGCACCCGTCGTGCATGTCGCCGATCCGGAGCTGCTGGCCGCGCTGGAGGGCGAGGACTTTGCCGAGATCTGCATTACCTCGGCGATCACGGTCACCGGCGATGCCGGCCCGTCCGATGCCTTCCGTCTGGATGAGGCCGCAAAAGTCAGCGTCGAGCCTAAGCTGGCGGAGGGTACGAAATGTGCCCGCTCCTGGCGGATCACCACCGATGTCGGCGCTGATGCGGACTATCCGGATGTATCGGCCCGCGACGCGGCAGCCTTGCGCGAACTGGCGGCGGCCCGTTAACGAAGTCTTACCGGATGAATTGCGTTTTTGCCGTTCATCCGGTAAAAGCTGCCTGAAATTGGCCGAAATCTTTTGTCATGGCGGACGAAAGAGGGATGCCACGGGCTCTCGGATACCGGCTTTGCTGGAAGGGTTTTCATGAACACGACGAACGCATTGCGGATCGCCACCGGTTTGACGGTCATTCTGACGGGATGCGCGATGCTCTCCGGCTGCATGAGCAGCCCGACCTATGGCACGGACAAGACGGCCGCCGAGCAGCTGGTCGACGACCTTGGGTCGGCCGCCTCGATCACCGGCGGCTCGCAGAAGAAAGACCCGGTCAAGTACACGCCGCGTCCCTCGCTCGTCGTGCCGTCCCAGACCGCCCGCGCCGAACTGACCGCACCGCAGGTCTCGGTCGCCAGCCGCGACGCCAATCCGCAATGGGTGGAATCGCCGGAAGAAGCCCGCGTACGCCTGCGCAAGGAAGCCGACGCCAACGAATTCAATGCCGACTACAAGTCGCCATTGCTGGTCGGCAAGGGCACGGCCGGTCAGCTGACCGAGTCGCAGAAATGGCAGGCATTCCGAGATGCGCGCGCCCAGCAAAATGGCGCTTATACCGACCAGCGCCGCTATCTCAGTGATCCGCCGACTGAATACCGCCAGGTCGATGCGGCTGCCGCCGAGGATCTCGGCGAGCCGGAAGAAAAGAAGGCCGCCCGTCGCAAGAAGGAAGCCGCCGTGGCCAAGTCGGATAGCAAGTGGTGGATGCCGTTCCAGTAATCGGAATCCAAGACACCGAGTGACCATAAAAATGCGACGCCGTTGTCTCCGGATTACGGCGTTTCCCTTTTCTGCGAGAAGAAGCCGCGCAATAGATCTGCAGCG